>FLOH01001170.1_pt1 | contig 42642 bp, 40 predicted proteins | sample 756751 | NCBI WGS metagenome assembly FLOH01 (sample SAMEA4026879, study PRJEB14308) | marine metagenome | biome: coastal water; material: water | depth 74 m
GGCATGGCTGGCAATTTATTTGGCGGCCTCGGTGGCGACTGGTTTTTACGTAAAACGGGTATTGGCCGCCCCATGTTCCTGTTTTGGATCATGCTCATTCTGGCGCCCATCAATGTTGCCTATCGCTTGGTGGAACCAGATTCCATCTGGTTCTGGGTCGGTGTTGCGGTTGGTTTCTTCCAGCTAGGGTGTTTTTACGGACCGACCTTCTCAACGGTACAGGAATTGGTACCCCCACAAATCCGAGCAACGGTTGTCGCGCTCTACATACTCTTATTGAACATGGCCGGGGTGGCCATCGGTGTCAGTGCTGCCGGAATCTACGTCGACCACCTGATCGTGCAGGGCGATACTGAGCCCTACACCACTGCGCTGTTGTATTTCACCATGATATCGTTCCTGGCAATTCCGTTATTTTACGCCGCAGGTCGGCGTTTCGATGTGGATCGCGCCAAGCTGCATCGGCAATTAAATGCCGACCCGGATTAGCCTATGCCACAGCATGTTCGTTTAACAAGCTAGCCAGCACCTGAACGTGGAGCAAGGCCTCGAGACCCGCGTCAGTCAGGAAACCGCCATCGGCTTGATCGATCAGGCCTTTGGCAAACAATAATTCGCATGCGGCAATCACTTCCGGGCGGGCATTGGAATGGACCTTGATACCGCTGCCTTGATTGGCGCGATCGAATTGCAGCAGTAGATTAAGCGCCTCGATGGAACTGGGTTTGAATGACATAAAAATTCCTCGTAATGAACACTTGGTCTGAAAAATTGTTAGCACAACAGTTCAGGCTGACTTAGAACATAACAGAATTGACACCTAACTTGACACCCTTTTCCAACCAACTAAAGGCGATCAAAGTCACGGCGCGAGTCGAACCAAAAAAACCAAATAATACCTAGTCAGCGGTTTTAATATGCCGCAAAACTTGCTCAAGCGCACTGGGCCCGCCCATGGTGCCATCTCCTGAAACCGGCATATGGCCATGCTCGAAGTCCGCCAGCGTCGCCTGGCCATCACGCACATTCTCTGGCATCGGCGCACCCGCCAAACCTTCTTTCTCAGTGGCAAACAATGGCGCAGACCTAGCCCAATTTAATCGCGCAAAGTAGCCGGCCCCGGCCTCATGGATTGAAGCTTCAGCGGCGCAGGAGGAATGCGCTAACCACGCGACCATGGCAGAGACCCTACTCGGCGATAGCCTTGCCAGCATCTCCGGTGGTGCCGATCGCGCGGGTGGACGACCCTGCTGGACCCGCCGATCATCGATGGCCGAAGCAAAATCGCGAACCATTCGAGTATCTGCCTGGGGCACTAACAAATTACACTTGATATCCAACTTGAGTTTACGCGCTTCGAATTGGAGTGAATTGGCAAGACCTAACAAACCCGACTTGCTGGCCGCATAGGCTGCCACACCGGCCCCAAAAATGGCCGGCGATGAGGTCATTACACAGCGCCCATATTGTTGCTCGACAAATACTGGCCAAGCCGCTTTCATCACGGTGAACACACCGGTCAGATTAATATTGATGGTCCGCTGCCAAGACTCAAGAGTCAGCTCAGACCAGGTCTCAGGCGTTAGGATGCCGGCATTATTGATCACAATATCCAGCCGACCATAAGCTGCCAACGCTGCAGCCACTAACAGCTCGCCCTGCTCAACAGAATCAAAGTTGGCAATGGCCTCACCACCGGCAGCACGGATCTCCGCCACCACCTCGTCGGCGACTCTTTTTTCACTGGCACCAGTACCGTCATAGGCGCTACCCAGATCATTGACAACAACCTTGCAGCCTCTGGACGCCAACAATAGTGCATGTTCCCGGCCAAGCCCTCGACCTGCACCCGTTACTAGCGCCACTTGTCCATCGAATCGTAGTTCGTCCATTAGTTGCTCCGTATTCATTGCTGTACTCCATGCAGGGAAGACAAAATTATACGCCAACCCGGCTTCCGGCGCACACGGACCCACCACAGAGCGGCCCATCGGGCTCACTAAACCACACACACTGAACAGTGTCTTGGGTAACTAGGCTGACCTTTCGCTAAACATCAGCTTATACTCAGCAGTATTCTTCTCCGGAAATAGTCCCAATGAAGTCAGCCCAAATTGATCGCGCTAAAAATGCCATCCTCGGCGCCTTCGTCGCCGATGCCGCCACCATGGGGCTGCATTGGCTTTACAGCCAGCCGCGACTACTAGAACTGGCTCCGCAGACCCCAGAGTTCCGGGCGCCCATCGCCTCCGACTATGCCGGTAATGTTGGCTACTTTGCCCATGAGAAAAAGACGGCTGGCGAGTTCTCTCACTATGGCGAACAAGCCTGGGTATTATTGAGTGCGATGCTGTCGAACCAAGGCCAGTACGACCGCCACCAATATCAAGACACTTTCAGGGCTCATTTCGGCTACGGCGGCGCCTTCGTCGGTTATATCGATCGGCCCACTCGACAGACACTCGACACCCTGTATCAGAACGAGAATCAACAAATCACCCTAGCGCATGAGCTTGAGTTCAGCGGGGATGACAAACAGCGTTCCACGCTCCTCATCAAGATACTGGCTGCGGCCAAGCGTTATACGGGGGAACGATTGATCGAAGAAGCGACGCGCATGGCTCAGGCGCTACCGCACCCAGAAGAATCTTTGCGCTACAGTCTGGCACTGGTGAGCGCGTTGGCGGCGACTGAGGACTATCCGGGCGCCGATGATGAACAGTTACCCGCGCTGAGTAAATTACCCTCACTGATCGCCCGCCATGCAGATAACGCCAATCTGATGACCATGGTAACGAGCGCCATTCGCGTCACTAACAACGCCCCCCGTGCCGTTGATTATGGCCAGGTCGCCAGTCACACTTTACGTGATTTGATTCTCGGCGAGTCCGTTGCTTCAGCGATCGACGCGGGCCTGCAGGCTGGCTCTGAGACCACTCAAGCCCATCTGCGTGCGGCGTTGGCAGAAACGGGCTCTGTGCTTGAGGTCACCGCCAAGTATGGTCTCAACTGTGACGTCGGACGCGGTATGGCGAGCCTGCTGCACAATCTTCAGTCCGCGGAATCTTTTACCTCAGCTATTCGACAAAATATTCTCGCTGGCGGCGATAATTGCGGCCGATCCATCATGTTGGGTGCCGCCTGTGGCGCGGCTTTCGGCATGGGTGGTGGGCAGGGTATTCCTCGGCAATGGATCGCGCGCCTCGCCGACCCTGAGCGCCTTTTAGGGGAAATTGATCAACTTTTTGAATAGCCAGGTCAAACCAATCACCGCTGCGTGTCAGCGTTGCTTTTGCTCACAGCTAAAAAGCGTTATTCTGCGCCCTTACAGGGCGCCTGCGCCGTCATTTTGCAACACTCAGCCAAAGAGCGTCTCCATTGAAAAAACTTGCTAGTCATGCCTGGTCCGCCGATCTTTCCGCCGATCTCTATGGCATCAATAACTGGGGTGCCGGCTACTTCGGCGTATCCGCCAAGGGAGAGGTCACCGTTGCCGCTGAAGCCAAAGATGGCACCTCCCACAAGGTGTCAATGATCGACCTAGTCAATGAGATCAAGGAACGGGGCATGGACATGCCGGTCTTGCTGCGCTTTGAGAACCTGCTGGCGCAGCAGATCATCAAACTGAATGAGGCCTTCAACCGCGCCATCACTCAAGCTAATTACCAAGCACCTTATCGTGGCGTATTCCCCGTCAAGGTCAACCAGCAAAGTCACGTCATCGAAGAGATCGCACAAGTCGGAGCCAAATATGGTCATGGCCTGGAGGCAGGCTCCAAACCGGAACTACTGATTGCCCTGACTCATCTGGAGTCAAAGGAAGCTTGTATCGTCTGCAACGGTTACAAAGACGAAGAGTTTGTCGATCTTGGACTACAAGCTTGCAAGATGGGTTACCGGGTCTTTTTCGTGATCGAAACGCTGACAGAACTGCCGATTATCATCGAGCGCAGTCGAGCCCTAGGCATCAAACCCTTGATCGGCGTTCGCGTCAAACTGGCATCCATGGTGGGCGGCCACTGGAATGCCTCCAGCGGTGACCGCAGCATTTTCGGTTTGACGATCGCTCAGCTAGTGAGTCTTGTGGACACGCTTAAAGCAGAAGACATGCTCGACTGCCTGAAGTTATTGCACTATCACTTGGGATCGCAGATTCCTAATATTCGTGATATTCGCACCGGTGTACTCGAAGCATGTCAGGTTTATCGTGACCTGGTGAGCGAGGGTGCCGACATGGGTTATCTTGATCTTGGTGGCGGGCTGGCGGTCGATTATGACGGCTCGAAGAGCAACTATATGCATTCCCGGAACTACACCTTGGACGAGTATTGCGCCGATATTATCGAGGTCGTGATGACAACCCTCGACCCTAACGATGTGCCACACCCAACGATCATCACAGAATCAGGCCGTGCGACGGTGGCCTACTCCTCGGTTTTACTCTTCAACGTGCTCGACGTCGCTAACTTCGAACCCGGCCCTTTACCTGACGCCATCGGCACTGACGAACATCAGATGATTCAAAAGCTGTGGGAAATGCAGGGCAAAGCCAACGCGCGCAACATACAGGAATGCTATAACGACGCTCTGTTCTATCGAGATGAAACTCGAGAGCTGTTCAAAGCTGGGCAGATCAACCTGCGTTCCAGATCATTGTCTGAAAATTTATTCCTGCAAATTATGCACCAGCTGCTCGACTTGGCCGATGAGGCACCACGTGAGCATCGAGAACTGGAGAAGCTCAGAGAGCTGTTGTCTGATATTTACTACTGTAATTTCAGCCTGTTCCAGTCCTTACCCGATGTCTGGGCCATTGATCAGATTTTTCCGGTCATGCCGATACATCGTCTGGCAGAAGAACCCTCTCGCCAAGGCATCATTGCCGACATTACCTGTGACTGTGACGGCAAGATCGATAAATTTGTCGACACTCACAACACCAAGCGCACCCTGCCACTGCATGAACTAAAGGCAGACGAAGAATATATTATCGGCACCTTCCTGGTCGGCGCTTACCAAGAAACGCTAGGGGATCTGCACAATTTGTTCGGCGATACCAACGTCGTCAGCGTGCGTATTCTGGACGATGGCAGCACCGAATTCGTTCACGAGATCCAGGGCGACAGTATCGCTGACGTCCTGAGTTACGTGGAGTACAACCCGCAACAAATGCAAGACCGCTTCCGCCGTACCGCAGAGCGAGCCGTACGGGAAGGCAAAATTACCGCCACGGAACGCACCACCATCATGAACGCATTCGCTGCCAGCATGCGAGGCTATACCTATTACGAGCGCTAGCTCTTAGGTCAAAGCGCTTTCACTTAAGCGCTTAAGTAAAAGCGCCGCAGGGCAAAGCTCTGCCAGAGAAAATACTGGCGGAGCAACAACCAAGGCGCACTAACTCATCTGTCAGACTACAAAAACGTCCGCGCGGTGCGCTCCACAAACTCAATTAACGCGTCCTTGGTACGACCTGTCTGCAGCAGAATCAAACGCTTAACCCCAAGCGCTACATAGCCATCCAATGTTTCTCGAGTCAGTGGCCCGCGGGGTGTAATGCTAATTTCCAATTCATCGAAAGCAGCGGGGCGCTTATGTATTTCGTGGGCTCGGCGCAACCCTGCTATTGCTTTACCAGCCGCCTCAACGTCCATCGCAAAACCATACCAGCCCTGCGCCTGAGTGACGGCTCTTCTGAACGCGGCCTGGCTCGCCCCCCCTAGAACAATGGGCGGCCCCCCTGGTTGAAACGGTTGCGGCCGACTCTGTATGCCCTCGAAGTTGACAAACCGGCCTGAAAATCGCGGCTGATCTGAAGTCCATAATTCCCGCATTGCCAGAATATATTCGTCGGTCCTGGCGCCACGCTCATCAAAGTTGACGCCCAGCGCATCAAACTCCGCCTTGAGATAACCGGCGCCTATACCAAAGATCAAACGACCCTGAGACAGATGATCGAGGCTCGCCATCTCTTTGGCTAACACCACAGCATTACGCTGTGCCAGCAACGTGATACCGGTCCCGAGTTTAATCTGCTGAGTAACACCCGCAACAAACGCCAACGCTGTTGATGGGTGCACCATCGGCGTCAAGGGTGCCGCCGGAGAAGGCGCAACCTGAGGATCTGGCAACACCACGTGTTCACCGGTCCACAGTGATTCAAAGCCCGCGGCCTCGGCACTCGTGGCAACCTGGATCATGGTAGAAGGCTCCGCACACAAACCCGTGTTGATTCCAAATAGACCGTACTTCACGTGATTGTCTCCTGCGTGCTCAAAAATTCAACTGCCCTATTGTCGACCTAACGCCTTTGGCGATCTCAACCGGCAGGTCTAAAGCTCTCACTTCAAGCTTTGCATATCAAGGCTTTCGTTTAAGCCCTTCTAGATCGTCCTTCTAGATCGTCCTTCTAGATCGTCCTTCTAGCTCGTCCTTCTAGCTCGCCCTTCTAGCTCGTCCTTCTAGTTCGCACTTCCCGTAAACTCTTCAACCAAGATGTTCATCTAAAACTTCGATCAAAGACCCTCAGTTCGGGTTGGCACTTGGCCATTCCAGCTGAACTGTCAGCCCGCTGACGCCGATAGACTCAGGGTAATCTGATGCCCCAAGCCCACTGACCACCTCGATTATGCTCTCGCTGACACAGTTTGGCTTTTCTTGGCGGTCGATATCAGGCATTCTGCATGGCTTCAAGCCCTCGGCAAACTCACGAGTACCGAGACCCAAACCATTCGACGATTGAACAAGCCCATGTCTATATTCCGCACCACCAGCATCATGCTCCTTACCGCCTTCTCCGCTGGCTGCTCGCTGATCATGCCTCGGCTGCTGCCATTTGATGACCTACCACAACCCTCAGGTGACTTTGCTGTAGGCACGCAGATCATGAATTGGACTGACGACAGCCGGACAGAATGGTTTACCGATATCGCCGGTGATAAACGCAGACTCGTGGTTCAGGTCTGGTATCCAACGGCAGAATCAAGTGGCGCACCTTATCCTTACGTCGATAATCCTCAGCAACGACTGACGCCACTGGCTAAGCAGATGGGCCTACCACGATTTTTGATTGATCATATTCAGTACGTTAAAACCAACGCGCTCACCGATGCTGTGCCATTGGCTGGCATGCCCCAAGCCCCTGTTATTTTGTTTTCTCATGGCTTGGGTGGCATGAAGGGTCAAAACTCAGTCCAGGCCGAGGAGTTCGCGAGCCTCGGCTATATCGTAGTCGCCATTGATCATCCCTTTGACGCTTATCTGACGATATTTGAGGATGGCAGCACCGCGGATTACCGTTCCGCAGAACCCCATGCCTTAACCCCGGAAGAGTTCTGGGCATTTCGCTCGCCACAACTGGCAACCCGCGCTGCTGACATCAGTTTTTTGCTCGATAAACTGACCACCTTGAATGAACCCGAGGAAGGACTCTGGGGCATGCTGGATCTGCAGCGCATTGGTATATTCGGCCATTCCTTCGGTGGCGCCACCAGCATCATGGCAGCAGCCACTGATCCTCGAATCAAAGCCAGTGTCGCTCTTGATGGCTGGATGATACCCATTCCAGAGGAGCGAATAGCCGCTGGATTACAAACTCCGTTTCTCTACATCGGCCAAAGCCAATGGGATGATCCGGTCAATTATCAAAAGCTGGATAGTTTGATCGCGAACAGTACGCCCTTAGGAACCAAGTTATTACTGGATGGCACCAAGCATTTCGATTTTTCCGATACTCCGCAGTTCTCAAAATTCTCGAAGCGTCTGGGCATTTCGGGATCACTACCTCGCGAACAGCTCAAGCTGACGTTAAACGCGGAAATGATGACGTTTTTTAACACCTACGTCAGGGATAGTCATTAAAGCCGTGCTGCGATCACATAAACATGGGTTTGCGGGTATTGATCCAAATCGAGATGCAAAATCGATAGGCCATTATCCATCAGCAGCTGTAGATTTTCATTGATGCCGATCGAGCTATAGTAAAAAGTATCGTTATGCCATTGATCAGTAATCTCACCATGGGCGTTACCGAAGGTGTACACCAGAATCCCATCTTGAGCGAGGCCGGCGCACAGCTTGCTAACAACTGGCTTCTGGCTCGCAAAGGGTAAATGGAAAATGCTATCCCAAGCGACGATAAAATCGTATTGGTAAGGCAACTGCCAGGTGCAAATATCTTGATGTACAAAGGTCTGATCTGGATGCTTTGTTGAAGCGATTTTAATCATCTCTGCCGACACGTCGACACCTGTAACCTGAAAGTTCTGGGCCTGCAGAAGTCGCACAAGGCGCCCGCCCGCACCGCAGCCCACATCCAGCGCGCGACCGCCAGCCGGTGCAAAACCCAAAGCCTTTTTGAACTGCGCGACACCATAGGCTGAATTGTCGTGTTGTTCATGCCACAGATGAGCAATCTTGTCGTATTTTTCTCCGAGAATTTTCGGTTCCATTACGGCTCCTCCTTAACCACCTTCCAAGCTGACACGTTGGATTAATTTTCGAGCCTGAGACGGGCTAGAGACTCTAACGATATCAATACGTGAACCTAAATCGGAGCCAAGCAATGCCTGGTATCTTTTTCGATTGCTGTAATAACTCGTCATCATCCAGAGAATAACCGAATCTCTGGAGCAAAAATTACGATAGAGCGTCTCAGTGTTGCCCGTGCCGGGCCAGATCTCAACACCCGTCAGCGCCCGTCTTACAGACCGCGCTAGAATCTGCGCAAAGGTTCGAGGTAAGCTATAGTCGAGCCAAATAATAGTATCCGTCAAAGCCCACTTAAGATCATTGAAACGAGAATAGTTACCATCCAGCACCCAGGAATCGGCAACCAGGGCTCGCTCCAATTGCGCCGCAAACTGTTCATCATTCAATTCATGCCAATCCGGTAGCCAATGGATGGCATCCATCTCAACATGCCTGACACTTAAGGCCGCTGCCAGCTCTCGACTAAAGGTCGACTTGCCACTGCCACTGGTGCCCACAACATTCACTCTCTTCAACTAGCTTGGCCTGATTCAGCGTCGCGGTTAATAATGATTGAAGCCTGCAATTTTACCGGCGCTACAAGAGAATTCGTGATCAGACAATTTTTTTCTGCCTTCTCAAGCAGTCGCAGTGCTCGACCCTCATTAGTGTCCTGCGGCACTTCAAGCACCACGACAATATCGAACGCTGTAAATCGGGTCACGCCATCCTGACGATCAAGGCAGCCTTCCACCGCACAAGTTAATGTCAACCACGGTAACTTTGAGGCACTGGCAATCGCTCTAAACGTCAGTACAAAACAATCAGCGACCGCGGCGATCAACAGGGTTTCGGGTGACCATTTGTCGCCGGGTCCGCCGAACTCTTTGGGCGCCGCTGAGGTGATGACTGGTAGACCAGCGCTGGTAAGACTCAGGTTTTCTAACGAGTCAGCAGTCGCTGTTACATGATAGATATGAGGAAAATCTTGCATGATCAGACTCCATTGAATATCGCATTAAGAAAATAGGCAATTGCATTTTAGTCGCTTGCGCTTAAAGCTAAGTCGAGTCTTCACTCAGATGCGCCAGCGTCTGCGCATTGGCCTCCCAGTGCTGACCATCAAAGGCATCGATGATCAATGACTCAGGTATGGGTTCAAGACAACGAACGTTAACAGAGACGCCATCGGGGTTCGATCGCGGCGTATAAAAAGACTTCACCCCGCAACTTCGACAGAAGGTATGCTTGGCAATGCCCGAGCCAAAGGTGTAGGTGACCAGGCTTTCTTCACCACGCAGCAGGCGCCATTGGCTCAGCGGTACGATCAAGTGCAGATAGCCCGACTTCGAGCAGATCGAACAATTACATTCGTGGCAGACCAGCGGTGTACTGGCCTCCACTTCAAACCGCACGTTACCGCAATGGCAACCGCCGGTGTACTTCATGTTGTTCTCCTTGGCTATCTCAGCATAGGGTGATCAATGGATAGGGTGATCAATGGATAGGGTGATCAATGGACAGGGTGATCAATGGATAGGGCGTTCAATGGCGATTGAGCTGGCGACGCCCAAACCCCACACTCCACACTCCAATCGCCATACTCAAATCGCCATACTAAATTCCCCGCAGTTATCGCACGACAACTAGATCTCTACCACATGACTGCCACTGACATCGGCGAACAAGCTTTCGACCTCGGCACTACGGTGAGCTTGCACGGCGCCCTGGTTGATATACCCCTTATCGGTGATTTCATAGGCGCCGGGATCCGGCGGCGCCTGCAGTAATAGAAAGCGTTTAAAGCGTTTCGAGGAGCTTGGGTTGCTGACATTGTGAGCGGCCAAGCCCTCTCGTATGGCGTCGATAACCGCCGCAGATGTGACAATCTTCGCGGGGTCATCAGTACCTGCAAGGCCCTGGCAGGCGGCTAGGTTCGGCCACAACAGCAACGCCACATAATTCTGATTAAGACCGCAGACCACCGCGTCCCTGATATAAGGCGAGGCACTGGCGACCGCTTCCGATCTTAAGGTCCCCGCGGCCACCCAGGTTCCGGTGATCAGCTTGAACTCCTCGGCGACTCGGCCGGCGAAACACAAACCCTGCGTCGGATCATTCGAATCAGCAAAGCGCACCGCGTCACCCATCTTGAAGAAGCCCTCTTCATCAAAGCTCTCTAGGGTCTTTTGCGCGTCGTCCAAATATCCGGGGGTTGTGCCTTTGGACCGCACCCGCAGCTCATACTTGTCACCAAAGGGCACCAGTTTGATGTCAGTGCCTGGCACCGGCAAGCCCGTCACATCAGTACGTTCACAGACCCAGTAGCGACTCAGCCCACACTGCACTTCGGTAGACGCCAGCGAGGTGGCAAAGGGGAAGCGGAAGCCTGTGTACTTGACGTTTAACGCCTGAATTCTATCTGCCAAGGACGCGGGCATAGCCGCTGAACCCGCCTGCATGGTCCGAATGTTTTCGTAGAACAGGCTGGCAAATGCTGTATCGGCTTCCAGAGCATCCACCAACATCGACCAACCCAAGGGCGCGCCCGCAAAGGACGTGGGCTTTACCGACTTGATATTTTCGATGGTTTTACCGAACTCTGCCGGCACCGGCTTACCCGTATCGAGATAGATAGCGCCACCGGCATTGATCATACTAGAGATGCGCATAACACCTGCGCCAACATGACTCCACGGCATCCAGTCGAGCACCCGTGGACTTTCCAGACCCACACCTTCAAGAATACCCGCCCCGGAAGCCAGCATCTCACAAGCCATGCCATGAGTGTGGATGACGCCCTTGGGCATGCCGGTAGAGCCAGAAGTGAACATATAGCGAGTGATGGTGTCGTGATTGATCTTGGCAATACTGCGATCTACTGCATCGGTCACCGGGGTATTCATCAAGTCTTCCCAGTTGACTATCGGCCAACTCGGGACAGCAGAGGGGCGGGATGCGCTACCGGATAGCAATTGCGTCTTTGATATCTCGAAATCAATATGTTGCAACGCTTGTTGCTGGTCGGTGAAGTCCTCCGCATAAATAAAGGCCGGTTGCACACGCTGCAGCACGGCGTCGAGTTTTGGATAGGCGCCAGGAACGCTGGAATAAGACACGCTCACAGGCACATAGGGCACCCGCGCAAATATCGCACCCCAGGCCATCAGAAAGTGGTTAATGGAACTGTTCGACAAAATCGCCAGTGGGCGCTCAATCGACGCGCCCTCATTGAGCAGCCATTGAGCCACGTGGCGGCATCCCGTAACGGCCTGCTGATAGGTGAGATGACGCCAACCATCGCCCTGCTTCTCGGCGATCAGTGTCCGGTCAGGGAACTGACCTGCCCGTTCGAGCAGCAGATGAACCGTACTGATGGGCGCCGGACCACAGGCGTAAGGACTGCGCAGAATCAACTCGCCATTGGCTCGGGTTTCCACGTCGACCGCCGCTTGGGCATTGCCCTGATCAATATAGGGTGCATTTTGGCCACTTGGCATCATCTCTTCCTTCTTTTTATCACCATCGGGAAACACCGACCGGGCGACGCCTAAGATCAAGGCTTCAATACCGTCAGTCCGTTCAAGCCAGCTACCAACGCCATGCTCGAGAGCGCAGCGACAGTGCCTGAAGCTATGCTGCCTATGGCATTTTTCGAGACCGGCAGCGCAAACTATGGTAGCCCATAAAGCCCAGCCATTATACTATTTCAACCCCAGCGGCCAACGGCCCAAAAACCATCCTAGCCAATGCTCAAGACTACCCGGGACCACTATCATCAATGGATAAATTACTCGTCTTGGAAGGGATTTTAAAAGCCTTGGCGCTGGCTGCGCAGCAAGCCAGAAATGCCGCCCAGCAGGCCCATCAAACGGCGACCCACGCGGAGAACGTAGCCGAGAATAAATATGACACCCTCGGGCTTGAGGCGGCCTATCTTGCCCACGGCCAGTCTCTGCGAGTCGTTGAATGCGGTTTGGATATCGAGGCCTTTCAAGCTATGAAACACCAACCCTGGCCCGCCGACCAACCTATCCATATCGGCGCGCTGGTCTGCCTGCTTGACGACCAAAACAATCAACGCTGGTTATTTTTGGGCCCACGGGCAGGCGGGTTGAAATTTCACGTCGGCGGTCGGGAAATTGTATTGATTACCCCATCTGCACCACTAGGCAAGGCACTGCTAGGTTGCCTGGTAAACACCGAGATCACAGTGAACATTAATGGCCAACATCAACACCATGAAATAATCGGGATTTACTAAGCCTAAGCGCTGGCACGCGATCAAACCAGGTTTTAGTCCGCGTCCAATTTATTGGTCAACGCGGGGCTTTTTTTCTGCTTCGAACTGCTGCGGCTCGACCATCGGTGCTGATGCACCGCCGGCTTCCGCCAATAATTCGCTCAGTCATTGTTTACCCACCCCGATTCAGTTGCCAGGCCTACCCGCTAGAGCGCAAAATGCAGTGCTAGAACAGAGCACGCTTATTCGCCCTCTCACTCATCAACCTATCGAGTCGTCGTCATTATGCACATTCAAATGAATCCTGAAGAGGCGCGAGTCATTGGTTGCTTGATGGAGAAAGCCGTCACCACGCCGGACCAATATCCCCTGACTTTGAATGCACTGACCAATGCCTGCAACCAGAAGAGCAGTCGCGAGCCTGTCATGAACCTCACACCGGGGACAGTGCAGCATATCGCGCGACAATTGCAGGAAAAGTTTTTGATCAAAAATAATGAAAATTTCAAGAGCGGCGTCGACAAATACGAACAACGCTTGTGTAACACGCCAATGACCGACTGCCGTCTTTCGCCGGCTGAATATGCGATAGTTTGCCTCCTCCTTCTGCGGGGACCACAAACCGCGGGAGAATTGCGAGCACGCAGCCCGAGACTGCATAACTTCGACGACAATCAGGCTGTCAACGCCATTCTGGAAGCCTTACTCACCCGTGAAGAGGGCCCACTCGTCGCTCGCCTAGCGAAGCGGCCAGGGCGCCAAGATCATGAATATACGCACTTGTTTTACGGCACCATTGAATCCGCACCACTGGATCAGGTCAGCGCTCAGCGGACGGCTCCATCGAATACCAGCGAACAACGCATCAACCAGCTGGAAACCCGAATCAAAGTCCTGGAAAACGCGCTGACCAGACTCGCAACACTTCTCGGCGAGCCCATTGATCTAGGCTTGCCGGACTCGGAATCTACCCTAGACGCTCATCAGGACTAGCGTTTGAGTAGCGCTTTCAGAACGTTAGCCCATCTGCGTCAAAATTTAGATCAAAGTCTTGAGCAATGTTGAGATCAAAGTTTAGATCTAAGTCTAGAGCAATGTTTCCGCCAATCTGCCGACAGAGCGATCCAATCGCACTAGCCAGTCAGCAAGACGGCAATAATACCGGTCAGAAACACCCCATCAAACGTACCCGCGCCGCCGATCGACGCGAGCGGCGCACGTAGTTGCCGCACATCCATGATTCTCAGCAGATCCGCACCAACCAGTACACCCAGGGTGCCACCAATATAAGCCAAGGGTGCACTCTGGGGTTGATTGATCATCATAGCGGCGAGTGCTGCCGCCAGCGGCGCAACAAGTATCGGCATCATAATGCCCATGCCCTTCACCGGGCGGCTAAACAGGTAGCTGACGAGCGCCACGATACCCCCAACGAACATAACATCTGCAATGTGCAAATCCAGCGCGATGAACAAATACAGACTGAAGGCCACGGGAATAACACCCCCGCCCACGTTGATAGCAATGATGGTCCGAGAGAAATCCTGCCGAGGGCTAAGGCCGAGAAAAAGATAATGCCAGGAGTCAGTTTCTTGACGGGGTATATCTGTCTTCAGGCTAAAAAGTGGCAGATTAATGAGGCTGCCGATCATCGATCCTAATAACAAACGTGTCGCGCCGGTGGGCGAGACTCCGAGCTTCTCAAACGTGACCGTGATGATACCGAATTGGATAACAAGCAACAGCCCGACTAGCGAGAGTATCAACAGTGCGATGATCGACGGATTAGTGTGATTGTTCACGGATCAGTATCTGTCCCTGACTTAAGTGCCTAACGTGAGTACGTCACGTAAGTGCGTTACGTGAGTGCGTCACGTGAACACGCAAAACTCGAACTCACTCCGGTGGGTGCATGGCCTCAATCTGATCCAGATAGAAAAGATTACCATCTGGATCATTGAACATGGCCATAAACCCGCCCCAAGACTGCTTCGTTGGCAGCATCGAAAATGTCACACCCAGTGCCGCCAACCGCTCATAGTCTTGCTGTAAATTTTTGACGGTGAAGCCGATCCCTGTGTGCCGACCGATCAACGCCTGCTGAGCATCATCGGCGACGGCGATACCTAAGCGAACGGGCCCGGCATCAAACGATGCATAACCCAATTGCGACTCAGAAAACTGCAGGACAAGCCCGAGCGACTCCTGGTAAAAATCAACGGCCTGATCCAGATCGCTGACGAAAACATTAACGTAGTCGATTTGCATTTGACTAAACTCCCTTACACAGTTGAATGATTAACCTACTATCAAACCGTCAGCTGCCAGCCCGCCATTGGCAGCCTTTGATGGGAGGCCATCAATATCAGACCTTAGATCGCCGGTCGACGACTGATCCGGTGTTGCAACAATCCCAAGCCCATAACAGCCATGGAAACCGACACCAGCGGATTCAGCAAGTTAAAGAAGGCATAGGGCAGATAATCCAGCACCGGCACACCCAAAGTGACGGCATAGAAAGCGCCGGCGGTGGTCCAGGGAATCAAGCCAGTGGTGACCGTTGAGCCTTCTTCGACGCTTCGAGACAAAATACTGGGCGCCAGGCCACGGGCCTTATAGGCATCGGAGAACAACTGGCAATTAAGAATAATGCTGATATAAGCTTCACCCATGGCGACATTGCCGACAAAGCCGGAAACCAGGGTCAGTGCGATCAACGACGCGGTGCGTTTAACCCGACTGATCAGACCCGCCAGCAGCACTTCAAGAATCTGGGTTTTAAACAAAATGCCGCCCAGGGCAAGGGCCATGATCGACAACAACAGGGTCCAACTCATGCTGCTGATACCACCGCGCCCCAGCAGGCTATCGATATTCTCAATGCCCGTGGTACCCGCAGAATTACTCCACAGGGCATTCATCACAGCAGGGATACTCGCACCCTGATAAAACACGCCGATCAGTACCGCGACCAGGATACTCATTGTCATGCTCACCTGAGGTGACACTCGGCGCACACTCAAAACGATCATGACCAGCAGAGGTAACAGGGTAATAAGCGGGTTAAGCCCATAACTTGCGCTCAGCGCTGTTTGGATCAGGGCGATTTCCACATTGGGCAGCGCCTCTGAGGTCTGCCGAAAACCAAACCAGAGCATAATCAACAGGGTCAACAGCAGTGTCGGCACCGTGGTGTAGAGCATCGTTTTAATATGATCATATAAGTCGGCATGGGCACTCATGGCAGCCAGATTGGTGGTGTCAGAGACCGGCGACATCTTGTCACCAAAGGTTGCACCCGAAACCACCATGCCGGCAACCAGGGCCAGGGGCACGCCTAAAGCCGCACCGATACCCATAAAGACGACGCCCAACGTGCCCACAGTGCCCCATGAAGTACCGGTGGCAATGGACATCAAACAACACAGCAGTAGTCCAGTGAACAGAAACAAGGACGGCTCAATCAGACTTAAGCCGTAATAGATCAAGGTCGCAATCGTGCCACTTTGCATAAAACTGGCGATCACCATACCAATCAGCAGGAATATATAGATTGCCGGTAGGGCCCGAGTAATGGCCTCGCTCATCATCGACTGAATAGCGGCATAGTCATGGCCCAACAATCGAGCGTTGACGCCAACCCAGATTAACGCCATGAAAATAATACTATGCAAACTAATATTGAAGACGAACAGACCACTGGAAATCATGCCAACAACAACACAAAAGCATATTAAGGCGTGCAGCAGCGAAGGGGTTCTCATCATGATCTATACCTGTGACTGGTCACCGGTGGTCGCGCTAGCCAGTGACGCTTTAATAAAAGTCTCGACGATGAATGTCTCGGCGATGAACGATTCGGTGATTAGTGTTTCGGTCGCATATGTGGAAACAACACGACATCACGAATTGACGGAGAGTTCGTCAACAGCATCACCAACCGATCAATACCAATACCTTCGCCTGCTGTTGGCGGCAATCCATACTCCAGGGCGGTGACATAGTCTTCATCAAAATGCATCGCCTCTTCATCGCCGGCATCTTTCGCTTCGACCTGTTGCCTGAAACGTTCCGCCTGATCTTCTGCATCGTTCAATTCCGAGAAACCGTTAGCAATCTCTTGCCCCATACAGAACAATTCGAAGCGATCGGTCATCTCTGGGTGCTGATCATTACGGCGAGCCAGCGGCGACACCTCGATAGGATGTTGGGTAATAAACACCGGCTGGGTAACACGCTCTTCCACGGTCGCCTCGAAAATTTCCATAATCAACCTGCCGATGCCCCAAGCACTATCCACTTCCAGCGCCAGGGATTTGGCCAGTTGCTGTGCCTGTACCAGATCAGTGAGCTGTTCCGCATTGATCTTGGGGTTATATTCAAGAATCGCCTCAGCCATAGTCATCCGCTTGAAGGGCAGACCAAAGTCGAGTTCAGCATTTTTATAAGGGAACTTGGTGGTACCCAACACTTTCTGCGCCACTTCGCGGAACAACGTTTCCGTCAGGTCCATCAGTTCATTGAAGTCCGCGTAGGCCCAGTAGAATTCCAGCATGGTGAATTCAGGACTATGCTTGGTCGACATACCCTCATTGCGAAAATTGCGATTGATCTCGAAGACACGCTCAAAACCACCGACAACCAGCCGCTTCAGGTTCAGCTCAGGCGCGACTCGAAGATACATATCAATACCCAGCGCATTGTAATGCGTCACAAAAGGTGCCGCTGCTGCCCCTCCGGGAATAGCCTGCATCATGGGCGTTTCAACTTCCATAAACTCACGTTCAATGAAGAATTGCCGAATGCTGTTGACTATCTGTGAGCGCTTGACGAACACAGCTCGAGTTTCTTCATTCATCATCAAATCCAGATAGCGCTGACGATAGCGCGTCTCCGTATCGGTCAAGCCCGCATGCTTTTCAGGCAAGGGTCGCAATGATTTTGACAGCAGTCGAACCTCGCTGGCATGAACGGTGAGTTCACCCTTGTTGGTTTTCATCATCACTCCGGTGACACCCACGATGTCACCAATGTCCCACTTGATAAAATCATGGTAATCCGATTCACCAATATCACCTTCGCGAACATAAACCTGGATTCGGCCGCTGCGGTCCTGAATCGTTAGAAAGCTCGCCTTACCCATGATTCGGCGCAGCATGACCCGTCCCGCAACGCGAGTCTCACTAGGCTCAGCAGCCAGCGCTTCCTTGCTTTTAGCTTCATGTGCTGCATGCAACGCAGTGGCCAAATCGGTGCGGCGGAAATCGTTGGGAAACGGGTTGCCGCGCAGGCGCAGCTCTGCGAGCTTGGCTCGGCGCTGGGCGATGATCTCGTTCTCGTCTTCTGGATGCTGCTGTTCTTCCGTCATGGTGCTGCCTGCCGTCTTAAATAACACACTAATAATGATGAATTTTGCTGGCTGTCTTTTTTACAAACCCTGTTTCAGGCTTGCTTCGATAAACTGATCCAAATCGCCATCTAGCACAGCCTGGGTATTTGAAGTCTCAACATTGGTCCGTAAATCCTTAATACGACCCGAGTCGAGCACATAGGAACGGATCTGACTGCCCCAGCTGATATCTGATTTGGTGGATTCAATCACATCCATCTCTGCCCGCCGCTTGAGCTCTTCCATCTCATACAACTTGGCCTTCAATTGCTTCATGGCCTGATCGCGGTTTTTATGCTGAGAACGCTGATTTTGGCACTGAACAACAATACCGCTGGGAATGTGCGTCAGCCGAATCGCCGAATCAGTTTTGTTCACGTGCTGGCCGCCTGCACCGCTGGCCCGGTAAGTGTCGACGCGCACATCATTCATATCCAAGGCAATATCAATATCGTCATCCAGTTCTGGGGACACGAATACTGAGGCAAAGGAGGTATGGCGGCGATTGCTGGAATCGAACGGTGACTTCCGCACCAGCCGGTGAACACCCGTCTCAGTTCGCAACCAGCCGTAAGCGTAGTCACCCACAAAGTGCACCGTGGCGCCCTTGATACCCGCGACATCACCATCTGACAGCTCCATCACCTCGGTCTTAAAGCCGCGAGATTCACCCCAGCGCAGATACATGCGTAATAGCATATCAGCCCAATCCTGGGCTTCGGTGCCGCCTGATCCAGACTGAATATCCAGGTAGGCACTATTGGGATCCATCTCACCGGAAAACATACGGCGAAACTCGAGCTTTTTGAGCTGTTCGTCCAGATGGTTCAGGTCGGTATCGACCTCGGCCACCAAATCCTCGTCAGCTTCATCTACGGCCAACTCTAGTAAGTCAGTGGCTTCAGATAACCCACCATCTAGCTGATCAATGGTATGCACTATCGCTTCTAGGGACGAGCGTTCCTGACCGAGCTTCTGGGCATATTCCTGGTCATCCCAGATTTTCGAGTCGCCCAGCTCTCGCTCGACTTCAGTTAAACGCTCTTTGCGGGTGTCATAGTCAAAGGTACCCCCTCAGAACGTCAGTGCGCTCCGTGAGGTCTTTAATGAGCACTAGATAAGGATTGATTTCCACAAATTTCTCGATAATAAGTCATTTAAGGCGATGTTCGGCACCGCATGGGTTCTGCCAACAGCAGTGAGCCACCGTTCCGCAGTTGAAGATCAGCTGTGACAACAGAGGCACAAAATCCGCGATGTTTTCACCGCCGGCATTGTAAACCAAGCGCCTTGGCCTCGCCAGAGTAATAGCCTCGCCAGAGTAATAGCCTCGCCAGAATAATAGCCTCTCCAGAATAATAGCCTCTCCAGAGTAATAGCCTCTCCAGGGTAATGGCCTCGTCAAACCCGTGACCCCAAAAGTGTAGGCGCACCGTGCCAGGCTTAACCCTTGGCGTTCAAACGTGTCCAGTTATCGGCTAACTGACGCTGCATTTGTTCGGCGGCGCCACTATTATCGATAACCAGGTCAGCGCGACTCACCCGCTCCTCATTACTGAACTGCGCGTTCAGTCGCTGCTCTACCGCCTCTCGAGAAGCACCATCGCGACTCATGGCTCTGTCAATGGCCACCTCACGATCGGCAACTACCACCCAAATTTCTTCGCCCATGTCTTCCCAGCCCGCCTCAAACAAGACGGCAGCCTCCAAGATAATGATGCCATCGGGGTAAAGGGCTTCAAATCCAGCAATCTCCATGACCGCCAGGCGTCGAATTTCCGGCCAGACGATATCGGTTAATTGCTTCAGCGCCGCGGGCTGAGCGAACACCTTGCTGCCCAGCACCTTACGATCAATCTGGTTATCATCGCCCACGACCTCTTCACCAAATGTTTCAATCACTTGTCGATAGGCTTGGGTGCCGAGATCATAGGCTCGATGACCGAGTCGGTCAGCGTCAATTACCTGCGCACCCTGCTGTGCGAGGAATTTAGTCGCAGTGGACTTGCCTGAGGCTAGCCCACCCGTTAAACAGATCACTCTCACCGAACTTACTCCCAGATAAATCCCTAATCTGCCACAGGCGTCAAACAATTGCGATCCTAAAACCTGAGTCAACGATCAGTTTACAGCTCATTGTCAGCCGCTTCTTGGTCGTCTACTTGCTCCAGCAGATTGATGGCGACACCGAGAAAATCTGAGTCGGTGATGATACCCACGAGCTTTGCATTATCTACAATCGGTAAGCAACCGATCTTCAGTTTTTCCATACGCTTCGCTGCCTGTCTGGCAGGCGTACTTGATGACACTCTATGGACTTCGGTTTGCATGATATCACCAGCGCGGGTATGGCTATAAGCCACCTCGCGGCGGGTTTCCTGGTCAAATCGGGAAGGTGTTGCGGCCATGACATCCAGATAACTGACTAGCCCTAATAGGCCACCGGCCGAATCAAGGATGGGGACATGCCGAATATGCTTATCCCGCATCAGCTGGTAAACCTCGGCTAAGCGCGCGTCAGCTGGCAATGTTTGCACGTCCTCACTCATCAACTCCCGCACTGTAATCATCCCAACCGCTCCTTTGATATTCTTCGCTCCAAGTTAGCAATTCAAGCTGGTTTGACATTGATGCACATCAAATTCTGCCAACTGCAGAATTCCTTAAACCCAGTTGTGACATCAAGGCCAATGAATAGTATTGTTGGCGCAGAACTTGACTCAATCAGCAGCTAAAGGGAGTGAATCCACGACATGAGCCAGAAACGAGACGCCGCCATCGTCGGCATACATGAATACCCCTCGAGGGACGTCGAGGGTGAGATCAGCCCTCTGCAAATCAAGGCTGAATCCGCGGCCAAGGCCCTGAGTGATGCCGGTCTGAACTGGTCTGATGTGGATGCCATCTATGATGCCGGTGATGGTGGCGGCATGAGCGGTCTGAATATCGCTGAATATTTTGGCCTGAATCCCAATGTCATCGACACCACCGGCGTTGGTGGCAGCTCCTATGAGTTCCATGCCGCCCACGCCAAGCGTGACATCGCGGCCGGCAAGGCCAAAGTCGCCCTGCTCACATACGGTTCCACCGCCCATAGCAATGCCCGCGCCATCGGCGTCGGTGGCCGCGGCGGCGGCTCCATGCATCCGGCGGAAAACATGGATGCCTTTGCCGGCATGACCCTGATCGCCAACTACGCGATGGTGGCGCACCGCCATATGCACCAGTACGGCACCACCAGCGAGCAGCTGGCTGAAATTTCGGTGGCCACCCGCTACCACGCCATGCGCAACCCGGAAGCCGTTCGGGCCATGGAAGACCTGGAATTTCTTGATATCAGAGAGACCACCATCAGCGATGTTGTCAACTCACGAATGATTGCTGACCCGTTGCATCTCTTGGAATGCTGCATGATATCTGACGGCGGTGGGGCCGTCGTCATCGCCTCACCAGAGGTGGCGCGGGATTGTCGTAAACCACCGGTGTGGATTCTGGGTAGTGGAGAAGCCACCAAGTACCCGAAAAATGGCGGCGACATTACCTCCAGCGCCGCCGTACAGTCGGCACCGCAAGCATTTGGCGAGGCCGGCATTACACCGGGTGAGATTGATATCGCCATGATCTATGACTCATTCAGCATTACCGTACTGACCCTACTTGAAGATCTTGGCTTTTGTAAGAAAGGTGAAGGCGGTGCCTGGGTCAGCGGTGGCAGACTGCGCTTTGACAACCCCAACGGGCCTGCTTTGAACACCGATGGCGGTGGTCTGTCGTCAAACCATCCGGGCATGCGCGGTATCTTTCTACTGATCGAAGCCGCTCGCCAGTTACGAGGGGAATCCACATCACAGGTCAAAGATGCGAGACTCGCTGTCGCCCACGGTAATGGCGGCATGTTAGGCAGCCGCCACTCAGCTGGCACCATCATCCTTGGGAGAGATTAATCATGAGTGATCCAAAACGACCATTACCCCGAGCTGATGAGTTCGATACTCGAGATTTCTGGGCTGCGACCAAGAACAAAGAGTTCAAGTACCAGCAATGCAGCAATTGTGAGACCATTATTTTTTACTCCCGCCGACACTGCACCGGCTGTACTGACGGCAACCTTGAGTGGAAAACTGCGACCGGCAAAGGTACGATTTACACCTTCAGCGTGGTTCGGCAGAGCTATCACCCGTTCTTTCGCAACCAGGTTCCCTATGCAGTGGCTTGGATCGATATGGATGAGGGTCCGCGCATTCTCTCCAATGTCGTCGGCGTCACTGACCCATTAAATGATCTGAAGATTGGTCAGGCGGTGACTGTAGAGTGGGAAGAACATGAGGAGCTATGCATTCCATTGTTCAAACCAGCTTGAACTGATTTGAGTTTAAATACCGATAAAAAAAGCCCGCTTGATGCGGGCTTTTTTATCTCTTATTCAAGCTGTCACTCAGGCTTAATCATGGCTTGCCAAGATAATCCATCTTGCCTAAGACAACACCATTGTGCCGCAAAATGTTATAGGCGGTGACCGAATGGAATGCGAAATTGCCCATAACATAGGACATCAGATACGTCAGACCATCGAATTTTAACTCAGCACCACCCACGGGCAGGGTAATCACTTTGGTCTCTGCGCCTTCAAATTGAGCTGGCGTCAGACTCTCAAGAAAAGCAATAGTAGCGCTGATACGGCTCTGCAGCTCTGCAAAGGTCTCTTCCGTGTCGGCCATCACTGGCGCTTCAATACCCGCCAATTGAGCAGTGCCACGACGGGCAGAGTCAGAAGCAATCTGAATTTGACGTTTAAGGGGAAACATATCCGGCGCCAGACGGGCATTGACCAGGACCGAGGGATCGATCTTCTTTTCTTCGGCAAAGGCTTCAGCCTTTGCCAGAATGGCAGCCAGACTGGTCAGGGTGCGCTTCATGGTGGGAACGGCGACTTCGTACAGAGACATGATATTTCCTTGGAGTTGATTGGTGGGCTAATGATTGGGATGCATGCAGCATAAATCAATAGCCAGCCCAGCCAAGGTTTTACGCGCCAGTTATTATGCCAGCGGCAGTTGAACGGTTGCGGTACCAAAGACTCGGGTCTCACCCTTCTCGTTAGAGACGGTCAGGTCTATCTCCACCTGGCCATCTTCCTCGTTGACGTCCGTGACCACACCAGAGATGGTGTGTTTTTCATCTGCTATCACCGGTGCTCGAAAGACCGTGTCGATCGCCTTGATCTCAGCATCTGGCGCCCAGTGATGAATCATCGCAACCAGATAGCCTTGATTGAGGATGCCGGGCACCATGGCACCGGCCAAGCCTTCCTTGCGGGCCGCCTCGTGGTCACTGAAGCGGGCGCCGCCCCAGCCCACCAGGGCAGCAAACTGTTTGGTGATCGCCAGTGAAGTATCTGGCTCAAAGGTGGGCAAGTCTTCGCCAAATACCACTTCTTGAATCGTTGCGATGGCCATTAGCTTTTCTCCCGCATGACAAGCCGACTATCTGCATTCGCCAAATGTTGACCGTCAGCGTCGAAAAATGCCATTCGTGAGACCGCAAACACCATACGCCCAGAACGACCAGTTTTACTATAAATATCATGTAGATGGGTGCGGCCAGTGATGGTCGTACCCGGTCGGACCGGGAGAAAACATTCGACACCCTTGCCCGCATCCATACCGAGTCCGAAGCGCGGAAATCCTTCCGGCAGGGACCGACTGCCGCTGAGGCTGGCAATGTAGGTCGGTGGCGCCTGAAATTCCGGATGGCTGGCGTCCAGAAAACGTGGCGCTGTCTCGCCGCAAAGGCGTGCGTATTCAATGGTTTTTTCCGCCGGAATCGCAAAGGTTTTTTCGTCAAAATCCCGATTCAGAAATTTTTCTCGTGCTGCTGTTATATCCTGGTCCACTATGACCCCCGGCGTTGTCTGTAAATTTATATGGATACCGCATCCAAATGACGAATGGATGCGATAGGCTGACCTATTGCGACTGCTGCTGTCTTTTGCGGCACCACATCATTTCATACCCCTTACCCTGGGGCGACCTTTGGGGCCTATCGAGTGGGCGCTTAATTGCCTGACTTCAGGTTCACCGCTTCGAACTGGCCAGCCTTGAGTGCTGCCACTAGATCATCTATGGATTTGATTTCCACGTCAAACCGCGTCGCACAACGGCCAACATGGCTGACTATATGCGAGTCACTGCCGCCAATACCGCGATAGCCAAGCTGACTGGCATTATCGATGGCAATCTGGTCTTCTTGATCGCGACTGCCACCGTTATAAATTTCGACAATTTCGACCCCTTCGGGTACGCCCAATTCGTCTGTATGAGCAAACATGCCCACACGCGGGCGCCCCGGGTGACAAGGCACGGCAATAGCACCATGGGCATTACTGGCTTCGATGACTCGCGCCAGCGACAGGGAAATACTGCCGAAATCAAACTCTGCCTGTAACCCCGGTGTCACACCGTAAACCAGCACATGGCCATATTCGGTTTCCACCTCGCTGGCCTTGAGAATGCACAGGTCAAATTTTTCAGCCAAGGCAGAATAGTCTGATTCGTCGTCAAACTGACGGTGCTCGGTGAGCACAAAACCATCAATGGGCAGGTTTTTAGAACGAATCCACTGGCAATAGTTCTCGACCTTGGCGCGGCCATCGTCTGACTTGATGGAATGTGTATGTAAGTCCAGTAACACGAGTACCCCGACAAAATGTAAGAAAAGTTGGATGCAATGAGCCGGACAAAACTGCCACAAGGGTCGCCGATGTGCAAGTGACATTGATGGTATATCGTTCGTTGCCGAGCGCCAGCCCAATGAATCCGGGAAAAGTCCCCAGAGGATGGCCACCTTGGCCCAGCGTTACCAAGACCCGGATAAAATAGGTCGTCATCAAGGACTAACGCTTGCTTTTTTGACCACTCTTTTTTGACCACTCTTTTTTAACCACTCAGCAGCGACCCGCCCGCGGGCGTATGAATACGTTTAATGATTGTCGCGGCTATTGATTCTAACGTACTCTTGCCGGGGTTCCACGGTATCGACCTCACCCGTCAGGCACCTAGCCACTCTTAGCCATCGCCAGGTATTAATGCGCCATGAATGAATCGACGACCGCAGCAACACCTTCGGCAACAGCAAACAATCCGTACCGCTGGGCCCTACTCGCCGGCGTCTGGTTGCTGTACTGCGCGTTTGGCCTGACGGCTACCAGCTTTGCGCCGCTGACGGGTTTGATCGAGTCTGACTTGAAGCTCAGCCATGCGGCCATGGGCAGCATCATGGGTGCCTGGCAGTTGGTGTATATTTTCTCAGCGATACCCTGCGGCATTCTGCTCGACAAGCTCGGGCCGCGCTGGGCGTTAACCGCCGGCGGCCTGCTGATCGCCGCCTCTACCTTATTTCGCGGTATGGCTGACAGCTACAGCACCATGCTGTTCGCCGTCATGCTGTTCGGCATCGGTGGGCCCATCATTTCAGCAGGCGCACCGAAGGTCGTCACCTCTTTGTTCACCGGCTCTTCTCGTGGCCTAGCGATGGGTATCTATATGACCGGCCCCGCCATTGGCGGTGTCATCTCGTTGACCCTAACCCATTCAACTTTACTGCCCAGCCTCGGCGGCGACTGGCGCAATGTCATGTTTTTGTGGACCGGGTTTGCGCTGCTAGTAAGCTTTATCTGGCTCGCCATCGCTTTTCACCCGACCCTGAATCGAGCCTCTGCAGCGCCCTCAAACACACCAGCGGTGCCACAAACACAAGTCATCAAGATGCTACTGAGCAATCCAGCTGTCATACTGGTGCTGTCGATGAGTGTCGGCGTCTTTCTGTTCAACCACGGGCTCAACAATTGGCTACCTGAATTATTACGCCACGACGGCATGAGTTTGATCACCGCCGGCTACTGGGCTGCGATCCCAACCTTGATCGGGATTGTTGGCTCACTGACAATCCCTCGGCTTGCCACGCCCGGTCGACGCTTTCCAATTCTCATCGGTCTGAGCCTGTGTGCTGCGGGCGCGAGCATCTTGTTGCAGTTTCAATATGAGCCTTTGCTGTTCAGCGGCTTACTGCTGCAAGGCATCGCCCGTTCAGCCTTGATGACGGTGCTGATTTTAACTCTGGTTGAACTACCAGGCATCGGTGATCGTTATGCCGGTGTCGCGAGCGGCCTGTTTTTCTCTGCCGCCGAAGTCGGTGGCATGCTCGGTCCCTTGTCTCTCGGCCTGCTTTACGACTTTACCGGCCAATTCGATGCGGGTTTATACCTGCTGACTGCCGTCGGGTTCGGTCTGGCACTGAGCGCACGCCGCTTGAGCCGCCTGTCCCAATCTGATCATTAAATGCAAATTAAAGTGTGTTAACGTTCAGGGTCTGGCCAATAGCACACGGATAGACCTGTTATGAGCGAACAACTGAAAGAAGAACAAGCGCCTGCCGACCGAGAAACCATGAGCCCATTTTTAGGCAACAATGCGCCACCGGTGATCAGCGACCCCTATTCCGTACCCATCGAGGACATCAATGTCATCGACGGTCGACTCTTCGAACAAGACCTGCATTGGGCTCACTTCGAGCGCCTGCGCGCCGAAGATCCAGTTCACCTCAATGAATTGCCAGCGATCGGCCGTTACTGGTCGATCACCAAATTCGAAGACATTATGTTCATCGATAAGAACCACGATATGTTCTCATCTGCACATGGTATTGCCATTGGACCTCGGGTCGACGCCGAGCCAAATCCAGCGGATCTGAATCTGTCGATGTTTATCGCGATGGACCCGCCGAAGCATGACCTACAACGGGCGACCGTTAGCGGCGTCGTCGCCCCCCCCAATCTGGCGAAGATGGAAAGCACGATCCGCGAACGGGCCGGCAAAATACTCGACGACCTGCCCCGTGGCGAGACCTTCAACTGGGTTGATCGCGTCTCTATTGAATTGACGACACAGATGTTGGCCACTCTGTTTGACTTTCCTTTCGAGGACCGACGGAAGCTGACCCGCTGGTCAGACGTTGCCACCGCCGCGCCTGGCACCGGCGTGGTTGAATCAGAAGAGCAACGCCGCACGGAATTGCTGGAGTGTTTAGCGTATTTCACCACGCTGTGGAATGAGCGGGCGGCGATGAAAGAGCCGGGCTCTGACCTGATTTCAATGCTGGCTCACGGCAAAGATACCAAGGATATGCAGCCCTTTGAGTTCCTCGGCAATCTGATTTTATTGATTGTCGGTGGCAATGATACAACCCGCAACTCCATGAGTGGCGGTGTTCTGGCATTGAATCAGAACCCTGCGGAATACGACAAACTTCGGGCCAACCCAGGCCTGATTCCAAACATGGTCTCAGAGATTATTCGCTGGCAGACTCCTCTGCCCTATATGCGTCGCACTTCGAATGTTGATTTCGAATTGCGTGGCAAGCAGATCAAGACTGGCGATCAATTGTTGATGTGGTATGTCTCGGGCAATCGTGACGAGGAAGTTATCGATCGCGCTAACGAGTTCCTCATTGATCGTCCGCAAGCGAGACATCATTTATCTTTCGGCTTCGGCATCCATCGCTGCATGGGCAATCGATTGGCTGAAATGCAACTGCGTATTGTCTGGGAAGAAATCACCAAGCGCTTCAAGCATGTCGAAGTCGTCGGTGATCCGGTACGGCTGCGGTCCAGCTTCGTTCGCGGTATTACCGAATTGCCTGTCAGGGTTCATGATAGGTAAGTCGCAGATTTAGAAGCTTTTAAAAAACATTATTCTGCATATAATGTTCTGCAAAAAATGTTTGCAAAAAATGTTCTGCAAAAAAAGGTAGCCCCGTGGTTACCTTTTTTTTCGGCTTTTAACCGCCACTTTTATCCGCTGCCACCTTTATATCCAAGTTGGCAATACCGTCTCGTGCACCTCTATGCCATGGTCAGTTAGCTGATGCACAGAGGCTGTCACTCGAGACGCCTCGATATCAAGAAATCCGATAGTACCCAGGCGCAGTGACTGGTTTCTGGGTAGGGTAGGAGAACCCGGGTTCACGCAAAGCATATTGTCTACCAGATGCAGCCCTTCCAGGTGTGTGTGACCATAGATCAAGACCTGTGGCACCACATCACCAAAGTGCTTCTCCACATAACGGAAAATATGCTCCGAAGACTTTCGAACTGGCGACGGAAAATGATGAATCATGCCGATGCTGACGCCGCCAACTTCAAACAGCCAGTGATCACGTAAGCGTTCATCCTCAATGTCCATGTCACCATTGCCGCGGGCAACATAGGTGGGCGCCAGCTTCCCCAACTCATCCACCACATCCAGGGTATGCAGGTCCCCGGCATGTAAAATCATATCGACCCCGTGAAACGCCGCATAGGCCTGGGGCCAAAGCTCTGCCAGGGAACCGGGCATATGGGTGTCGGCAATCAGACCTATGCGCATACTTCAACGCTAACAGGGATACCCGTCATAAAGGCCTGATTACTGAGCTTTTCATAGCTGCCCGGGCCCGACGGCAACAAGTCGTTGGCATTGACGCCAGCATATTTTTTCGCTACCTGCATTCGCGTCTTATCATTACCCCAGCCGTGGGTCATGGCCACAGTGCCCGGTTTCAGCGTCTCATCCAACGACACGGTTGAGGCGATATCACCAAAGGTATTCCAGATTCTCACCGCTGATCCGTCTCCCAAATTTCGCGCTCGAGCGTCTTCGGGATGCATATACAAGGGGTTCGTCTGCTGACTAGGGCGTTTTAAGGCCGGCAAATTATTCATCCAGCTATTGATCATATAGTTCGTCCGGCGAGAGATCATCTTCAGTTGCCCCGGGTCCTCAGCCTGCAATTCCGCAAAAATGGCTTCACAGCGTAACAATGCTTCAGCAAACAGGGGTGGGCAACAATTGACTCGACCTGACTCCGTTTGAATCCAATCCGAATAAAAGCGGCCAGCGTCTGGCGCCGGTAACACACTGGTCTGGCTGGGCATGGCCCGAATCTCGCTGATGCTGGTGTTACTCTGGCGTAACATATGGTCGATACGCCCCATTTGGTTCGGGAGCTCAGCCGCATCCAAAATAGAGTCAAAACCCTGCGCTTGCTCCAGTTTTGCCAGAATCCACCACTCGGGCTTACGTTCGGCTTTCGGCGGAACGATCAAATCGGTGTATTGAACAAAGGGCTGAGCCTGCATGCCAAGACCGCACATGTTGAGGTCTTCGCGCTCGAACATATCCGTCGCCGGCAAGACATAATCTGCATACTCAGCCGTGGCACTGGGATAAATATCAATGACCACCACCAACTCCAGTCGGGAAAATGCCTCGCGCAAGCGCGAACCGCTACCCATCGATAGCAGCGGGTTCCCTGAGATGACCACCAGCGCTCTGATTGGATTGTCTTCTGTCATAATCATATCGGTCATGAGATTACCGGGCAGAGAACCACGGATTTTACGAATCTCACCAAAGGGAGAGTCGAAGAATGGATCTTCGGCTCGGACTCGACCGGCTTTGGCCGCAGGATAGAAACCTAGAGAGTAAATATTGCCCCCGACCTTATCCAGGTTGCCGGTCACAAAACTCAACATGAATAACAGCCAGTAAGCCAGCGTCCCTTGCCGCCCCATATTTACCCCGGTAGACATATACACTGCCGCCCGCTCGGCGCTGGCAAACTCATCGGCCAAGGTGCGGATGGCATCACCCTCGACACCCACTGCAGCGGCGACTCGATCCGGCGTATATTGGGCCACGAAGGCGCGCAACTCCTCGATGCGTTCACCATGTTCGCCAATCACCGACTCATCAAACTGACCGGTTTGATCCAAATGTTGCAGCATCGCAGCCATCAGATACACGTCGGTATCGGGATTCACTTGCACGATTTCACCAATCCCCTTCACTGACTCGTTGATCCGCGGATCGACGAAGCGAATTTTCGCACCCCGGTTTTTAGCTTCACGTAGCGCCTTCATAGGATCTGCAATGGAGATAAAACTCATGTGTGACACTCGCGGGTTCGAGCCGAAGATCAGCAGAAAGTCCGTATGGCCGATATCTGGCACGGGATGAATCGTGCTGGAACCAAACATCGCTTCGCTACCGGCAAACTTATTGGTGCAATCCTGGGTGCCTGAGCTGAAGGTGCGACGAATTTCGTTCTTGATCAGAAACGAACCAATGGCGGGTCCCGCCAGGGCATTAAATGCCAGCGGATTACCGGAATAGGAGCCAACCGCATCTTTGCCGTATTTCGCTTTGATGGCGCTGAGCTTTGCAGCGATGTCTCGCGACGCTTCATCCCAGCTCACCCGTTCAAAGTCGTCACCGACCTTCTTCTGCGGGTAATTCAGACGATCGGGATCATTATGCAAATCCAGCGTCGCCAAGCCCTTATGGCAGGCGAAGCCCTTGGTCACAGGATGATCACGATCGGGTTTTAAACTGACAATCTGACCATCACTCACTTCCGCGATGAGCGCGCAGGAAGGTTCACAGACCCGACAAAAGGTACTTCGAAGATCTTTAGCCCGCATATTCTTAGGCTCATTCATCGTTTTGCTCCTATTCGCTCAATCCCTGATTTAACGGCATCCCGAACAAGGGATCAAGTCCCGTGGAATTGGTCATAAATGACGTTGATCCGTCCATAGCGATGGGTTAGTTTTCGCACTTAACTTTCATCTATAGCACCCCGGAGCCGCTCTATGGCAGACGCCGATCGAAAAGACACCCCAGAACAAGCTGAATTCAGGGCTTACTGCCGCGACTGGCTGACCAACAACAAACCCGGTCAACCACCAGTAAGGATTCCCTTGGGTGCGCTGGAGCTGAGTGACCCTGCAGCGCTGCAGTGGCTTCAGGTCTGGCAAAAATCAGCATTTGACGCAGGTCTGGTGGGTTGCGACTACCCGGTCGAAGCTGGCGGCGGTGGCCGTAACAACTGCCAGACGATCGCCAACCAGGAAATGCAGCGCGCCAAAACGCCATTCTTTCCTAATATCATCGGTCTGGGTATGGCGGCCCCCACCGTCCTCTTCCATGCTCAGGAAGACACCAAGAACGCGCTGTTGCCGCGCCTGTTTTCCGGCGAAGATATCTGGTGCCAGGGATTCAGCGAGCCAGGCGCCGGCTCGGACCTCGCCAATCAACAAACCTTCGCCGAGAAACGCGGAGACAGTTGGGTCATTAATGGCCATAAGGTCTGGACCTCGCTGGCGCATTTTGCGAATTGGATGATCCTGTTGTGTCGTACCGACAAAGCCGACAAGTACAACGGCCTGTCTTACTTCGTCGTGCCTATCCAGACCGCTATCGGTAAAGGCGTTACCGTACGCCCCTTGATCAAGCTGACCGGCGAGACTGGTTTTAACGAAGTGATCTTTGAAGACCTGGTTGTCGAAGACAAATATCGTCTTGACGCTGTTGGCGCTGGCTGGAAAGTCGCCATGACGACCCTGTCTCACGAGCGTGGTGCCGGCCAATTGGTGACGCCATCAGCAGGTGGCATGACCCAGGACAATACTAAAGGCGCCAACACCAGCAGTCCCTCAGCGCTTATCGAACTCGCAAAAACCAGCTATCGGAACGGCAAAACAGCTGCTGACGATCCGTTGTTACGGGATGAAATCATCAAAATCATGATTCGCCAAGAGGCTTTTCGACAAAACCAAAGACGCGCGCTCGTCCCCGCTCTGATCGATCACCCCATGCGCATCCCACTACAGAACAAGCTGATAGGAACTGAATTTAATCAGGATCTGGCGGAAATTGCCTATGATATTCAGGGCGCCGCAAGCAGCTTATATCTCAACGATGAGAATGCACCGGGTGGCGGTGAATGGCAGCTGGCTTACATGAACAGCTTCGGCGTCACGATTGCCGCCGGCGCGAACGAAGTGCAGCGGAATATTCTCGGTGAACGCGTACTCGGCATGCCGAAATCCAAATAATTGAGCAAGGCAAGGAATTGACTATGATTGAACAACCTAAAAATTTCGGCTTTGGCGAAGATGAAACCATGTTGCGGGATTCAGCGAAGAAATTCTTCAGCGATCATTGCAGCGCCGACAAGCTACACCGGCAAGTCGCCGGCAATCCCGATATCCATCGCAATATAGAGTGCATCTGGGACAAGGGCCTGTGGCAGCAGATCACAGAACTCGGTTGGACCGCTGCCTGCGTACCGGAAGCCGCCGGCGGCATCGGCATGCCCTTAGTCGCCGCTCTGGCGCTAGCGGAGGAAGCTGGCCGGGCTGCATTTCCTTCGCCACTGATCTCGACCTTCAATACCACATTTGTCCTGCGTGAGTGCAACTCAGCGGCGGCTAACGATGTCCTGGCAGAGATTGCTGGTGGCAAGCCGATGAGCCTGGCCATCACCAATCAGCAAGGCTCGTGGGAACCCACAGATACCGACGTCAGTATCGACAAGGGTCAATTAAATGGCACCGCCTGGTTTGTCCAGGACGCCCGCAAGGCCGAGGGACTGGTTGTCAGCGCTCGCTCTGCAGCAGGTGTGGGCTTGTATTATGTCGCGGCAGACGCTGCCGGCGTTGCGATTGCAGCGGATGGTATCATCGACCTGACCCGCGACCAGGCCCATATCAGTTTCACGGGTGTAACTGCGGTCGAAGTCGCTGCACCCGGTGCCGGCGATGTGGCACTGGCCTATGCCCTGCCGGCCATTCAGGCCGTCATCGCCGCCGATATGGTCGGTGCGGGTGAATGGCTACTACAGACTACGGTTGAATATGCGAATACCCGGGTTCAGTTCGATCGACCGTTGGGATTCTTTCAGGCGGTGAAGCATCCGCTGGTGAATGTCATGCTCGACATTGACCGCGCCAAGTCACTGGCTTACAGCGCTGCGTGCGCCATTGATTCGGACCCTGAGCGCCAGGAATGGGCGAACACGGTCAAGCTTGCCCACATGGCGAAGGCTAACGCCAGCGACATGGCCGTCTTTGCCTCTAGTCGTGCGGTACAGTTTCATGGCGGCATCGGGTTTACCTGGGAATGCTACGTGCACTTGTTCTTCAAGCGTCAAATGCACAACCAGATGCTCTTCGGCGATGCGAGATATCACCGTGCCATCCTGGCTGACATGTTAATCGGCCAGGCTGCCTGAAACGGTCGCCGGTACCCGACAATCTAGAGTTGATATGGTCGATGAAAACTAATCAAACTGTATTAATAGCCGGTGCAAGCGGCCTAGTGGGTACTGCGGCGGCAAACAGTTTTATTAAGGCTGGCTGGCACGTTATCGCCTGCTCTCGTCGATTTCCCGAGCTGATTGATGCAGGTCCTTTCCAGTACTTGGCGCTGGACCTGCAGGACGATGAGGCTTGTAAAGCCGCGACAGCAAAACTCAACGATGTCACCCATGTGGTTTACACTGCCGTGTTCGAGCTACCCGGCCTGGTCCAGGGATGGTCTGATCCGGTGCAGATTGAAACCAACGGCCGAATGATTCGGAACCTACTAGACCCGCTGACAGATCATGCACAGCTTAGCCACGTAACGATACTGCAAGGCACTAAAGCCTATGGCATCACTCAGGGCCCCATTCGCATACCCGCCAGAGAATCACAACCACGAGTTGAACACCCGAATTTCTATTGGGTGCAGGAAGACTACATTAAAGAAAAGTCGGCTAGTTCCAGCTTCGACTTTACGATCTTTCGACCACAACTGATTGTCGGACCCAACCACGGCGTCGTGATGAACCTGCCGCCAGTCATCGGCATCTATGCCGCCCTGCGCCGGGCAGAAGGGTTAGCCTTTGGCTTTCCGGGCGGCCTCGACGGCGTCTGGGAAGCGGTTGATGCTCGACTGGTGGGTGATGCCTGTCTTTGGGCAGCAACCCAGGATCAGGCCGGGGGTGAGACCTATAACCTGACAAACGGTGAAGTTTTTTCCTGGCTCGACATGTGGCCCGCCATGGCAGACACACTCGGTGTCCCTATGGGCGATCCGGAACCCACACCGCTGTCGGTCTATATTCCAGAAAGAGAAGCACTCTGGCGGCAGGTTGTAGCAAAATATAACCTGCAGAAAATCCCTCTCGCTCAGTTATTGGGAGAGAGTCACTTCTACGCAGATTTATGTTTTGCCTATGGAGCAAAACGCACCCCTTCACCGACTTTCGTCAGCACTGTAAAAATCAGGCAAGCCGGCTTTAACGCGGCCTACGATACACAAGCGAGCTTCTGCTTCTGGCTGCACGACCTTCAGCATCGCCGTATTATTCCGATCTATGATCGAGGATAGCTCATCGGGGATAGCTCACCGGGGACTTTAGGTGTGGTATAGGTTGTTTTTGATGTCGTCGTTCAAGATATCATCCACTGCTGCTATCTCAGTCACCGTCACCTGGCCTCGAATCTGCTCGAGGATGATTTTACCTAAAGAAGGCATTTCATCTCGCGGCATTTGTGTCGCGGCGTCCCATAGCTTGGCGCGAATAAAAGCCTTTGCACAGTGGAAGTACACTTGTTTGATATCAACCAGGATAGCCAGTTTCGGCGACACAGCCTGATGACAAAGTTGTTGTAGGTAAGAGGGTTCAGTGGTGATGTAGGCATTGCCATTGATACGTAGGGTTTCAGCCATACCTGGAATCAGGCATATCAAACCGATACCTGGGCTGTTAACGATATTGGTAAGAGAATCTGCCAGGCGATTACCGGGCCGCTCGGGTATCAGCAATGTCGTGTCATCCAACACTTTCACAAAGCCGGGTAAGTCGCCTCGTGGAGACGCATCGGCCTCACCGCCACATTGGGTGGCAATAATAAGAAACGGACAACGTTCGAGGAACCGGATCGAGTGCTGCTCCAGTCGAGAGATCACTTTGGCTTGAGTCGACGCATTTGATTTACCATTAATGGCAACCAGGGCATCTAAGGTCTCTACAAGCGCAATGTTCGTCGGTAGTGTCATGCTTTATTCTCACCAAGGCCGTGACGGTTGAGGTCAAAGGGGCTCACGCCATTCATGATCCTCACGCTATCAAAACCATTGGTTTTGTCAGGCGTAAATCTGGGACCATCCGTTAAATCAACTCATTCACATTATTCTTGAGTGATTGAATAGATGCCCCGATTACCCTTTCGATTACCATTTGGCTTGTTTAACAGTTAGCGAGCTTCTCGCCTGCAAAGCTGCCGATGACTGCAAGCTATTTGGCATGTAAGCGCACTGGCATTTCAGTAATACCCAACACGAAGTTTGATGGCAAGCGTTTAACATCACCCACCACCTCAACAAATGAAAATCGCTTCATGATTTCTTCCCACATCACCCGCAATTGCATTTCAGCAACGCGGCTTCCCATACAGCGATGAATACCAAAGCCGAAGGACAAATGTTGCCGGGCTTTTTTTCGGTCAATGATAAAATCATGGGGGCTATCGATCGCCAATTCGTCCCGATTGCCTGACACATACCACATGATGACTTTGTCACCTTTCTTTATCTGTTTATCACCGATCACAGTGTCTTCAAGCGCAGTTCGACGCATGTGCGGCAGTGGTGTTTGCCAACGAATAATTTCAGAAACCATCTTCGGTATAAGATCTAAATTTTCTCGTAAGGCGGCATACTGCTCGGGATTCTCGTTCAACGCCAGCACGCCGCCACTCATCGAATTACGGGTTGTATCGTTACCGCCAACAATCAACAAAATTAGATTACCAAGATACTCCATTGGATCATCAATCATATCTGCTGTGTCTGGCGCATTAGCCAGCATGCTGACAAAATCAAAACTTCCGGTTTCACCCTTTCTCTCATGCCAAAGACGATTAAAATAGGTCAAGCACTTCATGAGCTCTTGCTCACGATACTCGTCATCATGATCAAAGTTGCCGATGCCTTTCACTGACGTGGCCATATCTGACCAATGGGTCAATAAGCGCCGGTCTTCCATAGGAAAGTTGAACAATATGGCCAGCATGTAAGTGGTCATTTCGATAGAGACCTTATCAACCCAATCGAAGGTTTCACCCACGGGTAAACTATCGAGTATTTCGCAGGCTTTCTCCCGCATCACGCCCTCGAGCTGCGCTAAATTACGGGGCGCGGCCACAGGTGAAACTACCCGTCGCTGAACGTCATGCTTCGGCTGATCCATAGCGATAAAATTGGTTGGATTAAAATCATCCGGATCAACGATAGAGATAGATCTATCTGATGAAAAAACCTGGTGGTTAGTATCAACCTGCATGATGTGCTCAAACTTGGTCACTGACCAATAGGGCCCGTTCATGCTCTCTGCGCAGTAATGCACGGGATCTTCTGCGCGCAAACGCGCAAACCACTTCTCGTGAACATTTGCCTCGAATAGCTCAGGACGCGACATATCAATCTTGTCTAGTGGCACATCAAATGGATTAACGTCAGCCCAACTTTCAAGCTTTTCAATCTCGGCAAAATTCATCGAATTACTCCCAGGTATTAAATTGTTACTTCATCGAGTATAAAGATCCCGTTTGCATGAACGCAAGGTTTATTAGACTAGGAATGCGCCGCTGCTGCTTAAAATCTCGCAACTGCCACAGCCATAGCCACCGAATTTGAGTTAAGCATAGTGATCGCAACGCTGCCAACTAAAAAGCAACCAGTCTTCCAAACATCCACAATGTCGCCAAAGTGCCGCAAAAATAGCCTATTGGGAAACGTAACTTCTCTATTGATAATGGCCGATACAGTTTCTTAAATCCCAAAAAACCTAGAAGCAGTGAAGCAACAAAGACTAGTTGGCCTATTTCTACGCCTATATTGAAGCACAGTAATGCGGTTATCTTTTCATGCTCAGGCAAGCCAATATCCCCTAGTACAGAGGCAAAGCCAAAACCGTGCAGCAGACCAAATGTTGATGAAACCAACACCGGATATTTCAGGCTTACGCTGGCCGCCTTATTCTTCAGTATCTCGCGGGCAAGAAACACAATGCTCAAGGCGATGACTGCTTCGACAGGCGGGACCGGAATCACTAAGACTTCGGTCGCTGCAAGAATCAATGTCACCGAATGAGCGAGGGTAAATCCAGTAATAGTGAGTAAAAGTTTTTTTCTTGTCCCGGAAATATAGACCAGACAGGCAACAAACAATAAATGATCAAGTCCCAGAAGAATATGTTTAATGCCCAGGCCAATATAGGCAGTAATCGTATCTTCACTTTCAACAGCGTCCATTGCTGGAATCACATACACAGGCCTGTCTGTGTTGAGCACAGCCGTGACCGTTTGCTTATCTTCATCGACAAACCTCAACAATACTTCATAAGTCGAGCCTTGCAACCCAACAATCGTCACTGTTTCCCCAGCAATACCGGCAAAATCAGCAGCGCTTTCAAGCCGCCAGTTTTCTCGACGGGTATTGTTTAATCGCCGAACTATTTTGGGGCCGGCTTGCCTTAATTCGCCAGAAATCATTACCGAAAATTCTGGCGGAACGGCGTTCTTCAAAGGTACTGTCCAGCTAATATCGAATGCAGATGCATTAACCTGCTGGATCGTTAAAGACGCTGGCCGCAGATCATCTGCCCACGAGCACATATTGAAAAAGATTGCAAAAGCGAAGATAAAATATCTCATTGTGAGTTTGTCGCGGTTTTTGCATGAGCAGGCCCAACCCGAGATCCTTGCACTACTATGGCGTAGCGATCCAACAGTCGCTGTTCGTAGTCCTGCTGAAAGGTCTTGTTATTAGCGTATTGCCAATCACTTAGCACCTCATCCTTGACGGTTTCAAATGTCTTCATCCCCGAATTTTGTTTTTCCGTGATTAAGACAAAGTGTTCACCGAATGATGAAGAAACTGGCCCCGCCCATTGTTGTGGTGCAAGCTTATCCAAGGTGCCAGCAAATGCAGTACCAAACCTGCGGGCAATTTGATCCTCGGAAATCAGCATTAACTCGCTCGGCAACATGCTGTTATCACCTTGCGGTGTGAGTCCCTGCTGAATACGCTGTTGTTGAATCAACACCATTTCTGCCAACCCCTGCTTACCTCTATCGGCGGACAGTAATACTTGCTGCAAACTATACTGAGCCGCCGAACGATACTTCGACGTATTGTCTGCATAGAATTTTTTTAGCACTTTATCCGTCGGCAGATTGGCATTAGCAAGATCTTGCAGAAGATAGTTCATTTTTTTACGCAAACGCTGACCGATCAACTGGTCATCCACATCAAGACCCAGTACGCGAGCCTCACGAATGAACATTTCACTAACGGCATAACCGTGTATCGCACCTTTGAGCTCTAGCGGGGATGCCTCTCTTTGCCATCGGTCACGAAAGCTATTGGCAAGCTGCGCCACTCTTCCCTCACTGACGATGATTACCTCGGTGTCATCCTGCGGGGGATTAAGAAGGTCATAGGCAACAAAAATAAGCAAAGACAGGAAAATGAAATGTAACAGAGGCTCTGAGAATAGTTTCTTTAACATTTTTGCGATTATTCCTTCAGCTTTCTCTGGCAAGCTCAGCGTGGAATTTGGGCTTCGACAACCAAGAACCTGACAAACAAGAAGCCACCAATAAAACGGTTTCTTGTCCGCCAAGCGTGTTCCTCCGCAACGCGTTTTACCACTGAGCTAAACGCTATTCAGGCGAATACCAGATAGGGGAAGTGTAGGCACGTTCCTGACCGATCAACTCTGCCTCTGCGGGTAAATCTGCACCCAATCTGACTTTATCGTACACAATCCATCGTGGCGTTGGTATCTCGAGTACACGCACATAATAGAAAGACGATTCAGCCGCATCAAAGTGCGGATCGGTCCAGACAGTCGATAACTGTGTGGCACCGATGCTGTTGCTCCAGGTAGCCGTCTCAAGATCAACGGTATTACCCACAACCTCTTTCGCTCGGCCATTGCCATCAATCTTGCGGCCACCGGAGACTGCAACATCATAAACCCGTTCGTGAACCTCCCCCTTGTTATCCAACCAGCCTTTGATGATCTGCACTCGGTCCAGATTACCGCTAAGTGGATCCCGCATGGCAGCAACCATAAAGCTCGGCGCCTGCTTTGAATCGTCCTGGGCCGTGAGATCGCCACCCATCGGCACACCCTTGGCGTAACCGATATCTACAGCGTTGCTTTTATGAACATCGCTGCTGTTGAAATCCCAGCCACCAAAGAAACGCACCTCCATTCTTGGGCCGGTAGTGCCATAGGTTTCTTTGCGTTCCATCGCGTCAAATAGCGCCGCGCGGCTATTTTCGTGGGCCCAGATGCCAGTGTAACCCGAGGCGACTAGGGCGTAGCCTTCGATGGTACCGAGTTTCGAGCTGATAAAAGGCTGGCTGGCTCTGGTTTTAGAGGGCTCAACAGTGGTGGCTTTACCGAAAAAGTTATTCTCGTCAGCCGTCGCCAGTGATGTATGACTATCGGTCGCACCACCAACGCCAAATTTATAGGGATTAGTACCAAACCTGGCTTCCAGTACCAGCCCCTGCTTCAACGCTTCACGGGCATATTCGCCTTTGTACATCTCCGGTGTTTTCAACTGGCTGATGTCAAGATTACCCACGTCCCAGGTTTCATAGTCAGCGAACTCATCCTCAGGGGACAAATAAGGGTGCGCTTCACCGTCACCTTTTATCTGTGTTATCTCGTAATGAGGTTCCCATTTTGCCCGTTGCGTCACGTATTCTTCATCCACAACGCCGCCATGGTAAGTGCCTTGCGTCGGGAACATCCAACCATTCGACAAATTGCCATTATGGGCGAAGGCAAACGCTTGCCCGCCAAACTCGCCCTCATACTTTTCCAGCCACTGATACAGAGATTTGGGATCTGTACTTCCCAGCGGCGGCTGGGTAGTGGGGGGTTGAATTTTAAGCGCCATCTCAGCGTTATCCCGCAAAATAACATTACGATGCAAATTGAATCCCTCTGGAAGAGATGTCCATTCAAAACCGATAAAGGCAGTAAATAGTCCTGGCTCATTGTGTTCTTCAGCCGAGTTAACAATCTCGCTCCACACTGTACCGAAAACTTCAGAACCCGGGCTATAGTCGCTGACAATCTGCTTAGGCAGCGTCATTTGCGAAAAACTTTTGATTAGATCAAATGTCGCGGCGGCAGCAGCTGCGCCGCCCTCTCTGAACCCTTCGTGCCAAGACCTTGCTGTCGCATTGGCGAGGATGTTGGGTGTGCCCTTTTTTATATCAGTGGCTATGCCCATCAAATCAGTATGGTCGGTGACTATCAGCCAATCTAGCGGTCGCGCCAGTTGCACGGGCGAGCCACTAGTGGCAATGACTTTGCCGCCACGGGCTAAACGATAAGCGTCATCAGGCCCAAGGGTATTGCCAAACAGACCGGCATCCAAAGATAAGCCCGTATGCAAGTGCGAGTCACCCCAGTAAACGTTAGTGGCATGGGCGGCATTTGCCATGGGAGAGTATTTGTTAACAGCGTCTGCATCACTATCAGCGGACGCAAATGACGTCGACGTGATAATCGTAATAACCGCCATATGAATTAGTGTTTTTTGTATCACCATGTTGAATTCCAGAGTGTTAGCGAACCGTGAACGCAAGTGAGCTCCTTGCTTTTTATTATTGCTAAGCGAAGCCAAGCCTAACCATTGGCGCACCGCGTTCTACCATGCCGTCTTTTATTTCCTCAAACAAGTTCTGGTATTCGAAGAATGGTACCCTTGGAAACAGGTGATGGATGGAATGATAGTTCTGCCACAACCATAAACGCGTGCCGATGCCGTGAATAAAGGCTGGCATGATAATGGTGCTGGTGTCCTTAAACCGCTCGGTCTCATTAAACGGCGTATGCACCAGCCAGGCAAAGACATAACCAAGTAATGTCACACCGGCAATATTAGCTAACACCCCAAGCACAAGGGTTTCAACGGGATAGGCCGTCGCCAGCAGCACCCTGATGCCTACAAAGGCGAATATCTCCATGATCACAATTACTTTTTCTTTCAGCGCAGCTTTGGGAAACACGCGGGAAAAATATTTTTGATGTGCACTGATGACCCTCTTGGCAGCACCGGTGACCAGATCGTACAGATGATTGCCTGTGGCAACAAAATCCGGATCGCTGTCTCGCACGTTAGTATGCTGATGATGGGCCATATGGGAGGCCTTATGCATGGTGTAAGACACCCCCAGAATATTGGCAACAAGATAGCCAACCAGCTCGTTCAGCCAGATCAGGTCACGCCGTTTGCCCGCGATGTTTTTGTGCACCGCCTCATGCATAGGTGTGTAGCTGGAATAAACCAGATAAGACACCACAACAAAGGCGATACCAATATGCAGCGCGCCCTGCACGACTAGCACGAACATCAAGCACCAAGCCACCACTGAAAAAATTGCCAGAAACACCGTCGCAAGCGCTGGCTTGCCCATATATCGCGTCGCTGCTTGTGTGATCTCAAGATCAGTCATTTTCATCGCTACTTATCCTCGCGCCGGCTAACAGACCTAAATGTACCTTGCGGACTTCATTAAGTATAATTAATATAATTGCCATTAATTGCAGCGTTACTTATGAACAATCTGAGTCAACTCAAATCCATCACCGCCCTTGCCCAGCACAAGCATTTTGGCCGGGCGGCAAACGCGATCGGCATGACACAGTCGGCGTTATCCCAGAATATTGCCAAGGTTGAGGAACTGCTGGATGTTCCGCTCTTCGAGCGGTGCAACAAACAGGTATCGTTGACAAGTTACGGTGAGGTCGTTCACAAGTACGCTTTGCAAATGCTCGACGCCAGGAACAAGGCAAGCGAAGAAGTGCAACGCCTGCAGAATTTGGAAACCGGCATACTCAATATTGGCATCGATCCTTATTTTGCCAACAGCCTGTTGGCACCAACCCTGGCCAATCTGCTCACCAGTCATCCGCAACTGAAATTTACGGTTCGAACGATCGATTGGGGCACCGCCGAAAAACTGTTATTGCACAGACAAGTCGACCTGTACATTGGCATGGCACCGGCCCACCAGCATCAGAGCCTGCACTACCTGTTCCACGAGGCACCTACTCCCCTGATCGTTGCCAAGCCCGACCACCCTCTTGCCAGCCGATCCACAGTTTCAGTAGTAGAAGCTTTTGGTTATCCGGTCATATCGCAGAAGCCGCCTGATTGGTATATCGACTGGGTTCAGGCGCGAGTGACTAACCTGGCAAACAGAGACGCAGTGCAGCAACTGAGCTTCCTGCAAGCTGACAACATTGAGATGGCAAAGACCATTGTGCGTCATTCGCTGGGGCTGACTGCCGCCCTACCCGGTGATGTTCGTGAAGAATTAGCCCGCAAAACCTTGATTTCTCTGGCGCTCGAAGACTGGCCAATCACGATGCAAGGCTGCATCGTCTACCATCTCGATCAGGCGCAATCCCCGGCAGCCAAAATGCTGATCACCGAATATGAAAGCAGACTGGTAGATGAGTGCAGGGAAAGACAAGACTACTGAAAAAAAGCTCACTAAAAATTGCATCGTCACTAATTTTCTAGATACCTTTTTGTGTCACTCAATGACGATCAGCGACGCGAAAAAGAGCAGTTAGC
>FLOH01001171.1_pt1 | contig 42634 bp, 36 predicted proteins | sample 756751 | NCBI WGS metagenome assembly FLOH01 (sample SAMEA4026879, study PRJEB14308) | marine metagenome | biome: coastal water; material: water | depth 74 m
ATTAAATATCACGACTTTTTTGAACATGCTGGAAATATGACTATTGCAGATGCAGGTCATTATGAAACAGAACATCTTATAAAAGAATTATTATATTCATTATTAAAGAAAAAAATACCTAATTTCCTGAAGGAGAAGAAAATCAGCTTGAACTGGTTACTTCCGATTGGAAACCGATGATCCAAATTAACTTCCGTAAAATGCCAGGCGAGGATGAAGCCAGCGTGGAAGAGATTAATGTGGAAGAGTTCATTTCGGTAAAAGGCTTGAAAGCCAAAGGAAATCAGCTCACAAAAGACACGGTGAATACCATAGACCTGCTGGATCCAATTCCTTACGAGCAGCCAACTCCTGAAGGTGAAGAACCACCAACGGATGATGGCGATGATGGTGAAGACGAAAAGGAAGATGAGGAGGCCGCTGACTCCGAAGAAGCAACAACGGTAGAATTGGAAATTAAAAACCCATCTGCCACAGAAGCGCACAAGGAGGAAGAACCTAAACCTGAGAACCCTAAAAAAGAAGAACCCCCGAAAGGGCCTGCTACAAACGGTTCAAGCGAAGGACAGTTAGGATTGTTTTAACTGCAAGCAATTCCGCGTCAACATTCTGCTTAACGCCTTGCTTTACTTTATCTGATTATTCGGATTAATGCCTATTGGCAACCTAATTCAACGCCAGATCGGTAATCGTTATTAGGAAAACAAAAGCCGGATGGAATACTGTTCGGAACGTATCGGTCCAAGTTCCTGTCGTATAAACCGTACTCAATAAATGCTGTTAGGGCATCAATTTCTGCAGCAGTCAAATTAAGTGGATGGAAACCTTCAGCCAATCGTTCCATGGGAACTTCGGGATTTTCAGCCACGGCTTTGTTTTTGTATTTAACAACTTCCTCTACAGAATGGAAAGTAGCTCCGTGCCCGTAGAATTTAGAATTAATGAGGTTGTATAATTGTGGCACTTTGAACTTGTATTCTTCTTCTGGATTTAGCGTGAAACCACCTCTTCCCAAATTTGCAGTTTGATTTACAAAATTGGTGAGATATACGCCATTGCCATCTAATTTATTCATGCCCAGCGCGTAAAATTCCATGTTTGCCAAGGCTGGTCCGTTGTGGCAATTATAGCATTCACCTTTAGAGAAAAATATAATGGCGCCTTGTTTCTCCTTTGCATTCATGGCGTTTTTATCCCCATTTAGATATTGCTGAAAAGGCGCCTCCGTAGCAAGTAAAGTCCTTTCGTAAGCGGCAATTGCGAGGCCAGTATAAACGTTGCTCATTAAAGTGTCGTCTCCAACATCGCCAAACGCTGCTATGTACAAATCGCGATAGCCAGAAAGCAAAAACAGCGATTGAGTCATGTCTAATCTGTGAACCTCAATGCCAGCAATAGCCTGTATTTCCGTTCCCTCGTAACCGAGGTGATTCCACTCTTTTGGTGAGTTAACATCCCAAGAATTTTCGGTACCCACATTTTCATGTGTGGCACCAAATTGACCGTTCCAAAGTACGTTCGGTTGATAAGCGATGTTTAAAACCGAGGGCGATCTTAATGGCTGCACATCTAGTTGAGCGATTGAATAATTAGGATTGGGATACCGAGCCTCTCCTCTCAACCCAAAACCAAGTCCGCCTTCAGAAATACCTTGAGGTACACAAGCCTGAAATCCTGCTGGAGCATGATGACAACTGGCACAGCTATACGTAAATCGGCCTTCTTCTTTTTTGGGTTTAGTGGCTAAACCTGTTTCGTGGTAAAGCATCTTTCCCAGTTCAACTTTGGCAGTTGTTAGGGGATTATTAGGGTCTTGCGGAATATCTGAAAGTGAAGTAGGTAGTATGTAGTAATCTACTCCAACTCCGTTAGACGCATGCATTAAAGTTTCTTCCAAAGCAACGTCTAATGCCGATGGTTCAACTATATCAATGGGCTTAATGTCATCTGGGGTACAGCCTTCTTGTAGGGTGAAAACAGCGGCAAGAATGAATAATAAACGATAGTTTTTCATTTGCTTATTAATAGGGAGTTGTAAAAGAAGGTAACAAATGCCAATAAAAACATGGCGATTGTCGATTATTGTTCAAGTTGTTCTTTGACCAGTTCGTACAGTCCGTCAAATGAAGATGCTCTGCCAATCCATCTGAGTTGGGCATCTACCAATATTAAGGTTGGTGTTGATGTGATGCCAAGCTGATTTAGAATAGGGCTGTCCCATCCTTGCTCATCTCTCACATTTAGCCACCTTAGATTTTCAGATTTCACAGCATTTATCCAATCGGTTTTTACGCTATCAACAGAAATAGCATAAACCCCTAATTTGCCTGGAAGCTCGTTGTATAAATCTTTGATTTTAGGTAATTCTCTTATGCAATGTGGGCACCACGAAGCCCAAAAAACAATGACGTTCAACTCACCTGTAAGCCCGCTTATTGGAACCATGTGTCCAGTTTCGTTCGGAAGTTTAAAGGCAGGAAGCTGATCACCAGGCTTAAACTTAACCATCGAGTTTATCTTGTCTAGCGCGGCTTGGGAAAGAGGTAATTCGCAACTACCCAAATAGTTCCGACTGAGATGCTCGATAAATTCAGGGGCCTCTTTTTCAGTGAAAAAATCAATCAGTAAATCAAGTATAAAAGCTTGAACTTTTGGATGCATTTCTGGTGCGGAAAGCAACTTGTCAATTGCGGCTTTTACCCCTTGTTCAGAGTGCTCTGTATAGTTGTATAGATAGTCTAAAATTTTGTTTGGCAAGAACGGATTGGTGATAATTCGCTCATCCTTAAAATTGATGTAATGAAAATAATGCACGTGGTTGAAGGCAGCGTCATTATCAAATTTCTTATTCCAATCAGGCTGTTGAGATCGAACAGGAATTCGATCGAGCGGAATGAGAATTTCTGCAGTGTAGCTAGTCGGAAACAAGTTTACCAAAAGGTCGAGCGAACTATTGTATGCCATTGCTACCCGCTGGTATACGCCAGATAAAGAATCTGATTTTGCAGCGTGTCTCGGGTCAAAGTCTGAAAGTTGATTTAGGGCCATTCCCATAGAATCCATGCTAGAAGAGAAAACCTCTGAAAGATTGAGCATGATATTAAAGGCATCATTTTGCTTTGACTGATCAGGTTTAAATGCCATGCCAGAGCCGCTTTCGTAAATATGCCCAACCAGATTTTCTTGGTTAATCAAAACAAATTGAAATGACTCTAACGTGTTAACATCAATCACGTAAACACCATCGGTATATCGTTGATCATAAGCAAAACGTACCTCAGCTTCTCCTCTATAAAGAACACTATCTAGCGGAATTTCAAGATCGCCCGAATATTTTGAGAGTCGAATAACACTTCCAACTGGTTTGGTGTCCATAACCAGTTTTAGATGAGATTGCCCATTGGCAAACAATGAGCCGAGAAGTAGAAAAATGGATAGTAGGCTGAATTTCATGCAACCGATATTAGTAAAATTGAAAGTACCGCAAGCACAATCCCGCTCCAATTTAGCTTAGATAGCTTTTCTGAAAACAGAACGATGGCGAGCAAGGTACTGAGAAGAACAATGCCAGTATTGTTGATTGGAAAAACCATCGTGCTTTCCAAATGAGGAATATTGAGTGCTTGCAGCAAAAAATGAATGGAAAAGTAGTTCGGAATTCCCAAGGCAAAACCTGCTATTAGGCTCTTGGGCTCTAAAATTTGACCCGATTTAATTCGATTAAAAACAACCACCGTAAATCCAACTAAGGCGGCTATTGCAAAAAGCGAGGCCGAAAAAACTTCAATTTCATTTTCGCCCAATTGTCGTGTTTCTACAAATTTGAAGAAGGTGTCTAAGAAACCGCTACCAAGAAAAATGATTACTGGAAGGATTAAGAATTTACGGTCTATGTTAATATCCTTTTTAGGAAATGTGACTAAAACCACAGCAATTACAGAGGTAATTACGCCAACTAACTTCAGTCCTGCCAAAGATTCTCCGTAAAGAATTACCCCAACCACAACTGGAATTACCAGCGACATTTTATTGGCTACAGAGCTAATTGCAACACCTACTTTTTGAGATGAAACAGCCATGATATAGAACATGGCAATGAAAACACAACCAATAATGATGGCGCTTAAAGCCCAAGGTTTTTGAGTGAGCTCAATTGGAGAATAGGCGACAGGAGCTAGTAGAAAACCGAGTGTGGCAGCAACAAAATAATTTACGGTAATAGCTTGAAAAGTGTGAACCTTAAACCGTTCGAAATACTTGAAAATGACAAGTAATACAGATGATGAAAGGATACTGAGCGCTAATGGAATCATCTATTTAAATAGCTGTAAAGTTCATCAGCTCCTATCACATTGCTGCTGATTGGCTCAATATCGAGTTTTAATGCAGGTACTCCTGTATTGATAGAAGTAGGAGAAACAAAACGCCTTATTTCATCCCAAAGCCCTGCTTGGTATAAGGAATGATGAAGTTGGGGGCCACCTTCAACGATAACCGATTGAATATCTCGGTTAAATAGTTCCGTCAAAACCTCTTTCAAATTATGCGTGTTGCTCACGTGAACCAACTCTGTATTCCCGTTTTTCTCACTTCTCTTTGTATTAAATACAATTGTTGAAGCATCATCGCTGAAAACAGACCTTTTGGTGCCGATTTCTAGTTTCGAATCAATAATAATTCGGGTTGGGTTAGTACCAGCGTACAATCTCGCGGTAAGGCTCGGATTATCTAGGTGGACCGTGTTTTTGCCTACCATAATTGCTTGCTCCTCCGTTCTCCATTTATGCACTAACACATTGGAAGAATCACAGGTAATTGCCAACGCAGGGGTTTCATTGCTAGACCTAAAGTGATCTGCAAAACCATCAGCAGTTTCTGCCCATTTTAAAATGATGTAAGGTCTTTTCTTCTCGTGAAAAGTGAAAAATCGCTTGTTGCTTTCTCTACATTCTTCCTCAAGCTTGCCAACAGTTACAACAATTCCACCTTCCATTAATTTCTTGATTCCTGCACCATTAACCTTTGCATTTGAATCAACACATCCGATAACAACTCGTTTTATTTTGGTGGAACAAACCAAGTCCGCACAGGGCGGTGTTTTTCCGAAATGAGCACATGGCTCAAGGCTTACGTATAGTGTTGATTTAGGTAATAGCGATTTGTCTTGTACCGCATTAATCGCATTCACCTCGGCATGACTCCCTCCGTACGGACTTGTGTATCCCTCTCCAATTATTTGTTGATTGTGAACGATTACGCAACCAACGCTAGGGTTAGGTGCAGTTGTACCTAAACCGTTTTTAGCTAGTTCAATGCACCGAAGCATGTATCGCTCGTCCGAGTTCAAAACCTTATCTAATTAAGGGATTCGTTTTACCCAATCGTCAACAATTGCCACAATATTCTTGGGCTTTTTTGCCCAGCTAAAATGGCTGAAACCATCATTACGAAGGTCGTTTTTCTTGAGATGCAAGTGCTCTTTTTTACTTGCTTTCAGCTTATCTAAAAGATGGTCCACAGCACCTTCGGGTGCCAACTTATCTCCTTGGTACGAAATAGCCAATACTGGCAAGGTTAATTCCCCCAGACTCTTCTCGTAATTATTCGAATCGGTGCTGATTTTGTAGCACCCAGTTCTAGCCTGCCTACTCCAGTCAGACATAATTCCGCGAGCTTCTGTGCCACCAAAACCAAGTTTTTTACCTGGAAAATAGCCCATTAATTTGGCAATCATGTTGATAAACTGAGTGGCTGCCAATATGCGGTAGGCCGAAAATCCAGGCCATCCTTTATAATAGACAGAGCAGGTGGCAGAAAGAATTAACCCGTCAATTTTAACAGATTGTCTGCTTGCAAAAAGACAACTTAGTTGTCCGCCTAGGCTATGGCCAAATAGGAATAGCTTTTCACTTGGATGCAGCTTTCTAACATGCTGAATAGAAGTAGCATACTCGAAATCAAGCACATCTTTATATCCAAAGTTTACTTTACGATTTGGACGAAGACTAGAATGGCCGTTTCCTCTAAGGTCTACCGTATAAGCTGTAAAACCACCTTCTGCTAATTGAATTGCAAGAGTCTCATAATAGCTTGCTTTCACCCCCATTGCTGGGAATAAAACACATATGCCCTTGGTTTGCTCTGCTGCTTTAAATTGATGAATTACCGTTGAGGAACCATCGCCATGAATTATGTTTATTGGTAACGCCTCTGGCACAGACTACTCGTATTTGATGCCCAATTTCTCCATCACTTCTTGGGTAAGATCATCCGCCTCTGGGGCAACAATTACAATTGAGTTTCCTGTTCCGTCAGAAGAATTAAGCACGTATTTGTAGCCCATTGTAGCAGCCACATCGTCCATTGCTGTTTCTAGCTTCTTTGCAATAGGAGATAAAAGTTCAATTCGCTTGGTATACAATTCTTGTTCGTTAGCACGTGCTTGCTTTTCTATGCTTGCCTTCAAATCGGCTATTTCATTTTCAGAAATTATTCTACCAGCATCGGTTAGTTCTCCAGCTTTTTGCTTTCTCATCATTTCTTGAACCTTATTGTTCAAAAACTGTGTGTTCTTGGTTAGTTGAGCTGTTTTTTCAGCACTAAACTTGTCTAGAACTTTGTTCATCTGCTTCGCCTCTTCCATGTTGGTAAGCACAAGGTCCATATACACGTATCCAATTTTTGTGTCGTTCTCAAGGTTTGCAGAGATGGCAAAGGCAGCCAGCAATAGAATAATGGTGATGTTCTTCATTTCAAAAAGGGTTTAGTTATTTGTAGCGCAATTTAAGCATCTGTTTATGGGAGTTATCCTAATTGTACTTAGGTCTATTGTTTTTATTCTATTAACCATCTTTTGTACCATCGTTGCATTGCTGGGTTCTATTGTTGGCGGACACCGATTTGCCCTAAACACTCAACGATTTTGGTCTGTGGTAATGCTGAAGGTATTTGGTGTAAAAACGATTCTTCATGGCGATAAGCCAGAAGTTGGTTTAATGATGTCAAATCATCAATCGTACATCGATATTTGGATTGTTCCCAAGTATGCTATTACCGTTTTTGTGGCTAAAGCCGAAGTGAAAAAAATGCCGTTTGTTGGCTGGGGAGCCTCAGCTGTAAATACTGTTTATGTAGATAGAAAAAGCAAAGAAAGCCGCGTAGATACTAAGAATGAAATCTCATCTCGCATCAAAAATGGGAGGTCGGTAATCATATTTCCAGAAGGTACTACGGGAGACGGAAACGGTCTGTTGCCTCTAAAACCGGGGATGTTTCATGTAGCTGCCGAAGAGGGATTTCCAATAATACCAACGGCTATTTTTTACGAAAACTCAGATTTAGCATGGGTTGGAGATGATAACATGGCGGGACATTTCTATCGAAATTTCTCAAAATGGAGCACTACGGCACATGTTACGTTTGGTAAACCAATGATCGGCAGTGATGGAGAGGAACTTATGATACGGGTAAGAGATTGGAAACTGGCCCAGTTAGAGCGGTTTAGAAATACGTATCGTAGCTAACTCTATTTCTGCTTTGGGTCGAAAATATCTGCTAGCCGAATTGTGGCAAAACTGATTGTTTGATATCCATCTTTCTCAAAGAGAATTCCAATTTCACCATTCGGTAAAATGCTCATGCACGAATAAGCAAACCCATCCCTGTAAATGGTTTTACGATGAGGCCAGCTTAGCCCATTGTCTGTGCTAGCATATACCGTTCCTCTTAGTCTTCTTGTTCTATGCCTTGGATTACAAAACAGAATAGTAGAATCATTGCACTGAATAAGACTGCCTTGACATTCTGGTTCCAACAATCCTTTTTCATCCGAAACATCTCCCCAAGTTTTCCCGCCATCTTCGCTATAAGCCACTTTGCGCTTCTTCATACCACGTTCGCTTCTTGCGTTAAGCATCAAACGTCCATCATTTAATTCCACCATTTGCACTTCGTTTGCCCAACCTTTTACTTTTCGTTTGAGGGGAGCTAGTTCACCTTTGTTCCAAGTTTTTCCACCATCATCAGAATATACCGTGTAAACGAACCATTTGCCATACGGGCCTTGGTTAAAAGGCATGATTAAGCGCCCTTTGTGTTTTCCTAGTTTGAGTTCAATGCCAATTCCTGGGCCCGATGCTACTGAAGTGGCTTCTGGTCTTTTTATTTGCTCGGTAATGTCTTCTGGTTCGGACCAAGTCAGTCCTTCGTCATCGCTAAAAGTGAATAGCGTTTTACAAATTCGTTCTCCGTCCAACCCTGGCATGGCCCTTTTTTCGCCAAATCCTTCGGCATAACGTTGGTACATAAGTAAGATTCTACCATCGCTTTTTACCAATGCTTGGGGATTATTCAAGGCGTTTTTTCCATCCTCGTCTACCAGTATGATTGGGTCCCAAGTTTTACCGTGGTCAGTACTTCGCTTTAGCACAATGTCGTTTTCAGAATGGTCAAGCAGGTTCAATCTCCCCTCTGCAAAAGCCAATAATATCCCCGAATTTGTCGTTACCGTTGATGGAATCCTGAAATTGCCATACCCATCAGATTTTCGCTGAAAAACAGTTGTAATCTCAGGGTTTTGGCCATAACTGGTAAGTGAGCTGAGCAAGAAAACGAGTGATAGAAATCGCATTCGGTGAATTTAATCGATGCATCGATGATAACGGTCATACCGATACTTTGACCGTTTTGCTACGTTTCTCAAAAGAAGAATGAAGTAATTTAAGCCAACTTTACATGAAATTTGGGGTTTGGCATAACATGAATAGTAGACATCAAACTGTATTAATTGCAATTCTTGTGGTTTCATTGATTGGCTCAGGGTGTAATTCAGACCCAGACGATAAGTACATAACCACTCCGTATCAACTTCAAATCCCTGCTGGTTTACCACCAATGGATCAGTTTATTCCCGCAGATAATCAAATGACGGTAGAGGGAGTTGCATTGGGAAGAAGGCTTTTTTACGACCCAATTCTATCTGGTGATAACACGCAGGCTTGTGCCAGTTGTCATGCTCAGGAGAATGGTTTTTCGGATGAGAATCAATTTAGTGAGGGCATAACTGGCGAAATGGGTAACAGGAATGCCATGGCGATTATCAACCTTGGATGGAATCAATTTGGGTTTTTCTGGGATGGAAGAGCAGCAACTTTGGAAGATCAAGCTTTAGGACCTGTGGTCAATCCGATTGAAATGAATGCAACTTGGCCAGAAGTAGAGGCGAAATTGAACTCACATTCTGACTACCCACTTCTCTTCAAACAAGCCTATGATGTTGATTACATCGATTCTTTGCACGTAGCAAAAGCAATCGCTCAATTTGAGCGAACTCTGATTTCTGGAAACTCAAAGTTCGACAGATACTATAATCAGCAAATAGAACAACTTACAGAACAAGAACTACGTGGTTTTGTGCTTTACACAACAGAGGAAGCAGATTGTTTCCATTGCCATGGACTTGGCGGATTAATAACCGATAATAGATTCCATAATAACGGAATGGACACTGAGTTTAGCGCGGATGAAGGCAGGTATCTGGTTACAGGAAACGATGCTGATAAAGGCAAGTTTAGAACACCCACCTTGCGCAATATTGAACTGACTGCACCGTACATGCATGATAGTCGATTCTTTACGTTAGAGCAGGTTGTAGATCATTACAGCGAGCATGTGGAAGCATCGGCTACTTTAGACCCATTAATGGAATTGGTTGGAATTGGTGGTGCGCAATTGACTCAATCTGAGAAAGAAGATTTGGTGGCATTTCTGAAAACATTTACGGATACTGAGTTCGTAAGTAACCCAGATTTTGCAAATCCAAATCCTTAGTTGTGTGTTTGTCGTCACATTAATCACGAACATTTCAGTGGATATTTGAATTGTATTTACGTAGGATGATGAAATATTTAAGCTTGATTTTATTGGGATTGATTGGATTTACATCTTGTAATAAAGACGGATGTATAGACCCAACCGCATTGAATTACGACCCAAATGCCGAAAACGATGATGGAACCTGCGTTTATTTAGCTGAGAATTTGAACCTATCGGTTTATTCAAAATTGGGTCAAGCTGATTTCGCCTATAACACAGATGTAGTCACCGATGGAGGTAGAACTATTAAGTTCACTAGGGCTCAAATGTATATGAGCGGATTTACGTTTAACGGTACAGGAGGAGCGTATCAATTGTTAAACCCGCATGCGCTTATTAAACCAGAGGTGATGGAATATAATCTAGGTTATTTGCCACAGGATATGTACACCAGTTTTAGCTTTAGTGCGGGAGTAGATAGCGCATCAAATCATATGGATCCAGCTACGTTTTCGGCAGCGAGTGCACTCTCATCTAACAACCCAGATCACATGCATTGGGGTTGGGATCCTGGCTATATATTTTACGTTTTAGAGGGATTAGTAGATACTTCGGCTGCGATGAATGGGCTGGTGGATGCACCATTTATTTTCCATGTTGGAACCGATATGCATAGAGTTGATTTGGCGTTTGTTTCGCAGATTGATGCAACATCAGATAGCGTAAATGTTTCTATAAACATTGATTGGCTTAAGCTGCTTGATGGTACAGATATGACTGCAGAAGTAGATTCTCGTTCTACTCATACTACTAATAATCCACCCTTGGCTGCGCTGATGGTTACCAATTTAGATGAAGCAATTAGCCTTCATCAGTAACAGACGTTTTTTCAACCGCTTAGGCAAGTCAACTATTGGTTGTATTGCCGCAGTAGTCCTATTCTCTGGTTGTGAAAATGATGTAGCGCAGCCATACAATCAACAGCTTCCTGCTTGGTTTCCTGAATTAGAAATTCCAGCAGATAATCAACTCACTCAAGAACGAATTGACCTAGGAAGGAGGCTTTTTTACGAGCCATTGTTGTCTTTAGATTCTAGCGTTTCTTGTGCTAGTTGTCATCAAATTTCTAAAGCATTTACCGATGGCTTAACCATAAGCGAAGGGGTTGATGGGACTTTAGGATTGAGAAATGCCCCAACGCTCGCCAACATTGGTTATTCGCCAACTCTGTTTCATGACGGAGGGGTGGATGATCTGGAGTTGCAGTCTCAACAACCCATTTTTTCAGATGTGGAGATGAAATTTTCCATAGCTGGGTTTTTAGATAGGACAGAAGAGGACGAGTCCTACGTACAGATGTTTATGAAAGCATATGAAAGAGCACCTGACGCTTTTGGAATTTCTAGAGCCATTGCTGCATTTGAACGAACTATCATTAGCGGAAACTCTCGGTTTGATCAATACTATTATCAAGAAGATGAGGATGCTCTGTCCGAATCAGAGATTAGGGGAATGGCACTGTTTTTTAGCACTGAAAATAAATGTGCCAATTGTCATCAACCACCTTTGTTCACCAATTTTGAGTTTGAAAATATTGGATTGTATAGTGCGTATCCTGATTCTGGACGGGCCCGAATCACTCATCTTTCTGCGGATAATGGAAAGTTTAAAGTTCCAACTCTCAGAAATATTGAACTAACTGCTCCGTACATGCATGACGGTAGCATGTCCTCGCTTCAAGAGGTTGTCAATCATTTTAATGCAGGAGGAATTGGACATATAAATCAAAGCTCTGATGTGCATGCATTGGCTCTTTCAGAACAAGACAAACAAGATTTGGCGGCTTTTTTAGAGTCACTAACAGACGAGTCGTTCGTCTCAAATCCCGATTTGGTGTACTAGGTGTTTGTGGATTGTGACCACCGTTACACATATGCCTTGTCCTCCATAGTATCTTTGACCCAAGAATTAAGAGAATGGAAATAACAGGATGGATAATGGCTTTGGTAATCGGGATTACTCTCGGTTTACTGGGCGGTGGTGGTTCCATCCTCACAGTACCCGTTTTGGTTTACCTGCTCAAGATTGACCCAATTACATCCACAGGATACTCGCTTTTCATCGTTGGTATAGCCGCTCTTTTTGGAGCCTTCGGGTACTTAAGAAAAAAGCTGATTGATCCAAAAATGGTCATTGCATTTGGAGCTGCGTCCCTAGTGTCTGTGTACTTAGCTCGTAGAGTGCTAGTGCCTGCCTTACCAGATGAGCTATTTCATGTTAGCGACTTCGTGGTAACTCGAGAGATTGGAGTAATGGTGCTTTTTGCAATACTTATGCTGGCGTCATCTTTATCCATGATACGTGGAGGAGTGAAGGAACCACAGCTCCAGAAAAACGTTGTTTACAACTATCCAATGTTGATTATTCAAGGATTGGTAATAGGGTTGTTGGTAGGAATGGTTGGCGCAGGTGGAGGCTTTTTAATCGTGCCCGCCCTCGTTATTTTTTCAAAAGTTCCGATGAAAATGGCAATCGGAACATCTCTGTCCATCATAGCAGTCAATTCTCTGATAGGGTTTACAGGCGACCTTCAGATGAGAGAAATGGATTGGGCCTTTTTGCTGACGTTTTCGGCAATCGCAGTGGTGGGTATCTTTATTGGAACGAGATTGTCTAGCGTAATACCTGGGCAGAAATTGAAGCCAGTATTTGGCTGGTTTGTATTAGTAATGGGAGTTTATATCCTAGGAAAAGAATTAGTGTTTTAATCTAAAGAAGAGGACAATGAAAATAGAACAGTTATATACAGGATGTTTGGCCGAAGCGGCTTATTACATCGAATCGGAAGGGGAAGTGGCAATCATAGATCCACTTCGTGAAACGGAGCCCTACTTGAAAATGGCCGATGAAAATGGCGCTAAGATTAAGTACATATTCGAAACACATTTTCATGCAGATTTTGTTTCCGGACATGTCGATTTAGCCAATGAAACAGGTGCTAAAATTGTGTTTGGTCCAACGGCAACAACTGCGTTTGAATCACATATTGCAACAGACGGAGAAGAATTTAAGATTGGAAAACTCACCATAAAAGTGCTTCATACACCAGGGCACACCATGTAGTCTTCAACCTACTTATTGTTTGATGAAAACGGAAAAGAGCATTGTATTTTCTCAGGAGACACGCTTTTTATTGGAGATGTGGGTAGACCAGACCTCGCGGTTAAAAGCGACTTGACGAAGGAAGATTTAGCAGCTATGCTTTACGATTCACTTCGCGAGAAGATTATGACTCTACCAGACGATGTAATAGTATATCCAGCACATGGTGCAGGTTCCGCTTGCGGTAAAAACATGAGCAGCGAGACCTTCGATACGCTAGGTCATCAGAAGGAAGTGAATTACGCGCTACAGGATATGACCAAGGAGGCTTTCATCAAAGAAGTGACGGATGGAATTCTTCCTCCGCCACAGTATTTCCCCAAGAATGCTATGCTTAATAAGTCTGGATACACACCAGTGAATGATGTTGTAGCCAAGGGTAATCGTGCTTTGAGTTTAGAAGATTTCAAAAAGCAGATTGAAGAAGGAGCGTTAATTCTGGACACAAGAGGCGCTAGGGATTTTGCGGAAGGGTTTGTGCCAAAATCATTGTACATAGGAATTAAAGGAGGATTTGCAGTTTGGCTAGGCACGCTTGTTCATGATTTAAACCAAGCGATTGTAGTCATTGCCGACCCAGGAACTGAGCCTGAAGTTGCTCTTCGCGCAGCAAGAGTTGGATACGATAACGTGGTTGGATATTTAGAAGGAGGATTTGCTACTTGGAAAGAAGCAGGAGAGGTAACAGACCAAGTGACTTACATCGATTCGAACGAGTTCGCACAAAGAAGACTAGAACGTACCGTACTGGACGTTAGAAAACCAACCGAACATGATGCTGAACGCGTTGAAGATGCTGTGAATCACCCGCTAGACTTTATTCGTGGAAATGTTGATGAGCTGGATAAGACGAAGGAATATTTCGTGCATTGTAAAGGTGGTTATAGATCCATGATAGCAAGTTCAATTCTTAAGGCTAACGGAATTCATAATATCGTAGAAATAGAAGGCGGTATGGATGCCATTGTTAATACCGATGTGCCCGTTACTGCCTATGTATGTCCATCAACACTTTAAAACTAAAAACCAAAAAAATGAAAATTATAAAACAAATAAGTACAGTAATTATTCTAGCCGTATTCATGGTTTCTTGTTCTACAGGACAGAACAAATCGGCCGAAGGAACGATAACCGAAAATGTGAATGTGGAGGAGTTCTCAAAACACATGGAAGGCGCACAAATCTTAGATGTGAGAACGCCCGAAGAATGGAATGAAGGCATTATAGAAGGTGCAGTAATGGCCAACTTTTATGAGGCTGATTTTGAAACGCAAATCACCAAACTAGATAAGTCAAAGCCGGTTACGGTTTATTGCAAATCGGGCGGAAGAAGTGGCAAGACTATGTCGCGTATGGCTGAGCTTGGTTTTAAAGAAGTATACAATCTAATTGGCGGAATAGGAGCATGGAATAGCGCAAACAAGCCAACAGTAAAACCATAACATGTTTCGAACTATTCAAATAGCAACAGTCCTAATCATTGCAGTGTTTTTGATGCAAAGTTGTGTCGAAAAGAAGCCAACCGTGGTCAATAAAAACGTGCAATACGTTTCGGGTGCAGATGAAGTAACGTATCTAAAATTAGGTAAGGAGATAACCGATACCGTTGGTAAAACACTGAAGGCTAACTTGGTGCAAGCCATGGAAAATGGTGGGCCAGTAAATGCTCTAACCTTCTGCAATTCGCAAGCTATGGAGCTCACTGCAATTTATTCTGACAAGTACAACACAGAAGTTAAGCGAGTTTCAGATAAGAACCGAAATACAGCCAATGCTGCTTCAGAAGTAGAGCTGAGCGTACTTGCAGATTTTAATCTAGCACTCAGTAAAGGAGAACCAGCATCTCCCAAGGTTGCAATTGATTTAGAAGGACGCAAGAATTACTACGCGCCCATTTTTACGGGTGGTGTTTGCTTAAGCTGCCATGGTCATGAAAAGAATTTGCAGCCAGAGGTGGTTTCTATAATTGACAGCCTTTATCCGTTGGATAAAGCCAAAGGGTATACTGCTAATGAGATAAGAGGTATTTGGAGTATTAAGTTTAAAAATAGCTGAGATGACAACTTTTAGTGAAATAATTAATTCAGACAAGCCGGTATTAATAGACTTTCATGCTACATGGTGTGGACCGTGTAAGATGATGGGGCCTATTCTTCAAGATGTTTCAAGACAAGTAGGCGAAAAGGCTAAAATTTTGAAAATAGACGTAGATAAAAACCAAAAAGTAGCCGCTAAGTATCAAGTACAAGGTGTGCCTACGCTCATGGTTTTTAAGAATGGAAAAATGGTTTGGAGGCAGAGTGGAGTAGTACCTGCACATCAGTTAATAGAAGTATTAGAAAAGAACGTATAATGGAATTTTTGGAAATATTTTTTGTAGCAATTAAAGAGTATTGGGGCTTTATAGTAAGCGAGGTAACCCTCAATTACGATTACAAACCAATTTATCAGAATTATTTCTACGGATTAATCGTAGTGAGCTTGGCAGTATGGGCATTGGAGCTCATGCTTCCATGGCGTAAAAATCAGTCTGCTATCAGGAAAGACTTCTGGTTAGATGGGTTTTACATGTTTTTCAACTTCTTCATTTTTGGATTGGTGATTAGCGGATTCTATGCGCTACTTGCCAAGGGCTTTGGACAAGCGGGCATTACGATGGAGTCTCTTAGCTTATTCAATTTTACGGCTTTGCCGCTTTGGGCTCAGTTGTTAATCTTCTTTATCCTGAATGATTTTGTGCAATGGTTTACCCACGTTTTGTTACACAGATATCCTGTTTTGTGGAGGTTTCATAAGGTCCATCATTCTGTGCAAGAAATGGGGTTTGCGGCCCACCTTCGGTACCATTGGATGGAGAATATTTTCTATAAGCCATTAAAGACTCTGGCCGTAATGCTAGTAGGTGGTTTTGAACCCGAACAAGCATTTTTCATTCACTTTATTGCCATAACCATTGGGCATTTAAACCATGCCAATGTTAGAATTACCTGGGGGCCGTTGAGATACATCTTCAATAACTCGGTAATGCACCTTTACCATCATGCTATGAATTTGCCCGACAATCATCCTAATGGAATGAATTACGGTATCAGCCTTAGCCTTTGGGATTATGTTTTTGGAACCAGCTACGTTCCTCAATCAGAAGATGGAACCTATGAGTTGGGCTTTCCGGGTATAGATAAATTTCCGGTGCATTCTTTCTGGAAACAGCTTTGGGTGGGCTTTAAATCTTAATGGGAGTTCAGAAATACAGCCATAAAGATGATGAAGCTTATTGCAGCAATGCCTATCATGGCAAAGGCAATCTTTTTTGAGCGTGATTTGTTTTCCTCAATAATTCGAAGTCGTATTTGCTGCAGCTCTTCTTTAGTAGCTTTTGGCCCTGCAGCTAATCTAGCTTCTGCTCGCTTGTAAGCCGCTCTAAGCTCTTTGAACTTTCGTTTTCGAGAGAAGAAATGGTCTCTAGTTCCAACAAGATTCTTGTTGGATTGCAGCGTAGAAATCATATTCGATATCGAACCTTCTCCTCCCATAATGCTTTTTAATTTAGCGATTATAAGATAATAAGAACGGGCCAATAGTGGCCCGTTCTTATTTAATATGTAAAGCGGTTTACTGCTTTATTAGTCTCGCATTTCCAATCGGAATCAGTTCTGTATTTAGTGCTTTTACAGAATAAACTCCTTTTGCCAATCCTGCAATGTTAATGTTGGTTTTTAGAGATGAGGTGGTCATCGTCTCCACAATTTTTCCTGTTAGATCTACGATTTGGATTGTGACGATTCCAGTTACTTGATTTTGCATTTCAATTACCACAGTCTCGTTGGCAGGAATAGGGTAAACCGACATGCCAAAGGTGGTGTTGTATTCCGTTATTCCATCGGCAATTGAATCTTCCGCAAGGATGTTTACACAGTAATCTTCAACTTCTCCATCCTGTCCTGTATCGCATGCGTCTTGAGGGTAACCACCACCAAACTGACCGCCATATGCCATAGACACACGCATTCTAGCCGAACCAAGTTCAGTTCCCAATGGAATTGTGATTGTTCCTGTAACTGTAGTATTGTCACCTTGCACATCATCATAAAGTAATTCTGCCGCACTAAAGGTTCCATCCTGATCTAGATCTATCCAAACTCTAAAATGTTCATTCCATGCAGTTCCTGTATAACCTGGCGTAAAGGATACGTCATAGGTTTCTGCACGCTGTAGGTCAACAGAAACGTTTGTGAAATCTTCATAACCGCCCGTGCCAGCATCGGAGTTATTGTTGAGTACATCTACCGATACGTTGCTAATGTATTCTTGGCCATTATCTCCGTCTGATTCGCAAAAAGTTTCGTCTGTACACGCACCACAACCAAAGGTGGTGAACGTAAATTCGGACGATGGACCAACTGGAGTTCCATCGCAGTTTGTGTAAATCTGAAATGCATATTCTGTGCATTCCGAAAGTCCCGAAATAGTAAATGTTGTGGTGTTAATTCCAGTTTCGAGGGTCCAGTTTGCAGATCCAGTTTCTTGCCATTCTACTTCGTAGGTACTTGCTGCTAATACCGAATTCCAGCTTATTTCTGCTGAGTTGTTGCCAACAGAAACAATGGTGATTCCAGCTGGAGGTTCGCAGCATCCATCAGTAGAAAAGAAAAGTGTGTCAGACCAATTGCTCGTAACTCCATCACAAATAGATTGTGCAGTAAACCAATAATCTGAACAGGCTGTAAGCCCTGTTAAATCATAGGATACGGCATTCAAATCGACCACTGTGTTTGCAGCACCGCCTTCTATTCCGTAGCTAATATTAAAAGAGTCAACGATAATTAAGCTGCTCCATACAAGGGTAGCCTCGGCATCTGTAATGCCGCCCGCGCCTAAACTGTATGGGGGCATACAACCGCCAGAAGAACAGTTGTTGATAATCTCGTCTAGTGCTCCTTTTACATTCAAACGCCCGCCTGTAACGCATTCGGTTGTGAGGTTAGCAACGGGATCTACGCCATTAAAGATGGCATCTCTCACCATTTGTGCAGCTAAAGAAGGAGAGGAGTGTGCAATGGCCGCTAGAGAGGCACAGGGTGCTGAATAGATTAAAGCGATGGCACCAGCTGTAGCCGGAGAAGCAAATGATGTTCCGCTTGTGGTTGTGTATCCTCCGCCAGCAGCGGTGGTTCTTACATCTTCGCCTGGGGCACCAAGGTCTACGGTGGTTTGTCCGTAGCCAGAAAATGTTCTCACATCTTCATTGTTTGTGGCTGTTACCGATATCATGTATTCTGAAGAACATGCGGTTGGGAGGTCTCCCACATTATCGATGTTCACATTATTGTTGGCAGTTGCTCCTGTGCTAAGAATTCCGGCTGCACCTAAGGTGTCGTAAAAGGCGCACCACAAAGGAGCGTCTAATGGGTCGGCATTATCTAGCCCCCAAGAAGAATTTGTAGCTACAACAAAGGCACCTAAAGCGCCATTTGTAGCTTCATACTGGCGTCTCATTATAAGAGGGTAGGTGTAAGCTTCAATTACGTTTGCCTCGTTAGGACTACCAGCACTTCCAATGCTTCCGTATTCCATATTCATGATTTTCACATTCCAGTTTACACCAACCACACCTGTGTTGTTGTTGCCCACTGCGCCAATCATACCAGCTACGTTTACGCCATGGTTTCCGCCATCAATATTGCCGTTTCCGTTATCTGCATCCCATCCGAAGTAATCATCTACATACCCATTGTTGTCGTCATCAATACTGTTGTTTGGTATTTCGTGATGATTAATCCAATTGTTGGCTATCAGATCTGGATGGTCTAAGTCTCCACCATCATCTACCACACAAACTACAATGGTATCGCCAGCGGCTGTAACGCCTCCAGTGGTGATTTCCCACGCTTCGTCCGAGTCAATATCGGCATCGGCCGTACCGCCACCACCTCCATTATTTACATGCCACCATTGCTGCCCCAGTTGTGGGTCGTTTGGTACAATACGCTGTTGTATTTTATGGTTGAGTTGTATAAGCGTTACTCCTGGATGATTCCAGATTTGCTGCAAGAATTTTTGGTGATGAATGTTCTCGTTAAAGTCGAGGAGATAAGCTGCCATTGGGGCAGAAAGCAATCTGTTTAGCTTCAACCCTGTAGGCTGACCGTCATAGAATTGGTTGGCAAGAATGACCTCGTCAATACTCTTTTCTGGTACTTGTACAATGATGTTTCCAGGTACTACTTCTGGTTTTTCTTGTGCAACAACTATGCTGATAGCAAGGCAGAAAAGGATAAGCGTAAAGATGTTTTTCATTTGGCTTTGGTATGATTACAAGACGTAAATATATGTGGTGCGTTGTGGATAATTGTTTGCAAGGATACACTCGCCCAAAAGAAATGCTTAAGACCTCGCAGGTTTCAAATACCTACGAGATCTGACAAAAACCTATTAGCTCTGAGCAAGTTGGAGTTTGTGGGTAGACAATTAAGTTCAAACCTTCAGTTTAGGCGGTTCCCGATCCTCTAGGGGGCCTATAAACTGTAGATTAAGGGGTACCTGATCCTCTGGGGGGTACAGAAACTGTAGATTAAGAGGTACCTGATCCTCTAGGGGGCACAGAAACTGTAGAATAGGGGGTACCTGATCCCTTGGGAGGGATCTAAACTATAGAATAGCAGGTACCTGATCCTCTAGGAGGGATCTAAACTGCTTGTTTTGAGCATAACCGCTACCTATTGGCGGTGTTTTTTGAAAAAAAAGAAAGCCCCGAGCTGCTTTCGCTGCTCGGGGCTTAACATAAACGTATTCTCAATTGTGAGACGCAAGCATTGCGTCTCTACCAAGGATATTTGTTCTCGTCAATAATCACTTTGGCAATTCTTCTACGGGCATCTTTAGAATTGTAGATGTCTGTTTTTGTGAATCGCTTCAATCCAAGAACCATCATTTTCAATTCATCGCCTTCTGCAAAAGAAGAAATGGCATCCTTACCCCATTTTGCCATGTTATCGGCAGTATCGGTAATGTAAACTCGAACCATGTCTATTTGAACGGAAGCAGCTTCTTCTCCTTTTACGCTTGCAATTTTCTCAGCACGAAGAAGTGCAGACTCGGCAGTGTAAATTCCGATAAGCATATCGGCTACATTCATCAACACTTCCTGCTCTTTTGCCAAGCTCATTGCTAATTTCTGAACAGCAGAACCAGCTACCATCAAAGCAGCTTTCTTGAAGTTTTTCAAGTAGCCTTTTTCCTTCGCGAAAAGCGTATCGTCTGCCTCTCCCAATTCTGGAATGCTCATCAATTCGCTCGCAACTTTCTGTGCAGGTCCCATTAGGTCCATTTCGCCTTTCAAACCTTTTTGCAACAGCATGTTTACCGTTAGCATTCGGTTAATCTCGTTGGTTCCTTCAAAGATTCTGTTGATACGTGCATCTCTGTAAGCACGCTCAACGGGTGCTTCGGCACTAAAGCCCATTCCACCATAAATCTGAACAGCTTCATCAACTACGTAATCAATCATTTCTGAACCGAATACCTTCAAAATAGCGCATTCAACAGCGTAAGAAGCAACACCTTTTAGCTTCGCTTTTTCTGGAGCCATTCCGCCAGCAATAAAGCTGTCTATGCAGTTTTCGATATCCTGGCCAGCACGGTAACAAGACGTTTCGTTTACCCATGTAAGGATAGCTTGCTGCGCCAATTTGTGCTGAATAGCACCATACTTAGAAATAGGACGACCAAACTGCTCACGTTCGTTAGCGTAGTTAACCGACTGCGTAATGCATTGCTTTCCGCCACCAATTCCGGCAGCACCAAGCTTGATACGGCCAATGTTTAGAATGTTTACGGCAATCTTGAATCCGTTTCCTCTTGTAGAAAGTAAATTCTCCACAGGAACTTTCACATTATTGAAGAACACCTGACGCGTAGAAGAACCTTTGATGCCTAGCTTCTTCTCTTCTGCGTTTAACGTCAATCCTTCTGAGTCTCCATCAACGATGAATGCTGTAAGGTTCTTGTCATCATCAATCTTGGCGAAAACAGTGAAAACGTCTGCAAAACCTGCATTGGTAATCCACATTTTCTGTCCGTTAAGGATGTAATGCTTTCCATCTTCAGAAAGAACAGCTTTGCTTTTTCCAGAGTTGGCATCAGATCCTGCAGAAGGCTCTGTCAATGCATAAGCAGCTTTCAACTCTCCAGAAGCTAATCCTGGTAAGTAACGCGCATGCTGATCGGCATTTCCGTAGTACTGAATTGGCAATGTTCCAATACCAGTATGAGCAGAGATTGCTACTGAAAACGAATGTCCATGACCAGTTGCTTCTGCAACAAGGCAGCTTGTGTTGAAGCTAGCTCCCATTCCGCCAAACTCTTCAGGAACGGTGATGGCTAAAAGACCAAGCTCACCAGCTTTGTCCATCAAACCTGCCATAAGGCCTTCTTCCATTGAATCAATTCGATCCAAGTTTGGAGATACTTCTTGCGCGATAAAGTCACGACAAATTTGTGCAATCATCAATTGCTCTTCTGTCCACTCTTCAGGGGTGAAGATGTCTTGGCAATTGGTTTCTCTTATCAGCCATTCTCCACCTTGGAGGGCCTTTTTGTCTGTTGTATTCATTACATAATATATAGGCCCCTCCCAGCCTCCCCAAAGGGGAGGAGAAAGGTGCGGTTAAACTTTATTTTTGGTTATTCTTCATCTCGTAGCCCCTCCTTAGGAGGGGTTGGGGAGGTCTTACATCATTTCGAATATTCCTGCAGCGCCTTGTCCAGTACCCACACACATGGTTACCATTCCGTACTTACCGCCAGTTTTCTTCAATTCGTTCATTACTTGAACCGTCAGTTTTCCGCCTGTACAACCAAGTGGGTGACCAAGAGCAATTGCTCCACCGTTCACGTTCACTTTAGAATCATCTAATCCTAGTGTACGAACAACTGCTAACGACTGAGAAGCAAATGCTTCATTCAGTTCGATGATGTCAAGGTCAGATTGCTTCAATCCAGCTTGCTTCAAAGCAGCAGGAATAGCCGTAATAGGGCCAACGCCCATTTCACGTGGCTCTAAACCAGTTACCGCGTAAGACACAACTCTTGCAATTGGCTCAACGCCTAGTTCTTTCAATTTCTTTTCAGAAACAACCATTACAAAGGCAGCACCATCCGAAGTTTGAGAAGAGTTACCAGCAGTTACAGAACCTCCCGTTTTGAAAACTGGGCGTAATCTTGAAAGTGCTTCAACATTAGACCCTTTACGTGGTCCTTCATCTGTGTCAACCACAAAAGAACGCTCTTGACGGTTTTCGTTTGCATCCAAGTAAACCTCGTTTACAGTAATAGGAACGATGTCATCCTTGAATCTTCCGCTTGCAATTGCGGCCAACGCTCTATCATGAGATCGAACAGAGAAAATATCTTGATCCTCACGGCTAATGTTGTACTTCTCAGCAACTTCTTCAGCAGTTAATCCCATTCCCCAGTACCAATCTGAATGATTTTGGGCAATTTTTACGTTTGGAGTAACGGTCCAACCACCAAAAGGCATTGGGCTCATGCTCTCCACACCACCTGCAATAATGCAGTCAGCCATTCCGGCATTAATCTTTGCTGCTGCCATGGCGATGGTTTCTAAACCTGATGAACAGTATCTGTTCACGGTAACCCCAGGAACCTTTACGGTATCCAATCCCATCAAAGAAATCATTCTACCGATGTTGAGTCCTAGTTCTGCTTCAGGTGTTGCACAACCAGCCATTACATCGTCTATTGTGTCTTTATCTAAACTCGGTACAGAAGCTACCAAATGCTTGATAACGTCTGCGGCAATATCATCAGGACGGGAAAATTTGAAAACTCCCCTTGGCGCCTTTCCTATGGCTGACCTAAATCCTGCTACTATATATGCGTCCATATTATTTAATGTTTATCGTTTGATTCTTTTGTTCTTCTTGTTTTTTCAACTCTTCAATTGACACTCCATCTTTTGCCACAAGCACTCCTTTGTCGTAGGTGTAGGTATAATTGAGGTCGCCCTTCGAATTATAGTACTTCCAATCACCATGTTTTTGACCTCGTTGGTAAGAACCCTCTGACCTTATTTCGCCTGTATTGTGGTAATAATTTACCCAGTAGCCAGTACGTTTATTAAGGTCATATTCGCCTTCGGTTTTTGCCGATCCGGTGTAGTAGAATTTCTTGTACTCACCGTGTTTCTTACCGTCAAAGTATTCTGCTTGCTCCATCATCTCTCCCGTATGCGGATAGTACCTCATTGACATTCCGTGCTTTTTGTCGTTGAGATATTCGATTTCCGCAATAATGAGGCGAGATGCTGAATAGAGTTTCCAAAGGCCTTGCTTTCGATCAAACTCATCTCGCACATTCTTGTGCTTGTCTTTCCAAGGCGAAAACTTTGGTCGTTTTTGGCTTTGGGCAATGGACAGAAAAGGTGCTGAGATAAGCATTAATAAGACGAAATATTTAAATCGAAATTTTGGCATTTGGCCTTTCCTTGCGTTTATACAAAGGAAAGAATCAGTTTCTGAGTGGTCTACCTGTTGTCACTAGGCTCTGCATTCTTTCCATCGACTTTTTAGTCATGGCCAGTTTTAGGAATGCTTTTCTCTCCAGTTTCAACAAATATTGTTCTGAAACTTCTGTTGCTGCAGAGAGATCGCCTCCTGCCAAAACGTATCCAAACTCTTCAGAAATAATTCTGTCATGTTCAGAAATGTACTTGGCGCTTTCCATGCTTCTTGCACCTGCAACGAAAATTCCGAGGCCTTTCTTGCCTAGAACCTTAATATCTGTTCTTTCTACTGGTCGAGAATAACCTTGCTCATGCAATTCAAGTACAGCACGTTTAGCTCTCGCAATTCGTCTTTCTGAACTCACACAAACTTCATCAATTCCCTTACGGAAGATGCCTAGTTCGAATGCTTCCTCAGCTGATGTAGCAACCTTGGCCATACCAACAGTTAAGAAACGCTCTCTCAAAGCTGGAAGCTCTAAGTTGTCCTTCTGGAAATCGTCAGAAGCTCTCAAAGCCATCTCTTTCGATCCAGCTCCGGCAGGAATAACTCCTGCTCCGAACTCAACCAATCCGATGTAAGTCTCTGCTGCTGCAACAACTTTATCTGAGTGCAGACAGATTTCGCAACCGCCACCCAAAGCCATGCCATGAGGTGCAGAAACAACTGGAATTGACGAGTAACGAATTCTCATTACCGTGTCTTGGAACGCCTTAACAGCCATATCCAATTCCTCAACTTCTTGCTGTGCAGCAAGCATGAAAATCATTCCCAAGTTTGCTCCAGCAGAGAAGTTCTCGCCATTGTTGGCAATCACAACTCCTTTCCATTTCGCATCGCCTTCGGCTAAGTCAATGGCTTTGTTGATGCCTTGAAGAATTTCACTTCCGATGGTATTCATCTTCGAGTGGAATTCCAAGTTTAGAACGCCATCACCTATATCGAAGATGGTTGCTCCGCTGTTGCTCCAAACTACGTTGGTTTCGCGAAGGTTGTCCAAGATGATAAGGTGTTCCGTACCAGGAACAACTTTGTATGACTTAGACGGAATATCGTAGTACATTTTCTTTCCATCCTTTACAGAATAGAATGTGTTGCAGCCAGCCCCAAGCATGTCGTAAACCCACTGAGCAGGTTTCTTTCCAGCCTCTTCCATGGCTTTTGCTGCTTCCGCAACGCCCAGCGCATCCCAAGTAGCGAATGGTCCTAACTGCCAGCCAAAACCAGCACCAAGAGCATCATCTATCTTATAGAGGTCCTCCGTAATCTCAGGAATTCTGTTCGATACGTACTGGAACAATCCGTAGAATGCTTTTCTGTAGAATTCACCTGCTTTGTCAGTTCCACCAGCAAGAATTTTCATTCGAGCTTTTAAGTTGTCTTCTGCTTTCGCAGCTTTCAATGTCGGGAAATCAACTTTCGCAGCTTCCTGATACTCCATTGTCTTCAGGTTCAACTCAAGGATGGTTCTTCCTTCTTTTTTGAAGAAACCTTGTCCTGATTTAGAACCTAACCAACCTTTCTCAGTCATTTTAGAGATGTAGCTCGGCATATCAAATGTTGCTCTTGCTTCATCGTCTGGGCAATTGGCTTTCAATCCACCAGCAACAAGTACAAGTGTGTCCAATCCAACTACATCACAGGTTCTGAATGTTGCAGACTTCGCACGACCTAAAATCGGTCCTGTCATCTTATCAACTTCAGTAACTGTCAGGTCCATTTCTTCCACCAAGTGGAAAAGAGCCTGAATACTTGCAACACCGACTCGGTTGGCGATAAATGCAGGCGTATCCTTGCAAAGAACCATTGTCTTTCCAAGGAAACGATCACCGTAATCCATTAGGAAATCAACAACCGCTTGATCCGTTTTAGCTGTTGGGATAATCTCCAACAATTTCAGATAACGTGGCGGGTTGAAGAAGTGCGTTCCACAGAAATGCTTCTGAAAATCTTCGCTTCTTCCATCCAACATTTGGTTGATAGGAATACCTGAAGTGTTAGATGTGATAAGCGTTCCCGGCTTTCGGTATTTCTCCACATTCTCAAACACTTGCTTCTTAATGTCCAAACGCTCAATTACAACCTCAATCGTCCAATCACAATCAGCGATTTTGGCCATATCATCTGTAAAGTTTCCAGTAGTAATTCTGTTTGCGAAAGACTTCTTGTAAAGCGGATTTGGGTTCGATTTGATGGCAAATGCCAGTGCCTCGTTCACAATTCTGTTTCTAACCGCAGGATGATCTGTTGTAAGACCTTTTGCAGCTTCCGTAGCGTTAGGTTCTCTTGGTACAATGTCAAGCAAAAGCACTTCTAGACCGACATTCGCAAAATGGCACGCAATCCGCGAGCCCATCACTCCAGAACCAAGTACTGCTACTTTTTTAATAGTTCTCTTCATTTGTTTTTAGTGATTAGTGAAAAGCGACCAGCGACCAGTAATAGGCCAGAGCTTGTCGCTTCATTATTAATTTTTTAATTCTCAACTTTTAATTGATTGATGTTTACTTTATCGTATATCGACTTCTTGTCGATTATTTCGTTGATGTTGTTGGCCACTTCAAAGTAGATGTCCAACTTCTCAGGTGGAACAATCTCTCTTACCGCTTTGTTGAAAGCGACCACTCCAATTTTCGCTAATTCGCGTTTTTTCTTCCCTTCTTCGGTTAAGAAAATGCGCATTACGCGTCCGTCAGTAGGGTCTGCTTGACGATACAAGTAGCCCTTGTCTTCCATGCTTTTTAGCATACGGGTAAGACTGCGCGGTTCCATTCCTAAGGCGGGTGCAATCTTGGTTGCAGGCGATCCGTTTTCTAAATCAATATTCAGTAAAACGAACCCAGATGCAGCACTTACATCGTGCTCAGCTCCAGTTGTGTTGTACAACCTGGAAATGGCATGCCATGTGGTTTTTGTAGTAAAACACACACTTTCTTCTGGACGTAAATGACGTTTTGTGGCCATGGAATGCGAATTTATAAAATAGTATGCATGCATACCAAATGTTGAAAACGATTATGCATGCATACGTTTTCCGGAAGACAAAAATCAAACTGATAATGCAGGTCGAAATACATTATACGAATTCAGTTTTAGCCTAACTCCATTAAATTAGTGGTATCAAAACCTGAATAACATGAAAGTTGAAGCTAATTCTGTAGACGAGTATTTCGAGAACATTCCAGAAGAAAGACAAGAAGCAATGAAGAAGTTGTGGAAGGTTGTTTCCGATAACGTTCCCGCAAAGTTTGAAGCTGGTTTAAGCTATGGAATGCCTGGTTATGTTGTTCCATATTCGGTTTATCCTGCTGGTTACCATTGCAATACGAAGCTTCCGCTTCCATTTATGAGTATCGCCAATCAGAAGAATTTTGTGGCATTTTATCACATGGGTATTTATGCCAATCCTGAGTTGTTAAAGTGGTTTGTGGATGAATACCCGAAGCACGTAAAAGGCAAACTAGATATGGGTAAAAGCTGTATTCGGTTTAAGAAAGTCGAGAATATCCCGTTCGAGTTATTTGGCGAATTAATGACCAAAATGACTGCTGATGATTGGATTGAGGTTTACGAAAATGCCTTCGTAAAGAAGTAAGCTCACGCTCTTCTATGAGCAGGAATTACAGGTGGCTGTCCGTTAAACGGATTGCTTCTCCCAATACCTTTTGAACCCATTCCTACGGCACGTTTCACAGCATCTTGTCCGTAGCGGTTTCGCATGGCATCCATCGCTTGGTAGAGCTTTATCAGTTCCTCACTATCCTCAAACAGATTGATTTGATAGCCACCACCAACTAAGTGGCTGAAGCGCACACCTACCAACCGTATAAGTACCCTTCGGTCGTAGAGTTGGTCAAATAGTTCTTCTACTGTTTTGAGGATGGCATGGTCGGTACTGGTGTACGGAATTCTGCGCTGTTTGCTGTGTGTCTGAAAATCGGAATAACGGATTTTGACGCTGATGCAAGCAGTCAGTTTATCGCCATTCCGTAGCTGATAAGCGAGGTTTTCGGCCATGGCTTTAATGATGCTTTTCAGCTTCACAATATCTGTGGTATCCCTCTCAAAGGTTCGTTCAATGGAAATGGATTTCCGTTCGTGATAGGGAATAACAGGCGTGTTGTCAATAGCATGGGTTTTCTTCCATAAAGAAATGCCTGGTTTGCCCATTACACGCTCCATCAACTCCATTGGCATTTCCTGTACTGTCTTCACTTTTTCTACACCCATGCTGCGGAGCATACGATACGTTTGGTCGCCAACCTGCGGGATTTTCTTGATGGAAAGTGGTGCTAGAAAAGGCATTTCGAAATCCTTCGGAATTTCCTTGTAGTTGTTGGGTTTGGCTTCGCCCGTACCCACTTTAGCTACCGTTTTACTAGTAGAAAGCGCGAATGAAATCGGAAGTCCCGTCTCTTTTATGATGCGTGTGCGTAGTTCCTGCGACCATTTGTAGCACCCGAAAAACCGGTCCATTCCTGTGGCATCAATGTAGAATTCATCAATGCTCGATTTCTCAAACAAAGGCGATTCTTCTTTAATTATTTCGGTTACGATATCTGATTGCTTGCTGTAAATACTGCTGTTGCCACGAATCACAATCGCCTCAGGACAAAGCTGTCGGGCCATTTTCATTGGCATGGCCGAATGAATACCAAACGCTCTTGCTTCATAGCTGCATGAAGCCACCACGCCACGATCGGTAACACCACCTACAAGTACAGGTTTGCCGTTAAGCTTCGGCTCCAGCAAACGTTCGCAGGAGATAAAGAACGTATCGAGGTCTAGGTGGACTATGGATTTCAAAATGAGATGTCAGATATCAGTATTTAGATGTGAGATTAAAAGCTGGAATTACACAACATTAAACGTGCATCCAGTAACCTATTTACGTAGCCCAACTGTCGATAAAAGCGACAGCTGAGTTTTGATAAGATAGCTGATTTTGGCTAAGAAATACTCGTTTTCAAAGTGTTTCTGGAACCCTTAAATCCAACCCTAAACGAGTATTCATTTTCTCCACGAAATAGGCGGCTAAGAGAGGGGATTCTAGTTCCATATTCTGATGCGCAAAAAAGTCAATTTCTTTTAATCCAAGGCTTACCCAATATTCCAATCGGTCAATCCAATCATCTAAACGAGTGTAGTCTGAAGGATGATTTGCGCCTGTGTATCGAATAAAAACAGAAGGTGTGGTTAAGCGCATGTGAAGCAGATCGCGTCTGCCAGCGGTGTCGGTAATAACGTTTGAAATGCCGTGTATTTCGAGTAGTTGGTAAAGTTCTTCAGCCACAGTTTTGTCATTGTACCAATCGGTATGACGGAATTCCATTGCGAGTGGAATTCGTTTGGGCCAATACTCCACGAATTTAACCACGCGGTCAAAATCCTTTGGACTAAAATTCTCTGTCATTTGGAGGAATGCTCGGCCTAATTTTTCTTCCAAACCTTCAAAAGCGTGTACAACTTCATCCACAGTTTTTTCGGTGTCTTTCAATCTTCCCCAATGACTTACACTTTGCGCCACTTTTGGAAAAAAAACGAAGTTCTCAGGCGTTTTATCTCGCCACTTTTCAAATTGGGCTTTCGGGAAAATTCTGTAGAACGTAGCGTTCAATTCAATGCAATTGAATTGCGATGAGTAGTATGCCAGTTCATCCTTCGTTCCATGCGGATAGAAGTTCTTCAGGTCAGTTTTGTTCCATTTAGCACAACCAACAAATAGCTTCGGTTTTTCGGGTCTCTCCTCTTGTTTTTCAAGCAACAATTTCGTTCCAGGATGGTCATCCAACATGGAGAAATCAACAAGTTCTGGGGCGTCTACTTTACCGAATTTCATATTCTTCGTTTATCAATTAGCTACAAAATAGCTTTTGTCTGTTTATGCCACCAAAGCCGAATCTACCACACGCGTATTCGGTGTGTCAATGTTAATGTTCGGAATACGCTCCACATAAGTCGTTTCTAGGCTGATATGCCCGAATTCTTCGGTCACTTTTCCGCGCAGTTTGTAAATGCCTGGCCCACGAAACGGATAGCGCGTAGCCACATTCGGAAACTGAACGCTATTGATCCATTCTCCTTCTAGGTCGATGAGATTTCCGAAAGTCATGTACTTGCCATTGCTGGTGTGCGTACCGCGAATGTGCACCCGATAACCGATAATCTCCACGGTTTCGTTTACACGTTGATGGATTTCGGCCGCGGTAGTTGTGGGCAATCCCGTTCTGTCAATCAGGTCGAATGGCGAAATAGAAACAGGGAAGCCCAAAAGCTCCATTTCATCATACGCATTTTCGAGTTTATGATACCAGAGTTCGGGTAGTTGGAATTCCTTTACATCAGCATCAAATAACTTCTTTTCTGGCTTAGAAACTTTGGTGTGACCAAGTACAAAATGCGCATCCCAAAGCAAAGCTTTCTTGTCTTTTCCTGTAAAGCGGAACGCCCCAATTCTGATGAGAATGCGCAACTGCTCCAACGAAATAGGAGCACGTTTCACTACATCGCGCAGGTCTCGGTATTCGCCATCTTTCTGTCTCTCATTAAGAAGATGTTTGAGTGTTTCAAACTCCAAACTGTTCACCATTCCAAGGCCGATGTAAATGTTGTTTCCGTAGATGGTTGCTCCGCCATTACTGCGATTTACGCACGGCAAATGGATTTCTGCTCCGTGCAGTTTCGCTTCGTGGAGGTACAGCTCACGCGAGTAAAAACCACCACCGTTATTGACTGTGGCCACCATGTATTCCATCGGATAATGCGCTTTGAGAAACAGCGCCTGAAAACTCTCCACGGCATAACTGGCTGAGTGGCCCTTGGCAAAAGCAAAGTTTCCGAAACTCATGATCTGTTCCCAGATTTTCTCAATGGTTCCTTGCTGATGACCTTTCGCAATGCAATTGCTGAAAAACTGGTCTTTGATCTTCCCGAATTCGTTTCGCTCTCTGAATTTCCAAGACATGCCTCTGCGCAAAACATCGGCTTCTTCCAAGGTCAGTCCAGCAAACATGTGCGCCACTTTCAGTACGTCTTCCTGGTACACCATTACCCCGAACGTATCGTGTAGAATATCGTACATCTCGGGCAGTTCTGCTCGAGCCGCTTTCTGTCTTTCTACATCCTGAAACCGCAGAATGTATTCGCGCATCATTCCACTTTTAGAAACACCCGGACGAATGATGGAACTGGCCGCTACCAAACGGTTGTAATCTTCCGCTTTTAGTTTGATGAGCAACATCCGCATAGCGGGAGACTCTACATAAAAAGCACCAACAGTTTTGCCGTGTTTCAGTAGCTTTTTAATGGCTGGGTCTTCCTTAAATCGTGGAATATCATGTATGTCGATTTCCACTCCTTGATTCTCACGCACAATGGAAATGCTGTCCTTTATTTTACCCAAACCACGCTGACCGAGAATATCGAATTTGTGTAGGCCAACGTCTTCGGCCACGTGCATATCGAACTGTGTGGTAGGGAAACCTTTGGGTGGCAGAAACGTGGCGCTGTAAGAATGAATATCGAGTTCGGGGATGAGAATTCCGCTGGAATGTACCGTGGTGTGGTTCGGGAAACCCTGAATGCGATAACCGTATTTCAATACCAATTTTGAGAGACGGTCGAGTGAATTGAGACTGGTGTAACGACTGTTTAGTCGGTCAATCTCTTCGGTCGGAAGGCCAAGCACTTTTCCTAATTCGCGTTTTACAGAACGGTCTTTAAAAGTGGAGTAGGAGCCTTGCAATGCGGCTTTCGGAAAACGCTCAAAAATGTAGCGTGTCACGTCTGCGCGGTCTTTCCAGGAGAAATCAATATCGAAATCGGGCGGGTTCTTCCGTGAAGGATTGATGAAGCGTTCGAAATAAAGATCCAACTCAATCGGATCCACATCTGTGATGCCGATTATATAGGCCACCATGCTGTTGGCACCACTGCCGCGGCCAATATGAAAATAGCCCTTGTGCTTGGCGTATTGCACAATATTGTGGTTGATGAGAAAGTAGCTGAAGAACTTCTTCTGTTCGATGATGTCGAGCTCTTTCTTTAATCGGTCTAAAACAATCTTGTTTGGCTTCGGATAACGGTATTTTATGTTCTGCTGACAGAGTTGTTCCAACCGTTCCTTATCCTCTTGAAACGACCCCAAAAAATGATGTTGATTGTGCGATATATTGTAATTTCCGAACTCAAAATTGACGTGGCAATCCTGTAACAGTAGTTCGGTGTTTTGGATAATGTGCGGGAACTCTGCAAACGCATCGTGAAGCATTTCGCAACTCCAAAACGTGTCTTTTTCGGTTGTCTGTTGGTCGGGAGATAGTTTGCTCAGTAGACAGTTCTGATCGATAGAACGTAGCAGTCGATGCGTGTTGAAATCGTACTTGCTTCGGAATGTCATCGGTTGCAAAGCCACCAACTTTTCTTTCTGCTTTATCCATGGAGAAAACCGCAAACGCATCAGTTCGGTTGGCGCAACACCCACAAACTCGTTCTCTTTTAGCTTTCGGTTTGGCGCGTTAGATAATGGATAAATGATGTAGGCATGCGAGAATTCGGGAGCCTCGTCAAGGATTTTCTCGTTATACATTAAGTGCTGAGAAAGGTGCTTGTTGATTTCTCTGAAACCCTCGTTGTTTCGCGCTAGCGCCACATACTTGGTCTGTGCCTTTACCTTGAAATCAATACCAACCACAGGATGCACATCAAACTCGCGCGATTGCCGCAAAAACTCCAAACAAGCGGCAGAACTGTTTACATCCGTCAATGCCACAGATTGTGCTCCTGCACGAACGGCAATTTCCAGCAGTTGCTTGGGGCTTACCGTTCCGTAATGGAAGCTATAATATGAGTGGCAGTTAATTAACAAATGCTTGTGTCTAAATAGTCGACATTAATTAGTTTGTAATTTAGACTATTGCTATTTTAGCATCCTAATTTTGAGACGTGTTTTTATCAACAAACCTGAAATTTCTTAGAAAGCGAAAAGGTGTTTCGCAAACCGATTTGGCCAAGATGTTGGAGCTAAGTCGCACCACGTTAATCGGTTACGAGAAAGGTGTGCAACCGCCATTCGTGAAACTCATCCGAATGGCAGAGCATTTCAAAATCAGTTTAGATGCCTTGGTACGATATGATTTGACCAAGCTGTCTGCATTTCAGCTTTCAGAAATTGAGCGCGGAATGGATGTGGACATCACAGGGCAGAAGCTCCGCGTGCTGACCACCACCACGGATAGCGCTGGAAACGAGAACATAGAAATGGTAGCGGCCAAAGCGCAAGCAGGTTACGCCAACGGCTATAGCGACCCAGAATTCGTAGAAAAACTACCCAAGTTTCAATTGCCGTTTCTGCCAAAGAATAAGAGCTATAGGTGCTTTCAGATAAAAGGAGATAGTATGTTGCCAATACCCGAAAATGCATGGGTAACAGGCTCGTTTATTCAGGATTGGTATGAGATAAAGAATGGAACGCCATGTATTATCATCACCAAAGATGATGGTGTGGTGTTTAAGCTTGTTTACAATAATCTAAAGGCTGAAAAAAGCTTTCAGTTGGTGTCAACTAATCGCATTTTTCAGCCCTATTCAATTAAAGCAGAAGAAGTACTTGAGGTCTGGAAATTTGAAACGTGGAATAGTTTCGAAGTGAGTTGAGTCACTGAGTGAAGCCGAAAATCAATTCACCTTTGCTTCATGCAATCAAAAACAAAAGGTCAGTTACTTACGTGGTTCCTAGTCTCATTAACCCTCGGACTTGCTCCATTTCATCCAGAACCACACATCGTTGGAAAAATCCGTTGGGTGGCTGGCGGTGCTGTTGGTATGACGGGTATGGATTGGTTCGACCTTGTGTTTCACGGATTTCCGTGGTTGTTTTTGGTCTATTGGGTTTTTCAGTCGATTCGAGAATTATTGGGCAATAAAAGAGCCACTCCGGAGAGTGGCTCTTAAAATAATTTGAAGTGCGAGTTACTTAATAATCAATCGAGAAACGGCATCTCCAATTCTAGCGATATAAACTCCAGTTTTCAAATCTGAAACCGAGATTTGAATCGTACCAGAATTCTGGTTGATTGATTCTGATTTCACCAATCTGAGCGATGCATCGAAGAATTCGATTAAGCCAATTTCATTTCCTGCAGGAAGTGTAATTGAGATTTGATCTGAAGTTGGATTTGGATACACATCCAACTGAGTAACCTCAGGATTGAAAATGCTGTTTCCACCTCCGCCTAAATCAACATCAGAAATCTTTGAAATTCCAGTGCTTGTAGCCACCCAAATATTGTCTTGAGAGTCGATAGCTAGCTGACGAACAACAGGTCCGATCAATCCATCACTCACGTCAAACTGTGTCCAATCTGTTCCGTTGTAGGCAGAGATTCCACCTTCGGTAACCAGGTAATCAACATAAACTGCTGCCCACACATTTCCTTCAGAATCAATCTTAATGTCTTCTACAGGATTAAGCGTATCTGGCGCAGGAAGCGTGAACATGATGGTGTGCTGAGCAATCAACTGTTCTGAGGCATCAAACACCGAAATGCCATCAGAAGTTCCGACCCATTTGTTGTTCTGATCATCTAGAACAATGGCCCGAACCTTATCATTTAATAGGCCTTCGTTTTCAGTTATTTCGGTGAACACACCATTGGTAGATACCGTTATTCCACCCAGGGCTGTTCCCAAATAAAACAAACCGTTATTCTGTTCTGCAATACTGGTTACTCCGCCAAAAGGAAGTCCCTCTCCGGTTCCAAAATTGGTGAAGGTGAGCCCATCAAACATGCTTATTCCAGCGTTAGTTCCAAACAAAATGCCACCATCAGCCATTTCATAGATTATCTTTATTCGATCTTCTCCTAGCCCGTCTGCTTCGGTCATGGTGGTCCAGCTAGTGCCATCATAAAAAGAAAATCCGAAATCGGTGCCGATGAGCACGTCTCCGTTCGAAAGAACCTTAATAGCTGTTACTACATCGTCTGCAAACCCAGCATCTGTACTAGTGTTGTGTGTTGTCCAATTGGTTCCGTCAAAAACAGAAACGCCAGCTTGAGTTCCAAACCACATCACATCGTTTTCGGCCACATCCAAACAGTTGACGCCATTGTTTATGAGTCCATCGGCAACGGTATAATTAGTGAAGGTTTGTGCTTGAGATAATCCCATGGTGAGGATTAATGCAAGGGCAGTAATAAGTGCTTTCATAGTGTATTAATTGTTGATGATAAGTCGTTTAGTAATTGTCGTTTTTTCAGTTGAAATAGAAACCAAATACATCCCCGAAACTACGTCTGAAACATCCATTTGTAGAGTTCCGCTTACAGAATAGGATTGCTCCTTAACCAACTTTCCTTCTATCGAATGAATTTGGATAGATGATGCGGTTGGCTCGATAAACCGAATGAAGAAATTTCCATTTGCTGGATTTGGGTAGAGCGTTGCTTCCAATACTTCTTGCTCGCTAATGCTTGTGAAGTTGTTGTTGCCGTTAAATGTTGGTGCCATGGTTATCCAAGGTCCTGTTCCATTCGGAAACCTGCCAAAAGCCACATCTGTGCTCTGTGCTCCAAAACTGATGCTATCAATCTTGGTTCCATCGCCATAGTGCAATCCAACAAATTCCCCATTACTGGAAAGCTTGAAATTGGCGTGGTTGTCTCCCTGCTCGCCATCTTCATCGGCCCAAATAATCATGTAGCCATCGGCAGGAATTACCGAATTGGGCATTGCCCATTTGTCAAGGTTGGTAATATCATCCGTGAGATAAAGACCAGAAGTTGAGATGTCGAATTGCGTGGTGTTGTAAATCTCAATCCAATCATCGCTTTCGCCAAATTGGTCGGAGGCGGTTAGGTCATTTGAAGCCATCAATTCGTTTAAAACTAAATCACCAGAGCTTATTTGCGATTGAAGTTCGTAGAATTCGTACGCTGCTCTTTCTGGCGAAAATCTGCCAGCAGTGGCGTTCTGAGCATAGATGTAATACTGAATGGTGTTGCCGATGTTAATAAGCGTTTTTCCAAAGGTTCCATCGCCAGATGCTCCGTCATTCTGCGAACCATCATCCAACATAGAAACTGTGGTAAATACATCATTTGCTCCGTACCGATAAGCTAGAAATACTTCCTCCTCACTGGTTACTTCAGCAGTAATAGAAACGCTTCCACCTAAAGTAATTGAGGCAGGACTAGAGTTGATGTTAGAAATGTTTGGAGCTCCAGAAAAACCTGAATATGAACTCAAATATGTGTTTCTGGCCTGCATTAAATTAGTTAATCCAGGATAGTCGATTAAGTCATTAACCGTTGAGTTGAGATTATTCTGAAAATCGTCATAACCGTAAAACTTGTTGGTGTCCTGCATTACAGCTGTGTCAATTAAATCGTGCAAAAATTGGGCTCGGGTAGAGTAGAGGCCGTTACCAATGTTCTCTTCCATGATGGTGCGCATGTGCGCCAAATACATGCGTTTATAAGTGCTGTTTTCGAACAGATTTCGCATAAGCGGACGCTCGTAAACCGAAACACTATTCAAATGAAGGAGAGGGTCCATCGTTTTCGCTTCCGCGATTGTAAATCCATCCCAATATTCAGATGCATCTGCTAGTCTGAAGCTTGCAAAAGACATGTTCAAATCCCAAAGAATGGGATTGAATTGGCCGTTCTGTTGCTTGTAGATGTAGTAATTCTGTGCGTAGCCAACGTAGCTATCGAAATTGATAAGCGAGTAGTTAAACGCGTGCATCCAAAGCGTTCGGTCTACATTTAATAGCGTTTCAATATCAGCTGGATTTTCATTCAGAACATCAACCAATTCATACAGGTCTTCCCAACCATAATCTGATTGTAAATCGTAGTAAGGATAATAGTCTGTTGAATCTGTTCCGTAGCTGTTTCCGAGGTTGGCGTTATCTCCATCAAAATCCAAATTCTCAGGTGCGCACTTGAAAAATGAACCGTGACTTTCTCCATAATGATCAACTAAAAATGGTTCGTCCACATCTTCCACACTTGTGAATAATCCCCAGTAAACATTATTGATGTAAACTCTGGCAAAATTGGCTTGAGATGCAGGCATGTATTTGCGGGCAATCTCGTAACTCAAAACCTCGCGTAGGAAAGATGGGTCTTGAATAACGTTGCCCAATTTCAATTTGGTAACACCGTTGTAACCCTGATTGCCATGAACGTAATCTAACTTTATGTTGAACGGGTTTTTGGTTCTATCCGTGCTTACGGAGCTAAATCCTTTGTAGCGAATACCAACGCTGTCTAAAACCTCACCATTAATCTCCAAATCGCAGGTTAAGCGGTCATTATCTCCAGCCACATAAAGTGCATCTAGTAATTCGTCCCAGTTGGATTCGTAGAACGCAATCCGAATTTCCTGAATGGTATCGGTGTGATAGAAATAGGATTGCCCGAGCACATTGCTCAGGCATCCTATTAGTAAGAAAAATGTAAGTCTGAAGCGCATTGATTAGTGCTGAACAGAAACTTTGCGCGTAATTCTATCTCCACTTTCAAAATCGATGGTGATGAAGTAGAAGCCATTTGAAGCTTCGGTCAAATCGATAGAATTTGTATTGCTTGAAGCTAAAACCTTACTTCCAACCATGTTGTAAACAGAAATTTGGTTGATGGTTTCATCTGTAGGGAAACCGGTGATGTTGAAGATTCCGTTTGATGGATTTGGATAGATGGAAATGTTTTCAGATTCAGCTTCGTCAATTCCAACCAATCCGCATGGATCTGCACCTAAAAGAGCGGTAAGACCAGGATGGTCACACTCGTAACGGAATGCTTTTTTTGGACCAGCCGCATATTGCCAAACCACGTTATCCTGATCATCCACTTCATACATGTATTCATCAGCCACATTAACAAAAACGTTACCGTTACTCATTCTGTCTGATGCTGATTGACCAGATGCATCTTCTAGGCATTCGTGACGCAGATCATACGTTGCTGGCAAGTAGGCCTGACCTGGAGTCAAATCGTAGTTATAACCGTTAAGCGGTGGATTGAATGCATCTACCACAGAATGACCGTTGTTTCCCTCGTTATTAAATATTTGGATGTACCCAGCATTTGGTCTTCCAGTTTTCACCCATCTCGCATCGTGCGTTGCAGCAGGAATTATAGTAGTACCTGGCGCACCATAGTTTGATGGATGTCCCCATCGGTAAAGAATATCACCACCCATTCCTGCATTTCCGCCTGCATGTGTTGCTGCTTCGGCAGTGGTAGTGCTGTGGTCAATAACATATATCTCGCTCAGGTTTCTTGAGCTGAAAACAATCTGATCCAATTCTGGATTGTAATCGATTCCATTAACGTGGAACCAATCTCCACCTGCTCCAGGAGGGCCTCCACCACCAGTTACCAAGTTCATATTAATGAGTTCTGGGTGATTAGCAACAACTCCGTAATTATCTTTCGATGCATCGTGATCTTGTACAAAATGGTCCCAAATGTGCCATTCCCAAACTACTTGTCCACCGCTGCCGTTCTGCTGAACTTCCACTATGTGAGTTGGCCATTTACTACCGCTGCTTGAATATCCTGCTTGTTCCATCTCTGCAGATGTTTTTACTTCCCAAGCAATCAATAAAACGTTTCCGTTTGGCATTAGACACATATCGTGATGAGAAACGTATGTTGAACTTGAGTATGTAAATTCCCAAACAATGTCATTGTTCGAATCAATCGACACAACTTTTCCACCAACTGCGGCACCATTGAGGGTATTACCTTGATTCACGGCTCCATAAACGAAGTTTCCGTTGTCATCTAAAGCACAAGCATAATTGGCAGAACTTGGTAAACTCCAACTTTTAGCAATGTCGCCTTCATCATCAATTAGATAGGCGTTGTTTTGGTTCTGGTTTGCGTAAAGAGCATAGCCGTTAAAATTCTGTGCTATTGTAGCGTTTCCGAAGAGAAGAAAGGCACAAAGTGGGAAAAGGTTTTTCATCATCATAGTTGATTATCGTCAAAATTTGTAGTTGCCAAATCTAGGGTAATAGAATGTGATGGCTTAACGGGATTCTCAGTAAAAGTTATAAGATTCCAAAAGACCACTTTTGAGCGTGTTTGGTTAACGCGTGTCTACCTGATACTACTTGAAGGAGACGACTAAGATGCAGCTGATTGTTTGGGCTGTGACTTACGTAAGGATTAGCACCATTTTAACAGGAGCCGAATACCTACCACAAGCAGAATTGGCTCTTCCTAATACATCCGAATAGCATCGTTTTATGTTTTTTACTCAACCTGTTGCTGCCTATGTCAGACTTGACATTGGACTTACATTATCAGAGTACTATTCGGATAATAGTGTAATTGCCGGTGTTGTAATCGTAGGCAGAAGCCAGAATATTATTGCCAAGGAACGCCATCCCGTTAAGGCTGTAATATTGCGGAATGCTATACGCGCCAACCACTTTATGTTGTAATGGGTCATATTTCTGGATGATGTTTTCGCTCTGATTGGTTAGATACAGGTATCCGTCCTTTCCGGCAAGAGTCCCTGCTCCACCAACGCGAATCTCGTTGCCCCATTCATCATTCACAAAGTCGAATTTGAGAATACCATCGTAAGACATGCCGTATAGGTTGCTGCCGTCAAAGGCAATAGCATAAATGTACCCCGGATCGTTGTTTACCGGTATAGCTATAATCACATTGCCTGTAAAAGGATCTATGCTGTAGAAATTGCTGGGACTGCCCCAGCTATAGACAAGAAACTTGTTGCCCATGAATTCAATGTTGTTGGCATAGCCTACCTCTGAGGTATAGAACGGTTCAATAGGAATTTCATTAGCAGTAATAGAAGAACCCGAAATGGTCAGGTTCTTGAAGACATACTCCGTGCCGTTGTCAACGCCATCGGTTACCACATTACCATAAAACGAAGTCATGTCGCCTATAGGGTTCCCAATCACACCGGGTAAAGGCCCCAGGTCGGTTACTGTGGTGGTATGCACCCATTGGCTAGTAGCTGGCACGTTGGAATTCTTCACCGCAATGAAGGTGTTTGAACCGTAAAGACTGTCTATGGCAATCTCTCCATCATTGTAACTGTAGGACCGAAGCGTGCTCCAGAAGTCAATATTCTCTTCGGTAAACGTGAAGGGAACGGCCTCCAATCCCCGCTTGCCGTAGTTCCCAGATTCCTCCATGAAATACATTGTATCACTGGTAATTTCTAGATATTTGGCTGCCGTATATCCTCCAGATACAATCACATATCGACCGAGAATCTGGTTGATGTCAATGTCCTTATCCTTCTTGCATGATGGCAACGACATGATAAAAGCGAAGCCAACCAACATGGCCAAGAAAGAATATCCGAAACGGTTTGTCATGATTGAATTATTTGTCTGTTAAAATTATGCAATAATCGGATTGGATTTGAGATGGTGCTCTTCTTTAACAAAGCAATCGCTGACTAAATCCCTAATTGCTGCCGGTTTGGACCGTGGCATCTCTTACACTCTGTGCGGCTCTTTTTATTCCTGAACCACCCTATTATTGAGAAAATAGATGGGTTGCCTGAGGGGCTGTTGGTATGATTGGAATGGATTGGTTAGACCTTATGTTTCATCGGTTTTCGTGGCTGTTCTGGTGTTTTTTGGATTTTCGTGCTGCCAAATAAAAAAAAGGCCGAACAATAGATGAACGGCCTTTCTTGCTTAACTCTTTTGGAGATTACTCCCAAATAACTCGGTCAGCAGCTTCATACCACTTTTCGTAATTCTTCTTGTAAATCTTTTCAATCGGATTACGCTTGATTTTCATGGTTGGCGTAAGAAGCTCATTCTCAATTGTCCAAGGCTGATTGACTACAATCGCCCTTTTTACCTGTTCATGATGATCCAATTCTGGATTTACTCGGTCCAAAGTTTTAAGAATGCTATCTGTGAGGTCGGTCCGAGATTTAAGTGCACCGGATTCTGATATAACCAACAAAACAATTGGCTGCGGAATTCCATCACCTACAACGCATACCTGGTCTAGATCTGAATTTTCAGAAATCGCTAATTCAATTGGAGAAGGTGCAACGTATTTTCCTTTTGAAGTCTTGAAAAGGTCTTTTACTCGCCCAGTAATTTTTAAGTAACCTTCGTCATCTATGTAGCCTTCATCGCCAGTATGTAGCCAGCCATCTGTCATTGTTTCGGCAGTCAGTTCTGGCTCTTTGTAATAGCCATCCATCAACGCTTCGTGCTTAATCATAATCTCTTTTACGTCACTCAGCTTTACATCGCAATCTGGCAAAGCCTGCCCAACGTATCCAACTTTAATCGCGTCATTTCTGGTAACGTGGCTATAACAGCAATTCTCCGTCATGGCGTAAGCTTCCTGAATATTGATATCCAGTTTGGCGAACCAAATGATTAATGAAGCTGGGGTAGGAGCTGCGCCAGTAAAGATGTTTTTGGCTTCCTGCAATCCAAGCCCTGCTTGTATTTTCTTCTTTACGATTCCGTTTAGAATTGGAATTTTCAAGAACAGATCAAGCTTTTTCTGCGGCATTTTACCAAGAATTCCTTGCTGAAATTTGCTCCAAATTCGAGGTACTCCTAAGAAAACTGTTGGCTTTGTCTCTGCCAAGTTTGCAGCAAATGTGTCTAAGGATTCCGCAAACGAAACCTGACTTCCAGTGTAAATACTTCCCATTTCAACCAAAAGTCTTTCTGCAATGTGGCAAAGCGGGAGATAAGAGAAAAATCGTTGGGTGTGTGGTTTTAGCCTTAGTTCCTCCATGGCTTTTTCTGCTGCCCAACCAAAATTGTGAAATTTATGCAATACACCTTTGGGCATACCAGTGGTTCCCGATGTGTAAATAATGGTAGCCATATCAGTCGGCTCTCTATGAACTTTTTCTGCAATTGGAGTTACATCTTTTACCAAATCATTCCATTCTTCGTAGCCTGGCTCGGTGTAGAATGGAAAAGCAATACATTTTACATTGTCAGGAACTCCAGGTCGCATAGAAGCCCAATCGTCCAATTTTCCTACGAAAAGAAGCTTTGATTCACTATGCTCCAAAATCTGCTTAATCGTGTCTTCGTTCAGGTTAGGATAAAGAGGTACTCCGCAGTATCCAGCCATCTGAATAGCCAAATCAGAAATAATCCAATGTGCGCAATTTTTAGAAATGACCGCGATTTTTGTTCCAGGCTCGTAGTTCAACGATTTTAAATAAGCCGCCATTTTCCGCACTTCCTGTCCGGTTTCTTTCCAAGTCCATTCGTGCCATTTACCGTTAATGGGTTGGCGCATGTAAACTAGGTCTGGAGATTCGGATTCCCAGCGGTACATCATGTCTAAAGGAAGTGGGCGACTCATAATCTTGCTTTTGTTAGAGGTTGGTGGTCAATTTGACCAATTGATATTATCAAGTGTTCAAAAATAAGCTTTCACAGAAATCACACAACGGCCAACCGATGAGTTCAGCATAAGGCAGTTACAAATAGAAGTGGTAAGCCGATGGTTTAAACGGTTCAGGCCATTTTATCTGCCAATACCGAATTGTATTTGCTCGATGCATCACTTACTTTCCCGAAGTCTTCCCCATCAACAAGCATATTGTTGTTTGAGGTAACGGTTCCTAGAAGAGAATAATCAACTTCTGAAGACGACATTAACTCTACAAAACGTTCGTGATTTTCAGGAGAAACAGACACAATCGCACGACTTTGACTTTCGCCAAAAAGGAAGGCGTCTTTTCTGATTTCTGAATCGGTTTCAATTTCAAACCCAAGACCATTTGGCAGGGCTGACTCAAGTACGGTTACAAACAATCCACCATCAGAAATATCATGAACAGAAGCAACCATCTTCTCGTTAATTAGTTCGAGAATTTGTTGCTGTAACATGTGTTCTTCATCCAAATCCATATACGGTGCAGGAGAACCTTTTATGCTTCTGAAGCTGTACAAATATTCCGAAGAGTTGACATCGTTTCTGGCCGTTCCAACCAAGTAAATTAGGTCGTCAGCTTTCTTGAAGTTCAAAGTCATACGGTTGCCCTTATCAGCAAGGAGTCCGACCATGCCAATGGTTGGAGTAGGGAAGACAGGTTCTGTTTTGTCTCCAAAAACCGATTGGTTGTAGAAGCTAACA
>FLOH01001172.1_pt1 | contig 42538 bp, 32 predicted proteins | sample 756751 | NCBI WGS metagenome assembly FLOH01 (sample SAMEA4026879, study PRJEB14308) | marine metagenome | biome: coastal water; material: water | depth 74 m
GCGGCTCTCGTCACGGTCTTCGTACTTACTCCAGAAGTTTTTCCAGCTTTTGTGCAGGTTGTCGTCGTAGACGATTTTTTCCGGTGCCTGCAGCCAGTTCTGGAATTTGCGCTTGGATTCACGCTGCAGACGGGACTGCAGCTGGCCTTCCGGTACTTCTTTTTCTGCCAGGCGACCGTAGTTTTCCAGTGTTGTGGAATGAATACGGCGGCGCAGGGTGAGGTAGCGGGTGTAGCGATAGGTCAGGCCGAACAGGTTGATATGCTCGGTCGGAGTCTGGGCAAGGAAGAAGTTAGAGTCTTTCTGCAGCTTTTCCAGTTTCTCAGACGGCTTAAGGAAACGTTCAACACTGCGCTGATAATGGTCCATCAGATATTTGCTGTGACGGGCAAACTCGGCGGCACTGGCTTCGATGGATTCGATACCGGTGGTAATGGCCTGATGCAGGTTGAAACGCTTTTCGTCAGCATCGGTCGGGGCGTAATCGATGATGCCATCGATAATCCCGGCTTCACGCAATTCAAAACCGGATACGCCAACGTACTTGGCACATTCTTGCCAGGACAGGTTGTATTTACGTGCAATGGACGCCAGACCCTGCGGCTGAATGGTGTTGAAAATACCATCACGCACGCTGAGCAGAATATTGGTGGTTGCCAGCGGAATTGCACCACCGGAGTAGCCAGCACCCCAGATAATACCGAGGGTTGGCACATCATTGTTGGCCATTTCGGTAATCAGGTGGGAGATGCTGTGTGCCTGGTTGCCGGCATTCGCGGCTTCACCGGCATCGGCTCCGGGGGTGTCGATAAAGGTAACAATCGGCATGGCGCGACGGGCAAAGGCACGGGCCTGCTGTGCAGCACGGTTGTGATGCTGTGGCTGCCACGCACCGTTGGCGTGTTCACGGTTCTGGCAGATAAAACCAACGCGGCGTACATGACCACCAAAGTCCATATCGGCCTCGGCGCAGTACAGCGGGCCGTCTTCTACTTCGGTGATAACACGCAGCACAAGATGCTGTACCACAGCTTTAGCGCCCATGCGGCTGTTGCTTTCGCTGGGCGCGACGATCTGTTCAATATAATTGTCGATATTCAGGCCACGCAGGCGCTCAAGTTCGGCCTCGCAGCGTTCCGGAGAGATCAGCCCTTTAACGCTCTGATCAACGGCGTTATCTTCGTATTCCGGAAACAGGGAAAAGTCGGCAGACAGCTGTTCTGCTTTCTGGAACAGCTGGTCGATATGTTTGGATATGGCGTTTCCTGTTGAAACCTGTTGCTCTGTCATCGTTACTACATTCCATAATGTGCCGATATTCAATCGGGCCGGCCTGAATCGGATGTCGCGGAACCAGCCCATCATGCCTCTGTAAAACTACCGCCACAGCCAGAAAACTGACCGTGTGCGGATTAACAGGGGGCATTAGTAAAACCTAAAAAGTCTTTCTTGAATATCACTAATAACCAGTAAAAGCGACTCAGTACACGTTTTTTCAGAGGGACTGAAAAATCAGGGTCGCGTTGGTCCCACCGAAGCCAAAGCTGTTCGACATCACGGTTTTAAGCGCAGCGTCGCGGTTTTCGGTCACGATGGGGAAACCAGCTGCGCCTTCGTCTTTTTCGGTGATGTTGGCACTGCCGGTAATAAAACCGTGCTTCAGCATCAGCAGGCTGTAGATCGCCTCCTGTACCCCGGCGGCACCCAGAGAGTGACCGGTCAGAGATTTGGTTGAGCTGATTGGCGGTACTTTGTCGCCGAAGGCCTGGCCTACGGCGCGCAGTTCGGTAATGTCACCCGCTGGCGTGCTGGTGCCGTGGGTGTTCAGATAATCAATGGTAGGGTTGCCTGCCATTGCCAGCGCATCCTGCATGCAGCGCACGGCACCTTCGCCGGACGGCGCAACCATGTCAGCACCGTCGGAAGTGGCCGCATAGCCGATCAGTTCAGCGTAAATAGTCGCGCCACGGGCAACGGCGTGTTCGTATTCTTCCAGTACCAGCATGCCGCCGCCGCCAGCGATGACGAAACCGTCACGGGTGGCATCGTAAGGGCGGGATGCAGTCTCCGCAGCGTCGTTGTATTTGCTCGACAGAGCGCCCATGGCATCAAACTGCATGGTCAGAGACCAGTGTTCTTCTTCGCCGCCACCGGCGAAAACGATGTCCTGCTTGCCCCACTGAATCAGTTCCATCGCATGACCGATGCAGTGTGCACTGGTGGCACAGGCGGAGGTCATGGAGTAGTTCACACCTTTAATAGAGAACGGCGTCGCCAGGTTGGCAGATACTGTGCTGCCCATGGTGCGGGTTACGCGGTATGGGCCGACCTTACGGATGCCTTTTTCGCGCAGAATGTCGACGGATTCAACGATATCGCTGGAAGACGCACCGCCGGAGCCGGCAACCAGACCGGTACGGGGATTGCTGACCATCTCAGCGGTCAGGCCGGAATCTTCAATGGCTTCGCGCATGGATAAATAAGAATAAGCTGCGGAGTCACCCATAAAGCGCTTCAGCTTGCGATCGATGACCTCATCCAGATCAATGTGCGGTTTGCCGGCGACGTGGCTGCGGAAGCCGAGTTCGGCGTATTCCGGCATATAGCTGATACCAGAGCGCTGTGCCCGCAGGGATGCCAGTACCTCATCTTTGTTATTACCCAGACAACCTACGATTCCTAAACCTGTAACCACAACTCGACGCATAACTGATACTCTGATTCTTATTAACGAAATGAAATCCTGTACAGCCTATGACAGAAATATTGAGGTAATATTTCAATCCTTTGGCGGCCACCACTATATAGCAGTCGTCAAAAAGGCATAAAGAAAAATATTGTTAACCAATAGTCTTTAATCAAAAGAAAAAGGGTTGTATTAGTGATGGCTGATCAAGATGTGCGCTGGAGCCGGGCGCAGGAGTTGATGTTGGAGAATGCATTGGATGTGGAGACCATGGCTGCTTGTCTGGGGCAGGACGAGGATCGCATGCAGGCTATGTTAGGGGAAAAACCGACGCGGAAAATCACGGATGCCGTGGCGGCACAGATGGAGCAGACCTTTTCCAAGCCCAAAGGGTGGCTCGATCAGTCCGATGACGGCGGTATTACCTTTGACTTGTTTGGCGCCTGATATCAGCAGAATGCGGTAAGCCGGGGACGTTAACGCCCCCCGACTATTCAGTTTCCGGTGTCTTGCTGTCGCAACAGGCGCACAAACGGCAACCAGATTTTGACCAGCGCGGTGATGACTGCAACCAGACTGGCGGCAATCGCCAGCGGATCGGTATACGGATAACCATCTTCATGAAAGGCCAAGTAGCCCGAAGCCAGTGTCAGCAACAGGGCACTGAGTAATTTCCAGCCATGGGCCTGTAGCCACTGGAAGCGATTGACCAAGTCAACGCTCAGGCAGGCGAACAGCAGGCCGAAAGCACCACCTACCAGAATATCCAGCGGCCAGTGGGCGCCGACCATCGCGCGGCTCAGGGCGGCCGCCAATCCCAACAGCAGAATCAACAGACCAACACTCAGGCGCTTGTTGTTCAGCCATAACAGGCCGGCACAGCTCAGCGCGGTAAAGGAATGGCCTGAGGGGAAGCTGTGTCCTTTCAGAACGGCACCAATAATGGTGAAGCTGTCATGGCTGAGCACGGCGGCCGGGCGGGCAACGTCCAGCGTATTTTTGAAAAAATGCACAAAAACCGCGCCCAGAATCAGCAGTACCAGCGACTGGGTCAGTAATAATGGCCGGTAGCAGGCGGCAGTCAGCAGCACGGCAACGGCAAACAGTGTGTCGGCGACCAGTGTCAGGTTGGCCCACAGCCAGTCAGGCAGCATGCCGCCGGCGTGATTCCACTGTAAAAACAGGGCCTGGTTAGCATTGCTCAGCCACAACAATAAGGCTGCGCTGAGCATCAGTGCTGCCAGAGTCAGTAACGGGGTGCTGCCCAGAGTCTGTTGCTGCGTCATTGTTGCTCCGCAGCAGGGGCTGGGGTTGGAGCAGAGTCTGGCGCAGCGATGCGGCGTACAATCTGAATCGGGCCCGACTGGAACAGCACATCATAATATTCGCTGTCACTGGCCAGGCGGTCTTCACGGCCAAAGCCGACCTCGCCAATTTCCAGTGGGCGGCGGTGCGTCACCTTATTCAGATAAACGTTAAAGCTCGGCATATCGATGGACTGGGTGTAGACCGGCTCATCCAGCGTCTTGGCAAACTGTGCCGCTTCCCAGACCGGGCGTTGCTGCGCTTCACTGAATGCAGGCACAAAAATAAACCAGACGAACAGAGTCTGGATTCCGCCAACCATGACCAGGCGGCTCCATAACGGATAGCGGCGCCACAGAATCAGGGTCAGGCTGACGATGCCGGCCAGCGCAGCCAGAATGGCGAAGTCCTGATTAAAGTAATGTCCGGCGCGCTGGGCGACGGCAATTTCAATCGGGTTGGTCAGGCGTTGTTCGGCCACCGGAATCAGCAGCGGGAATGCGACCATCACAGCAAACAGCAAGGCCGGGAACAGCAGGGCGACCCAGCGGTTCTGCAGCCAGGCGTGGTAGCGCGCCATCAGGATCACCAGCGGTGTGCAGCCGTACAGGATGTAATGCGGCAGCTTGGTGCTGGCCAGACTGAATAACACCAGCACCACCAGAAACCAGATCCACAGGAAAGCATCCAGCGGGTCTTTGCCCGGCAGGATATTACGCACAGATGGAACAACGCGCAGCAGCAGGGCACCGAACGGCGCCAGCACAAAAGGCAGTACCAGCGGGTAGAACAGGAAGCCGCCGTCGTGACCTTCCATCGCATTATTGAAGCGGTTGACGTTGTGCTTGAGGAAGAAGCCATCAATAAAGGCCTGCCCCTGTGCCTGATACTCAAGGATGTACCAGGGGGCGGCGATGGCGACAAACAGAATCCAGCCGGGAATAAAGAATATTGCGCGCAGAAATTCTGCCCGCAGGCCCTGGCTCAGGTAAAACAGTGCGGCCACCATAAAGGGAATGGCAACGGCCACGGGCCCTTTGGTCAGTACACCCAGTGCCATCAGTGCGTAAATCGCAACCAGCAGGCTGTTGGCGGGCTGGCGGCTGTAGCTGTACATCAGCAGCAGCGTGGTGGCCAGCAGGGCGTTGAGTAAGGCATCGGCGGTCGCAACGTGGGCGATCATATTAATGCCCAGGCTGGCGGCAGCGATCAGCGCTGCAATGATGGCGGTTTTTTCATCCAGATGGCGGCGTACAAAAGCGAATATGGCCAGTGTCCAGCCCAGACCGGCCAGCGCCGATGGCAGGCGGAAAGCCCAGACTTCAGTGCCGAATACCGAGATAGACGCGGCCTGCAGCCAATAAATCAGGATTGGTTTGTCGAAACGCACCCGGTCGTTAAGCCAGGTGGTAATAAAATCGCCGCGCTCAAACATGCCGCGGGTCGCCTCGCTGAAGGCGCCCTCGTCATGATCAAACAGCAGATACCCATTGAGGTTGGCAAAGAAAAACCCCACCAGAGCCAGCAGCAGCCACAGCGGCATCTGCAGGCCTGGCAGGCGGTAATGCAACTTAGCTGGCATGCTGATCGTCACCACCTGAGGGGTTGGCCTCTGTTGGGGTAGTGGTTGCAGCGGTTGCTGTGTTTCGTTCCTGATTCCAGCCTGGTTCGCCTTTGTCGGCATCGGCCGCAGGATGGTAGATCACATACTGCTGGCGCTGGGATGATTCAAAGTAAGTACGTGAAATCAGCTCAGACAATACGCCGGTGGTGAGAAATTGCAGGGCGGCAATCACACAGACCACAGCAATTAAAAACAGCGGGCGGTTGCCGATGTCTTCTCCCAGAATAAATTTCACAAAAGCCAGGTAGGTCATCATCAGACCACCCATCGAGCCCAGCGCCAGACCGATTGAGCCAAAAAAGTGGCCCGGACGGGCGCGGTAACGCATAAAGAAGTACACCGACAACAGGTCGAGGATCACGCGGAAAGTGCGCGAAATACCGTATTTGGACTCACCGGCCACCCGTGCATTGTGGGTTACCACAATTTCGCCGATACGGCTCGGCGGCACAACCGCAGCCACCCAGGCCGGAATAAAGCGGTGCATTTCACCATACAGACGAACCTGTTTGATGACCGAAGACTTGTAAATTTTCAGCGAACAGCCGTAATCGTTGATGCGCACACCAGTGATTTTACCAATCAGACGATTGGCGATACGTGACGGAATCTTACGCAGCACCAGATCGTCCTTGCGGTTTTTACGCCAGCCGGTGAGCAGATCCAGATCATTCTCCAGCAGGTGGTCGACCATGCGCGGAATATCGGCCGGGTCGTTCTGCAGATCGCCATCGAGGGTTGCGATCAGATAGCCACGGGCTTCATCAATACCGGCCTGCATTGCGGCGGTCTGGCCGAAGTTACGGCGCAGCTCAACCACGCGCACGTGGCTGCCGTATTTTTCGGATTCTTTTTTCAGAGCCTGAGGCGTGCCGTCGGTACTGCCATCATCAACGACCAGAAGCTCCCAGTCGCCGTTATAGCTGGCAAGTCCTTCATGCACGCGCGCGACCATAGGGCCAACGTTTTCGATCTCGTTGTACATGGGGATCACTACAGACAGTGAAGGCTTCTTGTTTGCCGCTGATGTATTTGCCTCAGTCAAGGTCATTACCACTCTGTAAAAAGGAATTGCGGGCGCTATGAGCCGGTTTGATAACGCCAAAACCGGTACAGCCACAGCGCGCGATGTAAAAAGAACCGCGATCATACCCAAAAGGGGATGACAGGAAAATAACGAGCACTGCTGCTGGCAAAAACTCAGTGTGCCATCCCGCAGTGCTATAGCTGCCGAACTTTATGTCGGCTGGAGCTTTATCCGTTGTTGTTAGCCGTTGCAGGCAGCCGCAGGCGCTGGGTCAGAAGCGTGATCAGGGCGGTCAGCAGCAGCGTGCTGCCGAGTACAAACAGATGCAGGTTCACCGCGGCGGCCAGTGCTTTGGCGTGATCAATACCCCAGGGTAAGAGGCCTGCGAGTACACCGGCTTCGTAGGTGCCGGCGCCGGCCACACCATGAATCGGTAAAACACTACTCAGCTCGCCGGTGGTCGCGCCCATCCAGCTCTGGCTGTAAGGCAGATCCAGAAACTGCGCCAAAAGCCAGGCATAGACCGCCAGCTTCAGTGCCCAGTTGATCAGGGTCCAGAACAGCGCGCGGGCGAAGCTCCAGGGCGATTTGGGCAGGGCGTGCATCAGCTCGGCGCCACGGTTGGCCAGTTTGCTGGGGTGCGCCAGAAGAAAACGGTTGAGAGCATTCTGCAGTGGCAGTACCAGCAGCGGTGCGGTCAGCAGGGCGGTAGCCAGCAGCAGTTTGACGCTGTTGCTGACGTCCAGCTGGGTGTGCAGTGACAGCGCAGCGAGCACCAGCAGGGCGTACAGATCGAGCAGACGCAGCCATAATAATGCCGGGCCGCTGTGACGATAGGGCACATCGAAATGCTGTTTCATCAGCAGAGGGAAGGCCGTTTCGCCGCTGCGCATTGGCAGCATATTATTGAAGAAGTTATGCAGCACGGTGATGCGTGTCAGGCGGATAAACTGGCCGCGGCATTGCTGCCAGAAAAAGTCGTAGAAGCGCAGTGCGCGCAGCAGATAACTCAGCAGCATCAGCAGCATGGCGATGGCAACCTGTTGCGGGGCGATGCTCTGCCAGCTCTGCACAACGGCGCTCCAGCCATAACTGCGCTCAACCAGCCAGATCAATGCCAGTAATAAGGTCAGCCCCAGCCAGAATTTCCACGATTTGTACACAATACACCTTAGCGCCTGGTAAAGGCGGGCATGGTTGCCGTCGCCCGGTGTATTGTCAAGCAAGGAGGGCGGGGTTTTGCTGTGCGGTCGTTTGAATCACCGCTGGCTTGGTATAAAGTGCGCTCCCGAAAAAGAATAAGCCCGGGGCCCTGGCCGGGCAGTCGTTTCTGTGATGGAGAATTGCCGTGAAAGTCCTGCTGATTAAAACCTCATCGCTGGGGGATGTGTTCCATACCCTGCCAGCGCTGGAAGACGCCTGGCGGGCGATTCCCGGACTGGAAGTCGACTGGGTGGTGGAAGAAGCTTTTGCTGCAATTCCGACCTGGCATCCGGCGGTCAAAAAGGTCATTCCGGTGGCCTGGCGGCGCTGGCGTAAAAATCTGCGTGATAAAGCCAATCGGGCTGAGATGAAAGCCTTCTGGCGTGATCTGCGTGCCACCGAATACGACGTGGTGCTGGATGCTCAGGGCCTGATTAAAAGCGCGGTATTTACCCGCATGGCCCGTGGCCCGCGCTTTGGTCTGGATAAGCACAGTTGCCGTGAGCCGCTGGCGGCGCTGGCCTATCAGTTTCCTCAGAATGTAGCCAAAGGTCAGCACGCCATTCCACGGGTGCGCCAGCTGTTTGCCCAGGTGCTGGGTTATGAAGTGCCGGATGGGCTGAGTTACGGCGTTGACCGCACACGCTGGCAGCGGCCGGCGGTTGACGGTGATTACTGGTTGTTTCTGCACGGCACGACCTGGATCACCAAACTCTGGCCGGAAGCTTACTGGCGTGAGCTGGCAGCTATGGTAGCGGCCAGTGGGCGTAAAGTCGTTTTGCCTTGGGGTAATGATGAAGAGCAGCAGCGCGCAGAACGTATTGCCACCGGACTGGATGGTGTTGAGGTGCTGCCGAAAATGGGCCTCAATGCGCTCAATGCTTATCTGGCCCATGCGCAGGCCGTGGTTGGCGTGGATACCGGTTTATCCCATGTGGTTGCCGCGCTGGAAGTGCCTTCCGTGGCGATTTATGGCGCCACCGATTCGACCCTGACCGGGGTTCTGGGGCCGCGGGTTGAAGTCATGCACAGCGGTTACAGCGATTGTGCTCCCTGTCTGTCGAAAACCTGCCTGAAAAATGAGCCCGGCGATATTCAGCCGCCTTGTTATCGTGAAATCAGCCCGCAACGGGTGTTTGATTATTTGCTTGAGCGCCTGCGCTCAGCCGGCTGATGGCGGTTAACGCCGGGTAATAAAAAACGGGCGCCAGAGCGCCCGTTTTTTATGGTTTTACGCTGGTTATCAGCCGGCTTTCAGTAGTGCTTTTACATCCTGCTCCAGCGAAATGGCCTTAATGTTGTCCGGTGCCTGTGGCTGGCCAACGGTTAAGCCCACCCGTGACCAGAAGCGGCGTGGCGTTTTGGTGAGTGCCAGCCCATCTTTATGGCTGAAAAAACTGCCCCATAAACCGTCCAGTGCCATCGGAATAACCGGTACGGGCGTTTCTGCAATAATACGTTCGATGCCGGCGCGGAAGGTGTCGATTTCTCCGGTTTGCGTCAGTTTTCCTTCCGGAAAAATGCACACCACCTGGCCATCGGCTAATTCTTCTTTAATGCGGCGGAACGCGGTTTCATAGACCTCGTTGTTGGCTTTGGGCGAACAGATGGGAATGGTTTTGGCGAGACGGAAAAACCATTTCAGACCAGGCATTTCTGAAATGCTGCGATCCATTACAAAGCGGATAGGCCGCGGACAGGCGCCGGCAATCAGTAATGCATCGACATAGCTGACGTGATTGCAGACTAATACGACCGGGCCTTCTTCTGGAATATTCTGAATGCCTTTATGGCTTACGCGGTACATAGTGTGCGACAACATCCAGATAACAAAGCGCAGGGCAAATTCGGGTACCTGTGAGTAGACGTAGCCGACTACAACAATATTCATGATGGCAATCACGCAGAAATATTCGGCGATGGATAACTTCATAACCACCAGGCTGATGATGCCGAAAGCGGCACTGCCAACCATAAAAAGTGCGTTCATCACGTTGTTCGCTGCGATGGTCTGGGCGCGCATTTTTTCGTCACTGCGCTGCTGAATTAAAGCCTGCAGTGGTACAACATATAAACCGCCAAACAAACTGATCAGTGCGATATCCACCATCATACGCCAGTGGTCGGCATTCTGTACGAACGCCAGAGCGCTGAGGTCGGAACTGATATTCAGACTGCTGATGGCAAAGTACAGGTCAACACCAAAAATACTCATGCCCAGTGAGCCGATCGGTACTATACCAAGCTCGATTTTATGGCCGGATAGTTTTTCGCACAGCAGCGAGCCTGCGGCCACGCCGACGGAGAACAGAGTTAACAGCAGGGTAACGATTTGCGGGTTGCCGCCTAAGTGGTCACGGGCCAGATTCGGAAACTGGGTCAGGTAACTGGCGCCTAAAAACCAGAACCAGCTGATGGCCATAATGGATAAATACACTGCGCGTTGCTGGCGGGCATTACGTAACGTATTTACCAGCTCGGTAAGCGGATTCCAGTTGATGGTCAGCTGTGGATCACCGGCTTCAGCGGTTGGAATAAAGCGACTGCTGAAATAACCCAGCACGGCAAAAAAGATAACACCCGCAGCAATCCAGTATTTGGCAGCGCTTAAATCGAATAATAAACCGGCGGTGATGGTGCCGCCTAAAATGGCCAGAAAAGTGCCCATTTCGACCAGTGCATTACCTCCCACCAGTTCGTCTTTGTGCAGCTGTTGTGGCAGTAAGGCGAATTTTACCGGGCCAAACAATGCCGATTGCAGACCCATCAAAAACAGCAGGGTCATCATCAGCAGCATATTGTTGGTAATAATGCCGCCAGCAGCAATCAGCATGATGGCGACTTCGAGTAATTTAACGCTGCGGATTAAACGCGATTTTTCCATTTTATCGGCGATCTGGCCGGCGATGGGCGAGAACAGAAAAAACGGCAGGATAAACAGCCCGGCGGCAAGGTTGGTGTACAGTGCGGAATCTTCTTCGGCAATAATGCCGCTGAAAGCGATCAGCAATAACAGCGCATTTTTGTATAAATTATCGTTAAACGCGCCCAGTGCCTGGGTAATAAAATACGGCAGAAAGCGGCGTTTGCCGAGCAGGGTAAACTGACTGTGCTGACTCATGGCTGATTTCCTTGTATGGCCTGTTGGTTATGCATGACGGTCTTCCTTATCGTTAATCCAGCCGGGTAAATAATGGTGCAGCAGAGAGAGAATCATGCTGTGGCCATTGATATTGCCCGGAGTAAATAATTTATCATCCAGTGCCAGCACGCAGATGCCGTGAACGCTTGCCCAGATCGTCCGTGCGCTTTGAGCGCAGTCGGCTGCCGTGGTGCCGGGTTTGAGTATGGCGAGCTGCTGTTGCAGCAGGGTGAATACGTTATCGATGCGTTGTTGCTGCCAGTCGGGCAGGTTTTCCTGTTCCGGTAACTGATGCTCAAACAGCAGTCGCCACTGATGCGGGTGCTGGCTGGCGAAGTTGAAATAACTCATGGCACAGGCTTCCAGCGCTTGTTGTGGTGAGTCTGCCTGCTCTATAGCGGCGCATAATTCACGGTATATCTGATCCAGAGTGCGGGCGTTAGCGGCCAGCAACAACAAACCATAACTGCCGAATTGGTTGATCAGCGTGCCGGGGGAATAGCCGACCTCGCGTGCAATCTGGCGCAGGCTGAGGCTGTTGGCCGGCTGCTGCTGCAGCAGATTGAGCACCGTTTCCATGGTCAGTTGTTGCAGCTGTACGGGGGTGTGATCCTGGCGGCGGGCCATGATGAGTCACCTGAATGATTTTGAACGGCGTTCAATATAGGACTGTTCTGAACGCTGTTCAATAGATTTTTTACGTCAGGAACGGGAAGGGTGGCCGGGGGTTATTTGCCCCGGTACTCGCCTGGGGTCATGCCTGTCCAGGCCTTGAAGCGGCGGTGGAAAGAACGGGCCTCGCTGAAGCCAAGACGGGCGGCGATATCGTTCACCGGAATATTGGTGGTGCGCAGCCAGTTGGTTGCCACTTCACGACGTAAGTCATCGAGCAGTTGCTGGTAGCCGGTACCGGCCTCCTGTAAACGGCGCTGCAGTGTGCGCTCGGTCATGCCGAGTTCGGCGGCGACTTTGTCGCGCCGCGGCAGGTCTTCCTCCATCAGGCTGCGCAGCAGTGAACGGGTCTGCATCACAATCGGGTGCTTTTCCTGCAGTTCGGCCATAACGGCGGCAGCCTGCTGCTCCAGCGTAGCCAGTAATGTCGGGTCGGGCTGGCGCAGAGGTGTATCAAGAATGGGTTCCGGGAAAATCAGCGCACTGCGGTCGCTGCCAAATTCCAGTGGAGCCTGAAAAATGTCTTCATAAACAGCCAGCAGGGCGGGGGCGGGCTTGTTACGCTCGAACAGGACGCATTCGGGTTTGCCGTCCTGCATATCGGCCAGCCAGCGGGCAAACACCAGCCAGCTGCCAAGCACGTTGTCGATCATGTGTGGGCGTACAACCGGATCGTCGTATTGGCAGACCCAGCGCATAGCCAGGTGTGGGCCGTATTTTTCGATTTTGGTAACACCCATGTCGCCAACGATGGCTTCGTATTCGGGTGTGATGTGCAGCGCCTCGCGCGCGGTGCGGCAGTTCATCGCCATGTAGCCAACCAGGCTGTAAGAGCCGGGCTGCACATAACGTGAGCTTTTTAAGCCGAACAATGGGTCGCGGGTCTGCTCGATCAGCCAGCGGATCAGGCTCTGGAAGGCACGGCCGTGGGTGCGGCTGATGCTGTTATCCATTATGCCGTGCGGCATATTAACGGCATCCAGAGCCTGTACGGGTTCTATACCGTAGTCCTGCGCTGCGCGCAGATACTGGCGGATGGCTGCAGATGAAGCGGTACCTAATAAATCTTGAGAGTTCATCCGATGTGCATCATGTTGTTGTTATAACCGCGTGGAGTCTGGCATTGGGTTTGTCGTTGCGCTGGCTGAATATACTACGTCTCTGTCTCAAACTGTCAGTGCCAGCGTTCAGCCTTCGCTGTATCTTAGCGCTCTCTGCGAATTGGGTCTAACGGACATTTGAGGATTACAACATGGGTCGTCGCTGGAATGGTTGGGGTGATGAGAGTTATATCAAAGAGGTGCCGGCACACGGCGAGCGCCTGATTCATTCCGTCATCGGAGAAACCAAGGCTCTGACCGATGCCACGCTGGAGTCGGTGATGGCGCAGGTTCCTGCTTCCCGTCTGGCGGCCCATCCTCTGGTGGTAACGGCGGCTGAAGACCGTGTACGCCATGCCCGTGGACAAAGTTTTCCGGATTGGCTGGCCATGCGCAGTGGGGACTTCGGGGTTTTTCCTGACGGGGTTGCCTATCCGGAAACCAGCTCTCAGGTACGTGAACTGCTGGATTATGCCGTTGACCACGATGTGGAAGTTATTCCCTATGGTGGCGGTACCTCAGTGGCCGGGCATATTACGCCGCTGGCCAGCCAGCGCGCGATCCTGACCATCGATCTGGGGCGTATGAACCAGTTGATGGAGCTGAACGAAGAAAGCCAGATCGCCACTTTTGGTGCCGGTACGCCAGGGCCACTGGTTGAAAGCCAGCTGCGTGCCCGTGGTTACACGCTGGGGCACTTTCCTCAATCCTGGGAGCTTTCAACCATTGGTGGCTGGATTGCTTCCCGCTCCAGTGGTCAGCAGTCGCTGCGTTACGGTCGTATCGAGCAAATGTTTGCTGGTGGACGCATGGAAACTCTGCTGGGAACTATGGATATTCCGACCATTCCGGCATCGTCCGCCGGTCCGGATATGCGTGAAATTACCATGGGCATGGAAGGGCGCATGGGCATCTTTACCGAAGTGAAGGTACGTGTGACGCGGATGGCGGAAGAGGAAAAATTCTTCGTGGTCTTTATGCCTAACTGGCAGGCTGCGAAAACGGCAGTGCGTGAACTGGTGCAGAATAAAGTACCGATGTCGATGATGCGCGTGAGTAATGCCAAAGAAGCCAAAGCGCATTTGCATCTGGGTACTCAGGAAAAGCAGTTTAAATTGCTGGACCGTTTCCTGCGTTTTATGGGAATGGGCGATGAGCGCTGCATGCTGACCTATGGTGTCACCGGCACTAAATATCAGAACAAAACGTCGCTGAAACAGATCCGTAAAGTATTAAAAGCTCACGGTGGTGTTGGTGGGCCTCTGGCTAATATTATGGGCAGCATCTGGTCTCATGGCCGCTTTAAATTTCCGTATCTGCGTGAAACGACCTGGACGCGCGGTATTGCTGTAGACACGCTGGAAACTTCGACCGACTGGGATAATATCGATCAGTTAATGGCCGATGTGGAAAGCGCACTGGAAACTGCGCTGCGCAGCGATGGTGAAGAAGTGATGGTGTTTACCCACCTTTCGCACATGTACACTCAGGGCTCCAGTATTTACACCACGTACTTTTTCCGCTGCGCTGACAGCTACGAAGAAACCCTGGAGCGCTGGCGCAAACTGAAGCATAAGGCATCTTCGGTGATTGCCCGTGGCCGTGCGACGATTTCACATCAGCATGGTGTCGGTAAAGATCATGCGCCGTATCTGCCAGCGGAAAAAGGTGCGCTGGGTATGCGCGTGCTGAATACGCTGGTACAGGATTTTGACCCGCAACAGCGACTTAATCCGGGCACTTTGCTGGAAAAAAATAATAGCGGAAATGCGGCAGGAAGTGCCGTAAAAAAGACACAACAGGAGCAGGCTGAACCGTTACTGGAACAGCAGTCTTCCTGATCAGTGTAAAAACTTAATAACTACATTCTCATCAAAACGATAATCAGCAACCGCCGGACAGGATAAAAGAGCAGTATGTGGCAGACAGCATGGGTACCAGGGCAGCGTGAGCATCAGCTGGAGCAGTTAAAGAGTGCTCCGCAGCACTGGGATGTGATCGTTGCCGGTGGCGGCATCACGGGTGCGGGAATAGCCCGCGAAGCGGCGCGCCGTGGTCTGAAAGTACTGCTGCTTGAACGCCAGGATTTTGCCTGGGGTACGTCCAGCCGGTCATCCAAAATGGTGCATGGCGGTCTGCGCTATATCGCCGCTGGTGATGTGAAAACCACCATGCATTCGGTGCAGGAACGCGAGCGTTTAATGACGGAAGCACCGGGACTTGTCGATCAGATGGGCTACCTTATGGCGCATTATAAGGGCGGTTTTCCCGGACCTTTTGTATTTAATACGCTGCTGCGCATCTATGATTTTTTTGCTGGCAAACGCTACCGTCATTATTTCAAACGCGACGACTTCGAATACCTGAGCCCACTGCTGAATGAGCACGAATTAATTGGCGGTACTCAGTTTGCGGATGCGGTCACCGATGATGCCCGTCTGGTGGTCCGCGTGTTGCGCGAAGCGCAGAAAGACGGTGCTGTGGTGCTTAACTACGTTGGCGTTAAACAACTGCTGAAAGACGGTGAGCAGGTTGTGGGTGCCCGTGTGGAAGATGTGCTCACAGGCGAAGCTTATGACGTTAAGGCCGATGTCGTGATTAATGCCACCGGTGCCTGGGCGGATGAACTGCGTGGTCAGATGACCGACGAGAAAAAAATCCGTCCGGCGCGTGGCAGTCATATTGTTGTACCGGCCTGGCGTTTGCCGGTTGCGCAGTCATTTACGGCGATGCACCCGGATGATAAACGCCCGATTTTTATTTTCCCGTGGGAAGGCCGTACCGTGATTGGTACCACCGATCTGGACAATAACGGCATCGATAACAGCGAAGCCAGTATGACCCGGGCTGAGTTGGATTATTTATTAAAAGTCGCCCGTTATCAGTTTCCGAAAGCCGATCTTGCCGAAAAAGATATTATTTCCAGCTGGGCCGGCGTGCGCCCACTGGTGTCTTCCGGTGCTTTAAATCCATCGAAAGAAAAGCGTGATCACAGCGTCTGGGATGATAAAGGTCTGGTCAGTGTCAGTGGTGGTAAATTAACCACTTTCCGTCTGATTGCTCTGGATGCACTCGAAGCGGCACGTAAATACATTAAGCGTTTTCCCTCCGGTGAATTCGGTGCTCAGATTTTTACGCCGGCAGTTTCTGAGCATAAAAAATATCAGGCTCTGCCAGGATATCTGCAGAAACGTCTGAGTGGCCATTTTGGTATGGATCTGGATGCGCTGTTAAATCTGGCCAAAGAAGGTGAACTGGATGTGATTCCCGGCAGCCGTACTCTTTGGGCTGAGCTGCGCTGGTCGGCGGCGAACGAGTCGGTTAAACATCTGGATGATTTACTGCTGCGCCGTACCCGTCTCGGTTTGCTGCTGGAGCAGGGAGGACTTGGATTTACCGATAAAATCCGTGCGGTGTGTGCCGAAGAGCTGGGTTGGGATAATGCTCACTTTCAGGAAGAGCTTGAGCGTTATAAAGCAATCTGGAATAAGCATTACAGCGTTCCTAAATAATATAAGCGCCATAACCGACTGCCTTTGCGGGCAGGCTGTTATGGCGTTTTATCACAACGATAAAAAGAATCAGGCAGCTCAGCAGTATGGCAAATGCGGAATATTTACTGGCAATTGATAATGGCACCCAAAGTGTACGCGTGCTGGTATTTGATCAGCAGGGTAATGAGGTTGCCAAAAGCAAAGTTACCATTGAGCCGTACTTTTCCCGTCATCCGGGCTGGTCTGAACAGGATGCTGGTTATTATTGGGAAAACCTTCAGGAAGCCTTCAGACGCTTATGGGCGCAGGGTAAGGTAACTCCGGATCAGATTCGCGGCGTGTCACTGACAACGCAGCGCTCCACCATGATCAATCTCGATGAGAATTTCCAGCCTTTACGTCCGGCCATTGTCTGGATGGATCAGCGCCAGGCGGCGGTAGAAACACCGGTTGGTGGCATCTGGGGGGTACTGATTAAAACATTGGGGCTGAGTCATTTAATCCGTGAGATGCGCGCAAAAGCACGGGATAACTGGATTGCCCAGCACGAACCGGATGTTTGGGCAAAAACCCGTTATTACGTGAATTTATCGGCCTGGCTGACGTATTGCCTGAGTGGTGAATTAAAAGATTCGACCGGTTCCATCGTTGGTTATCTACCCTACGACTATAAGCGTCAGCAATGGGCAAAGCCTTCCGACCTGAAATGGAAACTGCTGTCTGCTACCCGCGGGATGATGCCGGATCTGGTATCTCCGGGGGAGCAGTTAGGACAGGTTTCTGCGGCCGCAGCGGCGCTGACCGGGTTGCCGGCCGGGTTGCCGATGATTGCGGCAGCCTCGGATAAAGCCTGTGAAGTAATGGGTGCTGGTGGGCTTGATGCGCATATCGGTTGTCTGAGTTATGGCACGACCGCCACCATTAATACGACAACGGCAAAGTACATCGAAACCATTCCGTTTATTCCGCCTTATACCGCTGCTGTTCCGGGTCATTACAATACCGAAATGATGATTTACCGCGGTTTCTGGATGGTGAGCTGGTTCAAGGAAGAGCTGGCACATAACGAGCAGCGACTGGCGGCCGAACGTGGTGTAGAGCCTGAGCAGTTATTTGATGAGCTGGTTAACCAGGTACCGGCGGGTTCTATGGGGCTGATGATGCAGCCTTATTGGTCGCCGGGTGTGCGTCAGCCAGGGCCGGAAGGCAAGGGCGCCTTAATTGGCTTTGGCGATGTGCATAAGCGCGCCCATATTTACCGCGCCATTCTCGAAGGTCTGGCGTATGAATTGCGTCAGGGTAAAGAGCAGATTGAAAAACGCAGCCGGGTACCGATTACCCGTTTGCGGGTATCTGGGGGAGGCTCGCAGAGTGATGCGGCGATGCAGCTGACGGCGGATATTTTTGGTATGACTGCCGAGCGTCCGCATACCAGTGAAACCTCAGGGCTGGGCGCTGCCATTAACTGTGCCGTGGGCTTGGGGATCTATCCTGATTACCGTACGGCCATCATGAAAATGACCCGTGTCGGGCAGGTATTTGAGCCCGAATTCAAAACAGTAAGACTGTATGACCGTTTATACAAAGAGGTTTACCGTAAAATGTATAAACGTATGAAGCCTTTGTATCAGAGTATTCGTGAAATAACAGGCTATCCGCAGTAAGCAGTCAGACAGACTGCATGAGCGTATTCGCTGTTTGCAGGGCATTCAGATAGTGTAACTCCGTTTGTGCAGGGCTGATCCCCAGTCCCTGCAACACGTTCCAGTCGATAGATTCCCAGCGCCCCTGTTCCATGCATATTGTCGTTGAAAGAATAAAACCATAATCGCCGGAGTGGTCTGTCAGGGCTGATGTCAGGTCTGCAGGCAGGCGGAGGCGCTGGCAGATTTCTGCCAGTGGTCGGTCAAGGAATGCATCCAGCAGGGAAAACAGACCAAGGGTAAACGCGGTTTCATCATCCAGATTGGGCCAGGCAAAGACCAGGGCTTTGCATAGCAGAGCCCTTACTACTGCCTGCTCCCGTAATACCGCAGGCTTTTCCTGCAGACGGCCAAGGGCAATCAGATTAGACCAGGCCCGCAGGCGATCGAGGCCAACGATGACAATGGCGCGGGAAATTGAAGTGATTTCACGGGCAAAACCAACGGCAGCGGAGTTAACCATCTGCAGCAGTTTATAACTGAGTTGCGGGTCGGTCTGAAGGATGGTGGAGACGTCTTCAATTTTGCTGTCAGGGTCGTTAAGGATCTGCAGAAGTTGCAATACGGCCATCTGACTGTCCGGCAGCCGTTTGCCATAGACATTATCGGGATGACTGAAAAAGTATCCCTGAAACAGGGTGCAGCCTGCATCCCGGCACAGCCGGTACTCTTCTCTGGTTTCTACTTTTTCAGCCAGCCATTGCAGGTTGTGGTGCTTATATTTGTCAATCAGCGCTGGCAGTTGCCTGATATCCGGCAGGCGGCGTATGTCAACTTTCACAATGTCAATCAACGGAAAAAGGGCCGCCTGGGCTTCGTCTCCCTGATAGTCATCCAGTGCAATCCGGTAGCGCAGTTTTTTCAGCTTACGCAGGGCTGTCAGGTTCTCTTCGCTTGCCGGAATGTACTCCAGCAGCTCCGCCACAAGGCTGTTGGCCGGCATAATGGGAGGGTTATGCAGCCAGTGACTGGTGAAGTTGATAAACGCAGGCAGCCCGCCTGTGACCAGATCGATACCGATATCATTGAATGCACTGATCAGGACTTCACTGGTTGCCCGGTCACCATGCTCATTTTGCCAGGCCAGAGTGTCTTCCGGCAGAGGCCGGCACAGAAGCTCATAACCAACCACATTCAGGCTGGTGTCCAGAATCGGCTGTCGCGCCAGCAGTGGTGGGTCTGTTTTGTCCATATATTTTCCCTGATTCATCCCCTCCAGTGTAGACAGTATTTTCATGCGTTTTTGCGGCTCTTGGCTACACTTTGGTAAAGAACGGTTATTGGAGTGTTATATGAGCGGGGTTCTGAGCAGTGTTGATGCCCGTACCAAGTTGGTGGGCCAAAACCGCCTGGAGTTGTTGTTGTTTAATCTGGGTGGCAGCCAACAGTTTGCTATCAACGTGTTCAAGGTACAGGAAGTCATGCGGATGCCGCACCTGACCCGTATTCCTGACCGTCACCCGGTGGTGCGCGGCGTAACGCATTTGCGTGGTCAGACGGTACCTGTTGTCGATCTGCGTCATGCCATTCAGATGGGGCCGCTGAAGCTGAACGAAGAAGATGCCACCATTATTGTGACTGAGTACAACATGACGGTGCAGGCATTTCTGGTCGGAGGGGTTGACCGGATCGTCAATATGAACTGGAGCGAAATTTTGCCACCTCCGGGCGGAGCCGGGAGGCAGCATTATCTGACGGCCATTACCCGCATTGATGACCGTATTGTCGAAATTATCGATGTGGAAAAGGTCCTCGCCGAAATTGCACCGTACAACTCTGTGTTGTCGGCCGATGCTTACGATGATGAGCTGCTGGAAAAAGTGCGGGGCAAAGACATTCTGATCGTTGATGATTCACATGTGGCTATTCAGCAGATGCGTCAGGTTCTGGAACCCATGGGGCTGAACATTATTGAGGCGAATAATGGCCTTGAAGCTTATCAGTTATTGATGCACTGGAAAGAAGAAGGGCGGGACGTCAGTAATAATCTGGTGATGATTATTACTGACGCAGAAATGCCGGAAATGGACGGTTATATGCTGACCACCGAAATTCGCCGTGATACTGAATTGAAAGATACCTTTATTATTCTGCATACGTCGTTATCGGGGAATTTCAATAAGGCCATGGTTGAAAAAGTCGGGTGTAATGGTTTTCTGTCAAAATTTGCACCGGAAGCAATGGCAAAAGAGGTTCAGCGTTTGATGCGGGAAAAAATGAAAATGCCGCCCAGAGCTGATTGATATTTACTCTGCTAACAGGAAGCGCCTTACGGCGCTTTTTTATTTTTGGTTGTCTGTCTGACCGGTCTGTATGTTGTATTGAGTATGTTGTTTGTTGTCGGGCTATCTATTAGAGTGCCCTGAACAAGGAGGGCGTATGCCGCACATTTCCCGTTTATTTATTTACCCGATTAAATCCTGTGCACCGGTAGAGGTTGAACGGCTTGTATTTGATCGTCATGGCCCGGTTGGTGATCGCCGTTTTTTATTGGTGGATGAGCAGGGTGGTTTTATCACGCAGCGTCAGCAGCCGAAGATGGCCCGCATTCGTCCTGTGCTGGAAGAAACCGTATTGCGGGTGGATGTGGACGGCCAGGCGACATTACGGGTACCGCTGGCAGAGCAGGGGGCTTTGCGCAAAACAGTGACCGTCTGGAATGATTCTCTGCCGGCAGAGGATTGTGGTGATGATGCTGCGGCCTGGTTTTCTTCTGCTCTGGGTATCGACTGCCGTCTGGTCCGTTTGCCGGCTGACAGTCAGCGTCAGGTGGATCTGCGTTATGCTGAGCCCGGACAGTTGGTCAGCTTTGCGGATGGATTTCCTGTATTGGTTACCACGGAAAGCAGTCTCGGAGCACTGTCTGAGCGGGTCGGGCGTGACATTCAGATGGAGCGTTTCCGGCCAAATGTGGTGGTGAATGGCAGTGCTGTTTTTGCTGAGCGTCGCTGGCGGATGCTGAAACATAAAGACGGTCAGCTGGCTATTTGTAAGCCTTGTCAGCGCTGCGTTATACCAACCCGGAGTATGGATACTCTGGAGCGTGAAGCTGATGTGCTGGATGCGTTAAAAGAGCTGTGTCGTATCGATGGGAAAATACTCTTTGGCCAGAATGCCCTGGTGTCTGACATTCATCAGCTTTGTGTCGGAGATGAGTTAATCGAGCACTTTGTTGAATAAGTGCCCGGTGTTACCGGATCTGTTACCGGATCTGTTACCGGATCAGAAAAATTCGATATCGTCGTTAGTGCCGAAAGTATCCTGAGCCTGTTTGTCAAAATGGTGACGATAGATTTCAAGTGCTTCGGCAACGGAATGGCCAGCCATGATGTGTTCAAACATAATGCGCTCGGCTTCCATCGTGTAATTGCTTTTTATGTGCTGCTGTAAGCTGTTCCAGGCACCGGCTTTATAGCGTTGTTCGGCATTGCCGATTAAATGTCCCATCCGTTCAAGACTGTCGCCTACATGCTCAAGACGTTGGGTCAGGCGGTCATAAAACTGGAAGGCAATGATGGCCTGCTGAATTTCCTGTTGCAGCTCACTGGCAATTTCACCGGTCTTTTGTGGCAGGTCATCTCTATGAGCAGCGGCCAGTTGTACCAGTTTCTGTGAGTTATCCGCCATGGCGGTAAAGCTGCTGGTCAGCTTATTGATAGACTGATTTCCCTCATGCAGTGAGGTGTCTATCTGAGCGATAGCAAGAGCCAGCATGGTCAGGGTTTCACCTACCTGGCTCCAGTCAACTTCATGGTCAGCGGTTTTTCCGTACCCGCCCAGGGTGTGGCGTTGTTGTTGGCTCATTCAGATTCTCATTGCAGCGACTGCTTCAAGCATAGATGAGAATCTGAAGGTTGCCTGCGGATCAGTTTTCGTCTTTGTTCTGCAGTCGCAGCAGCAGGGCTGAGGTATCCAGTCTGCCGGCTCCCATTGACTGCAGTTCCCGGTAATAGTCATTTACCAGTCGGGTTACAGGAAGGTCGGTGTTGTTGCGCAGGGCTTCTTCGAGGCAGATATCCAGATCTTTACGCATCCAGTCGATGGCAAAGCCATGCTGGTACTCGCCTGCAATCATTGTTTGATGACGGTTGCTCATCTGCCAGCTGCCGGCAGCGCCTTGAGCAATTACACCCATTACTTTGTCACGATCTAAACCCGCTTTTTCGGCAAAATGCAGGCCTTCGGCGAGCGCCTGAATCAGGCCGGCGACACAGATCTGGTTGACCATTTTGGTTTTCTGGCCGCTGCCAATCTCTCCCATGCGCTCAATGGTGCGGGTGTAGGCGGCGGTTATACGCCGGACGTCGTCGTAATCATTAGCATCGCAGCCGACCATCAGGCTGAGCTGGCCATTGATAGCACCTTGCTGACCGCCGGATACCGGAGCGTCACTGAAGCGCAGGCCAGACGCTTTGGCGGCAGAATCCATCTCTTCCGCCAGAAGGGCTGAGGTGGTGGTGTGATCAATGATTAATGTGCCGCGATTCATCGCCGCGATGGCGTTGTGCTGGCCGGTCAGAATGTCGCGTACATCATCATCGCGGCCGACACAGAGAATAACGGCGTCGCAATGGCGGACGGCGTTGCTGATGTTATCAAAGCCCTCACCGTTGTATTCGCTCAGCCATTGCGCTGTGCGGGCAGGGGTGCGGTTGTACACTCTGACAGAGTGGCCATTGTTGGCAAGATGGCCAGCCATTGGATAACCCATGTTGCCAAGTCCGATAAATGCCAGTGTTGCCATTGAAGTCTCCTGTAACAGAAATAAAAAAGCCGCTCAGTGAGCGGCTTTTTATACAACTAACCGGTTAGCCCGGGTAGTCGCGTTTTGGGTGGCCAGTGTACAGCTGACGTGGACGACCAATGCGGTAATCGCTGCTGATCATCTCGTTCCAGTGTGCAATCCAGCCTGGGGTGCGGCCGGTGGCGAAGATTACGGTGAACATCTCGGTTGGGATGCCAATCGCTTTCAGGATGATACCAGAGTAGAAATCTACGTTCGGGTACAGGCCACGCTTCACGAAGTACTCGTCTTCGGTCGCGATTTTCTCCAGCTTCATGGCGATTTTCAGCAGTGGATCATCTTCCATACCCAGTTCAGCCAGAACTTCATCACAGGTCTGTTTCATAACCTTGGCGCGTGGATCGAAGTTCTTGTAAACGCGGTGACCGAAGCCCATCAGGCGGAATGGATCTTCTTTATCTTTCGCTTTGGCGATGAACTTATCGATGTTGGACTCGTCACCGATTTCAGTCAGCATGTTCAGTACAGCTTCGTTGGCGCCACCGTGAGCAGGGCCCCACAGTGCCGCGATGCCGGATGCGATACAGGCGAATGGGTTGGCACCGGTAGAACCGGCCAGACGTACAGTAGAAGTCGAGGCATTCTGTTCATGGTCGGCGTGCAGCAGGAAGATGCGGTCCATAGCCTTGGCCAGAACAGGGCTGATTTTCTTCTCGTCACACGGAGTGTTGAACATCATGTGCAGGAAGTTTTCGGAGTAGCTCAGTTCATTACGTGGGTACATGAATGGCTGACCGATGGAATATTTGTAAACCATAGCTGCCAAAGTTGGCATTTTCGCAATCAGACGGTGCGCAGAAACTTCGCGGTGGTGCTGATCATGGATGTCCAGTGAGTCATGGTAGAAGGCTGACAGGGCGCCAACAACACCACACATTACCGCCATCGGGTGAGCGTCGCGGCGGAAACCATTAAAGAAGTGGCTCAGCTGCTCGTGCACCATGGTGTGGTTCTTAATGGTGTTAACGAAGGTTTCTTTTTCCTGCGCGTTTGGCAGTTCGCCGTGCAGCAGCAGATAGCAGGTTTCTAAATAATCAGATTTTTCCGCCAGTTGATCGATCGGGTAGCCACGGTGCAGCAGAACACCGGCAGCGCCGTCGATATAGGTAATTTTTGACTCAGTTGCGGCGGTTGACATGAAACCCGGATCGTAGGTAAACAGGCCTTTGCCAGAGAGGCTGCGAACGTCGACAACATCAGGTCCCATAGAGCCTTCGTAAACCGGAAGTTCCAGAGTTTCTTCTATGCCGTCAACTTTCAGTGTTGCTTTTTTGTCAGCCATGGATAGGCCTCCTGCTGTTCAAAATTTAGCCTTAAATATAAGGCGGACCTAAAAAGAAAGGGCACAACTATAGGTTCTGAACTCCGTTTGTCAATTACCCAGCGGTCGAGCAGCCATAAGCAGCCGCGTCTAGTATAGTCCTGCTGCGGTAATGTCACCTGATCTGCTGCATTTGTGTACTGCCTGTGCGATAGCGGCGCAGACTGTTTGTAAATCAACGGGTGGGTGACTATAATTTGTCGCGACCTGAAACTTGTGCAAATCTTGTACAAGGAGTCAGGTATCTTCTTGAGCCTGCGCTTAACGCCTGCTTCGTGCGGAGTTGTTAAGCCCATATGAGAGTGTAAGAGCCGTGAATAGCAATAGACCTACAAATTTAGATCTGACTACTATTGAGCTCCCACTTCCCGGCAAAGCCTCCATCATTCATCGTATCTCCGGTTTTATTCTGTTCTTCGCTGTGGCTTTTATGCTGTGCGCGCTGGCGGCATCCCTGGAGTCAGCAGAAAGCTTTGCTGAACTGAAATCGGTGTTTGATAACGGTTTGGTTAAATTCATCACCTGGGGCATTTTGTCTGCATTGGGTTACCACTTGGTAGCGGGTGTTAAGCACCTGTTGATGGATATGGGAATTGGTGAAACCAAAGAAGGCGGTCGTACCGGTGCCATCATTACCTTGGTATGTGGCGTGATCGTAATCATTCTGGCGGGAGTTTGGGTATGGTAACAAGTGTCACCAATTTGGGCCGCAGTGGTCTGTACGACTGGGTTGTTCAGCGCGTTACCGCTGTTATCCTGGCGCTCTACACTCTGTTCCTGCTGGGCTTTGTGATTGCCTCTCCGGATATGCAATACGGACAATGGCAGGGCCTGTTTGCCTGCATCTGGATGAAAGTATTCAGTCTGGCCGCCCTGATCTCAATCTGTGCACATGCCTGGGTAGGTATGTGGACCATTTCAACTGACTATCTCAAAGCCGCCGCAATCCGTTTTGCGTTCCAGCTGGTATGCGCAGGATTCCTGTTCGTTTACCTGGTTTGGGGTATCGACATTCTCTGGAGTGTGTAAGTCATGTCTAAAATCAGAACCATGTCCTTCGATGCTATCGTAATCGGTGGTGGTGGCGCGGGTATGCGTGCTGCGCTGCAGTTGACCGAAGCCGGCATCAAGACCGCATGTGTGACCAAGGTTTTCCCAACCCGTTCGCACACTGTTTCAGCGCAGGGTGGTATCACCTGTGCGATTGCGTCAGCGGATCCTAATGATGATTGGCGCTGGCACATGTATGACACCGTTAAAGGTTCAGACTATATCGGTGACCAGGATGCTATTGAATATATGTGTTCAGTAGGTCCGCAGGCTGTTTTCGAACTGGAGCATATGGGTCTGCCATTCTCCCGTACTGAAGAAGGCCGTATTTATCAGCGTCCGTTCGGTGGCCAGTCCAAAGGTCCGGATAACCCGACTCAGGCAGCCCGTACCTGTGCGGCGGCTGACCGTACCGGTCACGCTCTGTTGCATGCTCTGTATCAGGGTAACCTGAAGGGCGGTACTACCTTCCTTAATGAATGGTATGCCGTTGATCTGGTGAAAAATGCCAAAGGTCAGGTCGCTGGTGTTATCGCGATTGATATCGAAAGCGGTGAAACCCTGTACCTGAAAGCCAAGGCAACCGTTCTTGCTACCGGCGGTGCCGGTCGTATTTATCAGTCCACAACCAATGCTCTGATCAATACCGGTGACGGTGTTGGTATGGCAATCCGTGCCGGTGTGCCGATGCAGGATATGGAAATGTGGCAGTTCCACCCAACCGGTATTGCCGGCGCGGGCGTTCTGGTAACAGAAGGCTGTCGTGGTGAGGGTGGCTACCTGGTAAACAAAGACGGCGAGCGCTTCATGGAGCGTTATGCACCTAACGCCAAAGACCTTGCGGGTCGTGACGTTGTTGCCCGTTCTATGGTTCTGGAAATTCTGGAAGGCCGTGGTTGTGGTGAAGACGGTGATCACGTGTTCCTGAAGCTGGATCATCTGGGTGAAGAAACCCTGAATGCCAAGCTGCCAGGTATTCTTGAACTGTCCCGTACCTTCGCACATGCTGACCCGGTAAAAGAGCCGATTCCGGTTGTTCCAACCTGTCACTATATGATGGGCGGTATTCCAACCAATATCGGTGGTCAGGCATTGACTCAGGACGAAAACGGCAACGATGTTGTTGTTGAAGGTCTGTATGCTGCCGGCGAAATCGCGTGTGTATCCGTGCATGGTGCCAACCGTCTGGGTGGTAACTCACTGCTCGACCTGGTGGTATTCGGTCGTGCTGTGGGTCTGCAGGTTGAAAAGAGCTTTAAGGATGGCTTTGAGGCAGTTGATGCTTCTGAAGAAGATATCGAGCGTGCCATGGCCCGTCTGAATCGTCTGAATAACTCGACTACCGGTGAGTCTGTGGCTGCTGTTCGTGCAGATCTGCAGAAAACCATGCAGCTGTACTTCGGTGTATTCCGTGAAGGCCCAAGCATGGAAAAAGGTCTGGCGATGCTCGACGAAATTGGTGAGCGCGTTAAGAACACCATGCTCGAAGATAAGAGCGGTCCATTCAACACTGCCCGTATCGAAGCTCTGGAACTGGATAACCTGTTCGAGACCGCTTATGCCACTGCAGTTGCTGCAATTGAGCGTAAAGAGTCACGTGGTGCTCATGCCCGTAACGACTTTACTGAACGTGACGATGAGAACTGGCTGTGCCACTCATTGTACTTCCCGCAAACCAAGACCATCGGCAAGCGTGCTGTGAACTTTGCTCCTAAAACTGTGGCAGCGTTCCCTCCGAAAGTCCGTACTTATTAATAGGGGAGTATTGAAATGTTAGTGAGTGTATATCGCTACAATCCGGAGAAAGATCAGGCTCCTTACATGCAGGATTACGAAATTAACGTACCTGGCAATAAGGACGTGATGATTCTGGATGTGCTGGCTCTGGTTAAAGAGCAGGACCCGACTCTGGCTTACCGCCGCTCATGCCGTGAAGGCGTGTGTGGTTCTGATGGTATGAACATCAACGGTAAAAACGGTCTGGCCTGTATCACGCCGATCTCTGAAGCAACCAAAGGCAAAATGGATAAGCTGGTGCTGCGTCCTCTGCCAGGTATGCCAGTGATCCGTGACCTGGTCATCGACATGGCGCTGTTCTACAAACAGTACGAAAAGATCAAGCCTTACCTGGTGAACAACACACCAGCTCCGGCTATCGAACGTCTGCAGAGCCCTGAAGAGCGTGAAAAACTGGATGGTCTGTACGAGTGTATTCTCTGTGCATGCTGTTCTACTTCCTGCCCGTCTTTCTGGTGGAATCCGGACAAATTCGTTGGTCCGGCAGGTCTGTTGCAGGCTTACCGCTTCCTGGCGGATAGTCGCGATACCATGACACAGGAACGATTGGCGGAATTGAGTGATCCATTCAGCGTATTCCGTTGCCGTGGCATCATGAATTGTGTCAATGTGTGCCCGAAAGGATTGAATCCAACGCGCGCCATTGGGCACATCCGTAATATGCTGTTATCCCAGCAATTATAGGAAAAGCACCACTGACGACCGGTGGTATTAGACGTAAGTGGGCTGGACACACAGCCCGCTTACGTTGACAATTTTTCAAAAATAGACCTCACAAAGTTCTATTTTTAACTAAGCTGAATTTTTAGTTGAGGGAGCGGGGAATCCCCGGTTCACCTCAGAGGCCTTGCGATCTATCCGGTCGGCCCTCTATCCTGCCTAGCGCTAGAGTCGGTGCGTACACTCTGTGGGTGATTTCCCTCGTTTATTCAAAAACAGGGTGGTCGTACATGCACGAGCAGACAATGGAGCAACTTTGGAGCACCTCTCAATTAGCGGGAGGTAATGTTGCTTATATGGAGGAGCTCTTCGAAACCTACCTCAGAGACCCCAATGAGGTTCCCGAAGAGTGGCGCAATTATTTTGATCAGTTACCACGCGTCGACGAAAACACTTCCGTAGATACTCCCCATAAGCCCATTCGGGAACAGTTTCTTCTTCTTTCCAAAAATCAGCGTCGTTCCCGTCCTGTATCCCAGGGAGCTGTCAGCTCTGATCATGAACGTAAGCAGGTTCAGGTATTGCAGTTAATCAATGCCTACCGCGGTCGTGGTCATCAGCATGCCAAGCTGGATCCGCTTGATCTGATGGAACGTCAGAAAGTCCCGGATCTTGATCTTGCATTTCATGGTTTATCCCGGGCCGATCTGGATACTGTTTTCCAGACCGGCTCTTTGTTTATTGGTCAGGACGAAGCCTCGCTGAACGATATTCTTGCAGCGCTGGATATGACCTATTGCGGTACCGTCGGTGCCGAATATATGCACATTGTAAACACCGCAGAACAGCGCTGGTTTCAGCAGCGACTGGAAAGTGTTCGCGCCCATCCTAAATTCGGCAGTGAAGTTAAACCCCATCTGCTCGAGCGTTTAACGGCTGCCGAAGGTCTGGAAAAATATCTGGGTTCCCGTTATCCGGGGGTTAAGCGTTTTGGTCTGGAAGGTGGTGAAAGTCTTATTCCGCTGATGGACGAACTGATCCAGCGCAGCGGTACCTACGGCGCCAAAGAAATTGTTATCGGTATGGCACACCGTGGCCGACTGAATACGCTGATTAATACCCTGGGTAAAAAGACGTCCGATCTGTTTGATGAATTCGACGGTAAGGTGCATTACGAATCCCACGGTGACGTGAAGTATCACCAGGGCTTCTCATCCAACGTAATGACATCCGGTGGTGAAGTTCACCTCGCGCTTGCTTTCAACCCATCTCACCTGGAGATTGTTTCTCCGGTTGTCGAAGGTTCGGTGCGTGCCCGTCAGGATCGCCGTAATGATCAGACCGGTGAAAAAGTTGTTCCGGTTATTATGCACGGTGACTCCGCGTTTGCAGGTCAGGGTGTGGTGATGGAAACCTTCCAGATGTCACAGACCCGCGCTTACAAAACCGGCGGCACCATTCATATTGTGATTAACAACCAGGTTGGTTTCACAACATCCAAGCGTGAAGATGTTCGCTCGACCGAATACTGCACCGATGTTGCCAAAATTGTTGAAGCGCCGATTCTGCATGTTAATGGCGATGATCCGGAAGCCGTATTGTTCGTTACTCAGCTGGCCGTTGATTACCGCAATGAATTCAAGAAAGACGTGGTGATTGACCTCGTGTGTTACCGCCGTCGTGGTCATAACGAAGCGGATGAACCGTCCGGCACTCAGCCTTTGATGTATGCAAAAATCAAAGCGCAGAAAACCACCCGTGAACTCTATTCCGATAAGCTGATTGCCGCAGGCGTTCTGACCGCAGAAAGCAGTAAAGAGCTGGAAGAAGACTACCGTAAGGCGCTGGATAACGGTCATCACGTTGCCAAGAGTCTGGTAAAAGAGCCGAATACCGAATTGTTCGTTGACTGGACTCCGTACCTCGGACATGAGTGGACCGCGCGTGCGGATACCCGCTTTGATCTGAAACAGCTGCAGGAACTGGCGAATAAACTGCTGGAAGTACCGGAAGGTTTCTCGGTGCAGCGTCAGGTCGGCAAAATTCTTGAAGATCGTGGTCGTATGGCTGCGGGCGCTATGCCAATTAACTGGGGCTTTGCGGAAACCATGGCTTATGCAACCTTGTTGCATGAAGGTCATCAGATCCGTATCACTGGTCAGGACGTAGGGCGTGGAACCTTCTCTCACCGTCATGCGGTTCTGCATAACCAGAAAGACGGCTCCAGCTACATTCCACTTAAGCATGTTAAAGAAGGGCAGCCAGCCTTTGATTTGTACGACTCTCTGTTGTCAGAAGAGGCGGTACTGGCGTTTGAATATGGCTACGCCACGACCACTCCGGGAGCACTGGTTATCTGGGAAGCCCAGTTCGGTGATTTCGCCAACGGTGCGCAGGTGGTATTCGATCAGTTTATTTCTTCCGGCGAACACAAGTGGGGTCGCCTGTGTGGTCTGACCATGCTGCTGCCGCATGGCTATGAAGGTCAGGGACCAGAGCACTCTTCAGCCCGTCTGGAGCGTTATCTGCAGCTCTGTGCTGAACACAACGTACAGATCTGTGTGCCGTCCACCCCGGCTCAGGTTTACCACATGTTGCGTCGTCAGGTGATTCGTCCGCTGCGTAAGCCGCTGGTGGTTATGTCGCCGAAGAGTCTGCTGCGTCATAAACTGGCTATCAGTACTCTGGAAGAGCTGGCAGGCGGTCGCTTCTATACAGTGATTGATGAGGTTGATGAGCTGGAAGCAGCGGCAGTACGCCGGGTGCTTCTGTGTTCAGGTAAGGTTTATTACGACCTGCTGGAACGTCGCCGTGCGGAAGAAATCAAGGATGTTGCCATTGTTCGTATAGAACAGTTGTATCCGTTCCCGGCCAAGCAGCTTGCCAAAGTGCTGTCTAAATACAGCAATGTTGAAGAAGTTGTCTGGACCCAGGAAGAGCCAATGAACATGGGCGCCTGGTACAGCAGTCAGCACCATATGCGCCGCGCGTTGTCGCAGCTGAATCCGGATCTGCATCTGCAGTATGCCGGCCGTGCCGCTTCCGCTTCTCCGGCTGCAGGCTATATGGCACTGCACCTTGAACAGCAAGAAAAATTAATTCGTGACGCTCTGGGACTCCAGGGCTAGGTAACCGCAGGAATATTAAGGAAAACATAATGAGCATTGAAATTAAGGCACCCACTTTTCCTGAGTCTGTCGCTGACGGCACGGTTGCTACCTGGCATAAAAAGCCTGGTGAACCTGTGCAGCGTGATGAGCTGTTGGTGGATATTGAAACCGATAAAGTCGTGCTGGAGGTTGTTGCTCCGGCAGATGGCACACTGAAAAATGTGCTGAAAGAAGAGGGTGATGTCGTACTGAGTGACGAAGTTCTTGCGGTCTTCGTTGCTGGTGAAGTTGCGGCTGCTCCTGCGGCAGAAGCTTCAGCACCTGCGGCAGCTGAGCCTGCTGCTGCCGGCGACGTAATTATGAGCCCTGCGGCCCGTAAAATTGCGGAAGAAAACGGCGTAGCTGCTTCGGCGATTGCTGCGACCGGTAAAGATGGTCGTGTGACCAAAGAAGATGTGGTTAACCATCTGAAATCTGCTCCGAAATCAGCACCAGCCGCGGCTCCGGCCAAAGCGGCTGCACCAGCGGCCAAAGCGCCGGTGATTCCGGAAGGCGACCGTATTGAGAAGCGCGTGCCTATGACCCGTCTGCGTGCCACTATTGCCCGCCGCCTGGTTGAAGCACAACAGAATGCCGCAATGCTGACGACCTATAACGAAGTCAACATGAAGCCGGTCATGGATCTGCGTGCCAAGTACAAAGATCAGTTTGAGAAAGTACACGGCGTTAAACTGGGCTTTATGTCGTTCTTTGTGAAGGCGGCAACAGAAGCACTGAAACGCTTCCCGGCAGTGAATGCCTCTATTGATGGCAATGACATGGTTTACCATGGCTATCAGGATATCGGTGTTGCGGTTTCTACCGAGCGTGGTCTGGTTGTACCTATTCTGCGTGATACCGATGGTATGGGTCTGGCTGAAATTGAAAGCACCATCGGCGATTACGCCGGCCGTGCCCGTGACGGCAAGCTGGGCATTGATGAAATGCAGGGTGGTACTTTCACTATTACCAATGGCGGTACTTTCGGTTCTCTGATGTCCACACCAATTCTGAATCCACCGCAAACGGCCATTATGGGCATGCACAAGATTCAGGAACGCCCGATGGCTGTGAACGGTCAGGTTGTGATTCTGCCAATGATGTACCTCGCACTGTCATACGATCATCGTATGATCGATGGTAAAGAGGCCGTGCAGTTCCTGGTGGCGATCAAAGATCTTCTGGAAGATCCTGCCCGTCTGCTGTTAGACATTTAATCGGATAGTTAAGGAAATAAAGATGAGTAAGAAGTTTGATGTCGTCGTTATCGGTGGTGGTCCTGCCGGTTATGTCGCAGCTATCCGTTGTGCACAACTGGGCCTGAACACTGCCTGTATCGATAAATGGCTGAGCAAAGATGGTAAGGCTGTATTTGGCGGAACCTGCCTGAATGTGGGCTGTATTCCTTCCAAAGCCTTGCTGGATACTTCGCACAAGTACGAAGAAGCCAAAGAGAAACTGTCTCTGCATGGCATCAGTGTTGGCGAAGTCAATATCGATATCGCCGCGATGCTGAAGCGTAAAGATCAGATCGTTAAAAACCTGACAATGGGTGTTGCGACACTGTTCAAAGCCAACGGTGTAACGCCATTTGAAGGTACCGGTAAATTGCTGGCTGGTAAAAAGGTCGAATTTACCAGTCACGCCGGAACTGCTGAAATCCTCGAAGCTGAGCATGTGATCATTGCCACAGGTTCTGTGCCGGTGATTATTCCGCCAGCACCACTGACCGAAGGCGTTATTGTCGATTCCACCGGCGCGCTGGAATTCAGCGAAGTGCCAAAACGTCTGGGCGTTATTGGCGCAGGTGTCATTGGTCTGGAGCTGGGTAGTGTCTGGGGCCGTCTGGGTGCGGAAGTGGTTGTACTGGAAGCGCAGGACAAATTCCTGCATCTGGTTGACCAGACCGTTGCCAAAGAAGCGCAGAAACTGTTCACCAAGCAGGGTATGACCATCCGTCTGGGTGCCCGTGTAACCGGTACTGAGGTAAAAGGTAAGCAGGTAACTGTGACCTATCAGGATGCCGAAGGTGAGAAGAAAGAAGTCTTCGACAAACTGATCGTTGCGGTTGGCCGTCGTCCTTACACCGAAGGCCTGATGAGTGGCGACTGCGGTGTGAATATGGACGAGCGTGGTTTCATTCACGTCGACGAAACCTGCAGCACTGATGCTCCTGGCGTTTGGGCTGTTGGTGATGTGGTGCGTGGTCCTATGCTGGCACACAAAGCATCTGAGGAAGGTGTGATGGTTGCCGAGCGTATCGCCGGTCATAAAGCACAGCTGAATTACGATGTGATTCCTTCTGTCATTTACACCCACCCGGAAATTGCCTGGGTTGGTAAAACAGAAGAGCAGATTAAAGCAGATGGTGAACCATACAACGTTGGTATGTTCCCGTTTGCAGCTAATGGCCGTGCAATGGCCGCTGCTGATACCGATGGTTTTGTGAAAATCATCGCCCATGCAGAAACTGACCGTATTCTTGGTGCCAGTGTGATTGGCCCGAATGCCGGTGATCTGTGTCAGCAGATTGTTGTGGCAATGGAGTTTGGTTCAAGCGCTGAAGATGTGGGCATGATGGTGTTTGCACACCCAACCGTTTCTGAAGCGGTGCATGAAGAAGCTTTGGCCGTTAACAATAATGCGATTCACAAAGCGAATCGTAAGACCAAAGCGAAAAAGTAATACGTTGGCCCGGAGTTCCGGGCCTCGCTTTATGGCCGGGCGAGAGTGCTGAATAAGTACTGCCGACACGATTGGCTGCCCGGTTAACACAGGCTGTTGGGTAACCCCCGACTCAATAAGAGAAACAGGACGAAAGCGATGAACCTTCACGAATATCAGGGTAAACAGCTTTTTGCTCAGTATGGTCTGCCAGTATCGAAAGGTGTGGCAGCCAAAACTGCAGAAGAAGCTGCAGCAGCGGCCGACACCATTGGCGGTGACCGCTGGGTTGTTAAAGCTCAGGTACATGCCGGTGGCCGTGGTAAGGCCGGTGGTGTGAAGCTGGTTTCTTCCAAAGAAGAAATCTCTGAGTTTGCCAACAAGTGGCTGGGTAAAAACCTGGTAACTTACCAGACTGATGAAAAGGGTCAGCCGGTCAGCCGTATTCTGGTTGAGAGCTGCACCGATATCGCTCAGGAACTGTATCTGGGTGCGGTCGTCGACCGTTCTTCACGCCGTGTGGTATTTATGGCCTCAACTGAGGGCGGTGTGGAAATTGAAAAAGTAGCGGAAGAAACTCCGGAAAAAATTCTGAAAGCCACGATTGATCCACTGGTAGGCGCGCAGCCATATCAGGGTCGAGAACTGGCATTCCAGCTGGGTCTGAAAGGTGATCAGGTGAAGCAGTTCACCAATATCTTCCTGGGCCTGGCCAAACTGTTTGTTGATAAAGATCTGGCGCTGCTGGAAATCAACCCGCTGGTTATCACCACCGAAGGCAATCTGCACTGCCTGGATGCCAAGATCAACATCGACAGCAACGCGGTTTACCGTCATAAAGATCTGCAGGAAATGCATGATCCTTCCCAGGAAGATGCACGTGAAGCTCACGCTGCTGAGTGGGAACTGAACTACGTAGCACTGGATGGCAATATCGGCTGCATGGTGAACGGTGCCGGTCTGGCGATGGGTACTATGGATATCGTGAAACTGCATGGTGGTCAGCCTGCTAACTTCCTCGACGTAGGTGGCGGTGCAACCAAAGAACGTGTGGTTGAAGCATTCAAAATCATTTTGTCTGACGAAAAAGTAAAAGCCGTATTCATCAATATTTTTGGTGGTATCGTGCGTTGCGACATGATTGCTGAAGGCGTGATCGGCGCTGTAAAAGAAGTCGGTGTTAAGGTTCCTGTGGTTGTTCGCCTGCAAGGTAACAACGCTGAAGTAGGCGCCAAGGTTCTGACTGAAAGCGGCCTGAACATTATCGCGGATACCGACCTGACTGGCGCAGCCCAGAAAGTGGTCGCAGCTGCAGCTGGCAATTAAGGGGTAATCATGAGCATTTTAATCAATAAAGACACCAAAGTGATCTGCCAGGGCTTTACCGGTGCTCAGGGTACTTTCCACTCTGAACAGGCGATTGCATACGGCACCAAAATGGTTGGTGGTGTAACTCCGGGTAAAGGTGGCACTGAACACCTGGGCCTGCCGGTATTCAATACCGTTAAAGACGCGGTTGCTGCAACCGGTGCTGAAGCTTCTGTTATTTACGTACCAGCTCCTTTCTGTAAAGACTCTATCCTTGAAGCCGCTAATGCCGGCATCAAGCTGATCGTTTGTATTACTGAAGGTATTCCTACACTGGATATGCTGGATGCGAAAGTTAAGTGTGACGAGCTGGGCGTTCGCCTGATCGGACCTAACTGTCCGGGTGTTATCACTCCGGGAGAATGTAAGATCGGTATTATGCCGGGTCACATTCACCTGCCAGGTAAAGTCGGTATTGTTTCCCGTTCCGGTACTCTGACCTATGAAGCGGTTAAGCAGACCACCGATTACGGCTTTGGCCAGTCTACCTGTGTTGGTATTGGTGGCGACCCGATTCCGGGCTCCAACTTTATCGACATCCTGAAAATGTTCCAGGAAGATCCGGCAACTGAAGCCATCGTTATGATCGGTGAAATCGGCGGTACTGCAGAAGAGGAAGCAGCGGCTTTCATTAAAGCTAATGTGACCAAGCCTGTTGTTTCTTACATCGCTGGTGTTACTGCACCTCCGGGTAAGCGTATGGGTCATGCCGGCGCGATCATCTCCGGTGGTAAAGGTACTGCGGCCGATAAATTTGCGGCACTGCAGGACGCTGGTGTTGCTACCTGCCAGAGTCTGGCCGATATCGGTAAGACGCTGAAAGAAGTAACCGGCTGGTAAGTGTTACCGCTATAAAAAAGAACCCGCTGCGGCGGGGTTTTTTGTGCCTGACTACCAGTGCGCATGAAGGTTCGGGCCGGTGCCGGCTAGACCTTGGTGTTATGACCCTTGGTCGAATAGTCGCGGTAACCACACATCCCCTAAGGTGTATTCATTCACACAGGAGGAATTTTTTATGGGTTACCAACAGGAATATCAGGCTTCGATCGAACAGCCTGAAGCCTTCTGGCAAAAACAGTCACAACGGATTCAGTGGTTTAAAGAACCCAAGGCCATTCTCAGCAAAGATGAACATGGTATTGATCGCTGGTTTGCTGACGGACAGCTTAATACCGCCTACCTGGCGCTGGATTATCACGTTCTGCAGGGACGTGGAGACCAGCTTGCTCTTATCTATGATTCTCCGGTGACCGGAAATAAACGTACCTATACCTACAGTCAGCTGACCGAAGCCGTCGCGCGCTGTGCCGGTATGCTGGTCAGCCAGGGCGTTGGTAAAGGCGATTGCGTGATCGTGTATATGCCGATGATTCCGGAGGCTGCGATCGCCATGCTGGCCTGTGCACGCATTGGTGCCGTGCATTCGGTGGTGTTTGGTGGCTTTGCTCCGAATGAGCTGGCGGTGCGTATTGATGATGCGGTGCCTAAGGTCATTATGTCGGCGTCCTGTGGTATCGAAGTTGACCGGATTATTGAATACAAACCGATTCTGGATGCTGCCATTGATATGGCGGCGCATAAGCCTGAGCGCTGTGTCATTTTTCAGCGTGAACAGCAGCGCTGTGAGCTGACCGCAGGGCGTGATATTGACTGGCAACAGGCGGTTGCCGCAGCTCAGCCAGCTGACTGCACGCCGGTGTCGGCGCTTGATCCTCTGTACATTCTTTATACCTCCGGTACTACCGGAAAGCCTAAGGGGGTTGTGCGCGACAATGGCGGTCATGCGGTGGCTATGAGCTACAGCATGAGTGTTGTTTACGATATGCATCCGGGGGATGTGTTCTGGGCCGCTTCTGATGTCGGCTGGGTGGTTGGCCACTCTTATATTGTTTATGCGCCGTTAATTGCAGGCTGCACCACGGTCTTTTATGAAGGCAAGCCGGTACGTACACCGGATGCCGGTGCTTTCTGGCGGGTGTGTGCCGAGTACGGTGTCAAAGGATTGTTTGCTGCACCTACAGCGTTCCGCGCGATCCGCAAAGAAGATCCGCAATGCCTGCAGGCGGAAAAATACGACCTCAGTAAGCTTACAACCATTTTTATGGCCGGTGAGCGTTTAGATCCTCCGACTTATGAGTGGGTGGATCAGCATATTAAACGTCCGATTGTGGATCACTGGTGGCAGACCGAAACCGGCTGGGCGATTGCCGGCAATCATATGGGGCTTGAACCGGCCAAAGTGAAAGCGGGTTCTGTTACACGTCCGTCACCCGGATTTAATGTGCAGATTTTAGATCCGAAGGGGCGTCCGGTTGCTGCCAATGAGCAGGGCAGTATTGCGATAAAATTGCCATTGCCGCCCGGATGCCTGCCGACTATCTGGGGCAATCACGAGCGTTTTGTCGCCGGTTATCTGGGTACTTACAAAGGGTATTACATTACCGGTGATGGCGGTTATCTGGATGATGAAAACTATCTGTTTGTGCTTGGGCGTACTGACGACATCATCAATGTTGCCGGTCATCGTCTGTCGACCGGTGAGATGGAGGAGGTGGTTGCCGGGCATGCGGCGGTCGCTGAATGTGCGGTCATCGGCCGTCACAGTGATCTTAAAGGTGAAGAGCCTCTGGGGCTGGTGCTGCTGAAAGACGGTGTTGATATTGATGAAGAAACGCTGAAGCTTGAGCTGGTGCAGCGCGTCCGTGACCGGATTGGTGCGGTGGCCAGTTTCCGTGATGCGGTTGTGGTGCAGCGTTTGCCTAAAACCCGTTCCGGCAAAATTTTGCGTAAAGTACTGCGCAATATCGCTAATAACGAGGAATACCAGACACCGTCAACCATCGATGATCCGGCCTGTCTGGGAGAGATTGAGCAGATTCTTCTGAAAAAAGGACTGCGGCCGGAGAACTAATGTCAGGTCGCTCAGTCATAGAATGAGCAGGCGAAAGCCAGTTTGCTCTCTCTCTGATTATTATGGTGTTTACCGGGCCGATTCCAGCCCGGTTTTTTTTGCCCGCTGTTTGTGCCCGTTCACTTCGTTCTGTCCTTGTGCCGTTATTACGTGCGGCTTCCGCTCGACGATATCCGTTCCTGGTTTTTATCTGCCGGCTACAGAGGAATCTATAACTGTTGCCAATTGTTACCATTTGCATGTGTCGAGTTGTAACTTCACCTGCTAACCTTTGTGGTTATCTGGGAATCGTCCGTTTAATAAATCATTGTTCTTGAGGGGTGGGGTTAGCTTTTGCTGAATATCTTAAATTTCCGCGCCTCTGGCTGGGTTTTACCCCTGGCAATTTTTGTTCTGACGTTGTTGCTGCTGACTTTTGCCGTGCAGAGCTGGTTTGTCAGCCGCAGTGTGTTTGACAACGAAATCGCGCACATTAATCGTGTTGCTCTGCAGAATGCACGCTCCGTTATGATTGCCCGACGTGAATCCTTTAATCTTCTGGGGCAGGAATTGCTGGCTCTGGATGCGCTGCAGCAACCTGATGCCGGGCGCGATACGCTGGAAAAAGTCGCTTTTTTTATGCCTGGTGTCGTCAGTCTTGGTTTGGCCCGCAGTGATGGTCAAATGGTTCTGTACACAACACCGCGCGAATCTCACGCCAACCCTGTAACTCTGCCCAATCTGCAACAGCAGTCTTCCCGTTTATTCCGTAAAGCGCTGGATTCCGAAGATGTTGTTACCGGCCCGCCAGTCTGGCAAAACAGCAGTCGCGAATGGATGTTGCCGCTGTTTTATGCTGTTCGCGACAGTTATCACGGCGAGGTTTTAGCCGTACTGACAGGGCTTGTTCGCCTGCAAGACCGGTTGGCTCGTTGGGATGGAGTCGATCTGGGAACGGATACATCGGTTGTTATCGTCAGTTCTGATGGTGTGCCGCGTTATGCGGTGCCGGTCTTTAATGCTTATGACAGTCATGCCGGGCGTGCATTCATGCAGGAGCTTATGCAGCAGATCACAGACTCGAAGTCTGATGAAGGCTGGCTGGTTCATGACTGGAAGCAGGATCGCAGTCGTCTGACCTATCGTGTCCATTATTCCCGTATCGGGGATGACCTTTTTAATCTTGTGGTGCGGCCGCAGTCTTCGCTCTGGCAAGCCTGGCGTGACCGTATTGAGCCTGCGCTGCTCGCTTTTCTTGCTTTGCTGTTAGGCAGTATTGGCGTGCACCGCATTGTGCTTCGTCAGCAGCAACTTTATCAGCATAATCTTCTGTTTCAGGCTCATCATGATCCGCTGACCGGGTTATTGAACCGTGCGCGTCTGCTTTATCTGATGAAAGAAAGCATGCTCGACGATCCGGAAGTCGCGTTTTCTCTGTTAATCATCGATCTTGATTATTTTAATCGCATTAATGATCAGCATGGTCATGCCATCGGTGATGCATTGTTGAAACTGGTTCCTCAGCGCTTGCAGAGTATTTTGTCTCCGGGGGACTGGCTGGCACGGCAGGGGGGCGATGAATTTTTGGTCGTATTCCGTAATGAACTGAGCTTCCGTGGCCGGGATGTTCTGACGCAGGCGATCAAGGCCGCGCTGGAAGAGGAATTCGAAATTCATAACCGGGTTATTTCGGTTTCTGCCAGTATCGGCGTGGCCAATTTTCCCCGGGATGCTATCGATCCTAATGATCTGCTGGGTAAAGCCAATGCCGCTTTATATCAGGCGAAAGGTGATGGGCGTAACTGTATTGTTCATTATTCTGACGATATTGCTGCGTTAAGCCGGCGCAGCAAAGAGCTGGAACGTCAGCTGGATGGTTGCTGGCAGCGCAACGAAATGCAGGTGCACTACCAGCCTCAGGTTGATTGTCGTACCGGGGCATTAATCGGTGCTGAGGCTCTGGTACGCTGGAAGAATAAATCTCTGGGCAATGTCAGTCCGGCTGAATTTATCCCTGTCGCGGAAGCTATCGGGGCGGTACGCCAGATAGATCGCTTTGTAATGGCAGAAGCCTGTGCGTTTATTCATCAGATTTCCCAGCAGTTTTCCCGGCCATTGCGCATATCCATTAATTTATCTCCGGAGCACCTGCTTGATCCAGCGATGATTACTGAGGTGACTGAATTAATCCGGCGCTATGATCTGGCACCACAGCAATTAGTGCTGGAAATAACCGAAACCGCCGTCCTTAATGATTTTGAGCGGGCAGCTCAGCAGGTTTCACAGTTGCGTGCGCTGGGTGTCGGTTTGTCGGTTGATGATTTCGGTACTGGTTATTCGTCGCTGTCCTATATCCATAAATTACCGGTCACGGAAATTAAAATAGACCGCTCTTTTGTCGATCAGATTGCCACCGATCTGCATGATCGTGCATTGACCAGTGCGGTCATCGCAATGGGTAAACGATTACATCTGGAGGTTGTTGCGGAAGGGGTGGAGACGGCCAGTCAGTGGCAGATTCTGCTGGAACAGCATTGCGATACCTTGCAGGGTTTCTATATTTCCAAGCCGATGGCCGCCAGTGACTTTATTGCTTTTATGGATAACTACAGCGAAGAACCTCAGGCTTTTGCTTTGCGCTAATAACTCCTCAGATTATTCCGCTGTCGAGCCCGGCGGCTATGGCGGCGCATAACTCCTCACACTGTTGTAAAAAGTCTTCCTGCCAGTCTCCGCGTAAAATCAGTGGCTCCTGGACCCAGCGCCAGCGCAGGCCGGTAGTGATACTTTCCAGTGCGCGTTTTGTTCCTGTGCCATCATGCCCCGCGCGGATAATGGCTGCGCAGGGTGTCCCCTGTGTTTCTTCCAGACAGGGATAATAAATACGATCAAAAAAATCCTTTAATGCGCCGCTCATATAGCCGAGATTTTCCGGCGTTATCAGAAGAATAGCGTCGGCCTGCAGAGTGTCGGGCGCGTTGGCTTTAAAAGCTGTTCGTATAATTAACTGGCTGTTCTCAGTTTCTGCTGATTTAAAGCCGGTCTTGCAGGCCTGCAATAATCGCTCAGTATTGGGGGATGGTGTGTGGGCAACAATCAAAAGTGTTTTCATCGTATAAAACCTGTTGAGTTGCCCGGCAGTATAGCGATAGCGCTATACCAATGGCAGGGCGGCTGCCTGTGCCAGCGCACAGGATAAAAGGCGGCCGGCCATTTTCTCTGCACGGCTGGTCAGCATAATAGGCACACGTGCTCCCATTAATATTCCGGCTGCCTGAGCATTGCCTAAATAAATTAATTGCTTGGCCAGAATGTTGCCGGACTCCAGGTCTGGTGCAATTAAAATATCGGCATCGCCAGCAACGGGTGAGTCAATGCCCTTGCTGTTGGCAGCCTCAAGGTTGATGGCGTTGTCGAAGGCCAGGGGGCCGTCTAATAACCCGCCGACAATTTGTTTGCGGTCGGCCATTTTACACAGTGCCGCAGCATCCAGTGTGCTGGGGATATCCGGATTGATTTTTTCGACGGCACTTAAAATCGCAACCTTAGGCAGGCTGATGCCCATTGCCTGAGCCATCTGAATGGCATTGCAGACAATGTCTTTTTTGGCTCGTAAATCAGGGTGAATATTAATAGCCGCATCGCTGATAAACAGTGCTTTGGGGTAAGACGGCACATCCAGATAATACACATGGCTGATACGGCGCTCACTGCGAATTCCCGTGGTTTTGTGTAATACCGCACCCAGTAACTCGTCGGTCGACAGGCTGCCCTTCATTAATGCGCGGACTTCTCCGCTGCGCACCAGGCTGACGGCTACTTCTGCAGCTTCATGGCTGTGTTCGGTGTCGCGGATATCAATATCAGACAGGTCGATATCATTCTGGGCTGCGCACTCACGGATTTTATGCTCCGGGCCGACCAGAATGGCCTGCATCATGCCCAGGCGGTGAGCCGCGAGGGCGCCTTTTAATGAGTCCTCTGTGACCGGGTGTACTACCGCTGTTGGCAGTGCCGGGCGCAGCAGCGACCGCTCAAATAAGCGGCGCATGTGCGGATGGTTGGCGGTCGCCGTTAATATTTCTTCCCTGATCAGATCAGCGGTCATAATCACGTCCTTAGTCTGCGTCTGGCTTAACACCATCGGATGGTTTTATGACAATTACATCACAGGCTACTTTATCGACCAGTAATTCAGCGGTGTTGCCGATTAATACACCGGCAATGCCTTCGCGCCCCACGGTGCCAACGACCACGACGTCGGCATCGATGTCTTTGGCAATGCCAGCGATAACGCTGTCAGCATCACCTTCACCAATATGCACATGGTCGGGCTGAATATTGTATTTGCGCGCCAGAGCGGCACAGGCTTCTTCGTGTTGTTCAGTAATGTACTTCTGGATGTCATCCGGCGCGGTAACTTCGGGCACCATGGCAAAGGCTACTGCAACCAGCGGGTATGAGTTGGCGAGGTGCAGGTCGGTGTCAAAATGATCGGACAGGTGCTCGGCAAAAGACAGAATATTATCGTTGATGATCTGGTGTCCGGTATCGCCGGAGGTCGCATCAACGGACGCCAGAACGCGGTTCTGTGCCCAGGGTTTGGCGGATTTTACCAGCATCACCGGTGCCGGGCAGTGGCGTAGCAGATTCCAGTCGGTGTGGGTGAATATCCGGTCAAGCAGATTGTGCGGCTGTGTACCTTTAATCACCAGATCAAAATCTTTATGGCGCATGGACTCGATGACGGCATCGTGCAGATGCTTTTGCCAGTGCACCTCGGTACTGATTGAAATGCTGTTTTCAGCTTCAGGCAGGAAGCTGTTGATCCACTTTTCCGATTTATCCAGCAGGGCCTGCTTCACCCGGGTACGGGTTT
>FLOH01001173.1_pt1 | contig 42507 bp, 33 predicted proteins | sample 756751 | NCBI WGS metagenome assembly FLOH01 (sample SAMEA4026879, study PRJEB14308) | marine metagenome | biome: coastal water; material: water | depth 74 m
TGCCCGAGGGCGTGGATTTCAGGGGGAAATTTATCTATTACGTGGGCCCGGTGGATCCAGTGGGCGATGAGGCCGTGGGACCAGCCGGCCCCACCACTTCCACCCGCATGGACAAGTACACCGACATGATGCTGGCCCTTGGACTCATGGGCATGATCGGCAAATCCGAGCGCGGCCAGGCAACCATTGACGCCCTCAAGGCCAGCAAGTCGGTCTATCTCATGGCCGTGGGCGGGGCCGCCTATCTGGTCTCCAAGGCCATCAAGAAGTCCCGGGTCGTGGCCTTTGCAGATCTAGGCATGGAGGCCATCTATGAATTCACGGTCGAGGACATGCCAGTGACCGTGGCCGTAGACGCCCGTGGCCAGGCCGTACACCAGAGCGGGCCGGCCCTGTGGCAACAGAAGATCCGTGACCTCAGACAGAAGATCTGAGACACTTCTTTCCTGGACGCCGATGAAGAGCAACCATGTCCCCTTGCAAGGCACCTGCAAAAAACCTATACTACCAAAGCAATCGTCTCTGGAAGAGTCATCCGAGCCATCCCCCCCTAGACACTGGACAGATTTTTGCCAGGGCCGGGCTCGCATGGCATCTACCGTCAACCCCTGGCAGATAAAGGAGTACGTGACATGAAAAAAGAAGTGGAAATGATCTGTGTCTCAGACCTGGAAGGATTCAGTCAGGAAAAGTATGAAGCTGCAAAAAAAACCATCGGTGAATTCTTAAAGAAATACGGCTGGGAATACGGCGACTGTGTTATTGAAGAAGAGGGCAAGGTCTGGTGCTGCAAGGCCGCAGCCATCTGGTTCATGGTCCAGGACGAAACCCAACACGACGAAGACTAAGTCCCCCAAGAATCATCACAATAATCATCCATGCGCCTTAAACTGGAAACCGAAACCGCCCGCCTCCTGTCCCTGCTCCTGCTGACCGATATGGTCCTGATCTTCCTCCATGGCCTGGGCAAGGGCGACATCCTGGCCAGCGCCCTGTTTGATCTGGATGTGAATGGTGGTTATGCCGAAATCTTCCAGTACATCAAGGAATTCTGGCTCGCGACCCTCCTGGTCCTGCTCTTTGCCATCCGCCGCAAGGGTTGCTACCTGGCCTGGGCCTGTCTCTTTATCTACATGCTGGCCGACGACTCGCTACAGATCCACGAACGGGTGGGTGCATATCTGGCCCTGACCCTGGAACTGCAGCCAGCCTTTAACCTGCTGGCCGTTGACCTGGGTGAGTTGCTGGTCACGGCGGCTGCAGGTGGGCTCCTGTTCCTGGCCATCGGCTCCACTTATTTCAGCGGCGGCAAAGAGGTGCGGCGCTTTTCCAATCGCCTCTTCCTCCTCATGCTCTTCCTGGCGGGCTGCGGGGTAGTCTTTGACATGGTCGAGAGCATGTTTACCTGGGGACGCCCCCTCTGGGATCTGATCGAGGATGGCGGCGAACTTGTGATCATGAGCCTGATGCTCTGGTATGTCTTTGGCCAGCGGCCAGGTGCGGGTAGCGCAACACCTGCCCCAACACCTCCCCCGCCCCCAGCTCGGCCTGATCTGCCTAGCACCCCAGCGGCATAAGGTAATCCCAGGGCAATCCCCTGGTAAATCAAAGGCTGAGCAGCAGCCGGATCAGCCGCCGCTCACCAGCCGCCGTAACATCCCATGAACCACCGCGCCGCTGATGGGCGGCTCGGTCTGCAGACAGATACGGTTGCCTGGATTGGCTCGCATCTGTTCCTGGCCCTGCTCGTCACGCATCCCACGAACCACCACAGTCTGCGGCTCAATGGATCGCCCCAGATAGTCAATCTCGTCCCCAATCTCCAGGGGATTGCGGGCCTCCACCAGCAGGCACCCATCCACTGACAGGACCACGGCCACCGGCTCCACTCGAATCGGGGCCCGGGAACTGTCATAGATCATCTCGCCTGCACCGGGCAGGCCATCAAAGAAATTCTCACTGGCCCCCCGAGTCCCAATGGCAGCAAGCTCGACCATGAACCTCTCCGGCAGGCGAATCGCAGCGGGATCCTCCCAGGCCGCCGGCGTGAGCGTGGCCAGATAATCCAGGGCCGCCCGGTAGACCCGAACCACCCCGCCCACATAAAACAGCGACTTCATCCGCCCCTCTATCTTGAGGGAATCAACACCTGCGGCCACCAGCTCGGGCAACCGTTCGAGCAGGCAGAGGTCTTTGGAATTAAAGATATAGGTGCCGTATTCATCCTCTTCCACGGGAAAGTACTGGCCTGGACGCTTCTCCTCACTGAGCACATAGTTGTAGCGACAGGGATGGGCGCACTGCCCCTGATTAGCATCCCGGCCGGTCATGTAATTGGAGAGCATACAGCGGCCAGAATAGGAGATACACAGGGCGCCATGGATAAAGATCTCCAGCTCGGCCGAAACTGCGCCACGCACCTCAGCGATCTCGGCCAGCGACAACTCCCGGGCCAGATTGAGGCGCACGGCCCCCTGCTCCTGCCAGAAGGCCGCAGCCGCCCCATTGGTGACATTGGCCTGGGTGGAAAGGTGGATGGGCAGATCCGGCACCAGCCTACGTGCCCGACTGAGCACCCCGGGATCAGCGATGATCAGGGCGTCGACCCCAACGTCCTGGAGTTCCAGGAGATAGTCATCCAGCCCGGCCAGATCTCGGTTGTGGGCAAAGATATTGACGGTCACGTAGACCTTCACGCCATAGGCGTGGGCATAGCTCACGGCCCGTTCCATCCCGGCCCGGTCAAAATTACCGGCCTTGGCCCGGAGGCTAAAGCCACTGCCGCCAAGATAGACGGCATCGGCACCATAATGAATGGCGGCCTGGAGTTTGGCAAAGGTTCCGGCCGGGGCCAGGAGCTCCGGGATGCGGATCATCGATCTTTCTTTTTTATCCATGGTAAGGTACATTTCTAAACTGAATGAAACTGAATAGGGTAGCAGGAAACAGTGAACAGTGAGCAATGGTAAGCATTCGGCGAGATTTCAGAACATACCATAATCTCGGGGTGTAACTGTTTAACAGTGGTTCAGATTCGTTCATTTTTGCCTTCGAAGCATACTTGTGTATGTGAGAAGGCAAAAATGAACGAAGATGGGCTGCTGTTGAACAGTTACGAGCAATGAACATCAGGGGTAATGCAAGCCGCCCCTAAATGCAAGCGATACAGTGATGCAAACACGCATAGGGCTGGCCATGAGCGGTGGAGTTGATTCCACGGCCACGGCCCTGCTCCTCAAAGAAAAGTATCAAGTGACCGGCTTTTTCATGGAACTGGCCCAGCCTGGCCTTGCGGCCGATCGCCAGCAAGTCCAGGAGATCGCCGACCGCCTGGATATCCCCTTGCACTTCGTCGACCTGAAAGAACCCTTCCGGGCCGAGGTTCTGCGCCCCTTTGCCCACAGTTATGCGCAAGGCCAGACCCCAAATCCCTGCATAATCTGCAACCAGAGCATCAAGTTTGGCCGCTTCCTCGACCACATCCTCGGCCAAGGCATGGAAGCCATGGCCACCGGCCATTACGCCCGGATCCGTGAAGAGGATGGTCATTTCCAACTCTGCCGGGGCCTGGACCCATACAAGGACCAGTCTTATTTCCTGGCGCGCCTCAGACAAAAGCAGTTGAGCCGGATCCGTTTTCCCTTAGGTGAAATGACCAAGGAGGAGGCCTACCAGTTAGTGGAACAGGCCGGTTTCACAGATTTTCGTGGCCGCGAGAGCCAGGACATCTGCTTTCTCGACCAGGGCAGTGCCGGTGATTATCTGCATCGCGAACTGGGACTGGTGGAGCAGACGGGCGAGATCGTCAACAACCAGGGACAGGTCCTGGGGCAGCACCGAGGTATCTTCCACTACACCATTGGCCAGCGCCGCGGCCTGGGTCTCCCAGACCAGACACCCTGGTATGTGGCCCATCTTGATGCTGAGCAGAACAGGGTGGTGGTGGGTAAGCAGGACGAACTCTTCCAAAGCCAGGTCCTGGTCCACGAACTGCGCTGGGACGATGCCACCCCACCACTCGTTGACCAAGAATATGAGATCAAGCTCCGCCACTGCCGCCAGGGCGGCCAGGCCCATATCATGATCACGGCGCCCGACCAGGCAAGCATCAACTTCAGCGAGCCCCAGCGGGCCGTGACCCCAGGCCAATTCGCGGTCATCTATGACGGAGAGCGGGTCGCGGGCAGCGGGGTGATCCAATGACGAACGAAAAAAACACCAAAATTCTGATCTCCACCCTGGGCTGCAAGGTCAACCAGTTCGAATCGGCGGCCTTCCAGAGCGGGTTTGAGGCGGCAGGCTGCACCATGTGCGGGCGCGGCGAAGTGGCCGACGTCATCGTGGTCAACACCTGTGCGGTCACCACCAAGGCCGGGGCCCAATCACGGCGGACTATCCGCAGCCTGATGCGCCGCCATCCCGGAGCCCGCCTGGTGGTCACCGGCTGCTATGCCCAACTGGCCGGGCAGGAATTGATCGAGCTCAGCGCCGGGCCCATCTGTATCATCGGGAACGGCAACAAGGACAAGCTGGTGGCGGCCACCCTTGCCCCCAACCCCTGTGAGCTGACCATGCTCACAGGCAAGATCCGCCACAAGAAGGAAATCTGCCACCTGGAGGTCCAACGCTTCAGCGACCGCACCCGGGCCTACCTCCGGGTGCAGGACGGTTGCGACAATTTCTGCACCTATTGCATCGTCCCCTACACCCGGGGGTCCAGCCGCAGTCTGCCCCTGCCCGAGGTCCTGGATCAAGCCCGGATCTTTGGCAAGCAACATCACCGAGAGATCGTGGTCACTGGTATCCATGTGGGCCAGTATGGTCGGGACCTTGAAGACAAGACCCCAATCGACCAGCTCCTGCGTGAGCTCTGTCAGGCCACGCCCGAGGTGCGCTACCGCCTGAGCTCCATTGAGCCCCTGGAGGTCAGCGACGAGCTGCTGACGGTGATGGCCGAAGAGGCCAATTTCATGCCCCATTTCCACATCCCCCTGCAGAGCGGCGACGACGTAATCCTCAAACGGATGAACCGTCATTACAACCGCGACCAGTTCCTGGAGGTGACCAGGCGCTGCCTTGAGGCCCTGCCCCATGCCGCTCTGGGCATTGATGTCCTCACCGGCTTTCCCGGCGAGAGCGAAGAGCAGTTTCGCAACACCGTAGAGCTCCTGGAGCAGAGCGGTTGCAGCTATCTCCATGTCTTCCCCTACTCCCGGCGCCCAGGGACCCCGGCCGCCGACTTCCAGGATCAGATCCCGGGGCCAGTCAAAGAAGAACGGGTGGCCATCCTCCGGAACTTAGGTGAACAACAGAAACAGGCATTTTACCAGCAACACCTCGGCACCACCCGACCCGTCTTAGTGGAACGGAGACGCAAGCAGGGCGGCCCACTCAATGGTTTTACCGACAACTACATCCCCGTAAGCTTTAACGGCCCGGACGAACTGATCAACTCCGTGGTTTCAGTAAGCCTCGACCAGCTGATCGACCAAGAAGTGCTGGGCACACACAGGGCGAATAAGGAGCTACAGGAGGGCCACCATGCGCGCTGAAATCATTGCCATCGGCGACGAACTGACCTCGGGCCGAATCCTCAACACCACCAGCAACTACGCCGCCCACCGTCTGTTTCAGGCGGGTCACGAGATCCACGCCATGCACACCATCGGCGACACCCCGGAACTGATCGGTGAAATCCTTATCCAGGCCATCGGCCGGGTGGATTTGGTCCTGGTCACCGGCGGCCTCGGGTCCACCGACGACGCCCCGCCCAAGGGGCCCGAAAGCCAGCCCGTAAAAACCCCCCCCCGCCTCTATCCCGCAATCCTGACCCAGATCCAGGAACGCTTGGGCTATGAGGGCTGCGACTCTCTGGACAAACTGGCCTGGCTCCCCCAGGGGGCAGAACTCCTGAGCCAGGACTCACGCATGGCCGGTCACCTGTTGATCCATGACCAGATTCCGATCTTCTTCCTCCCCGGAGTCCCCAGCCAGATGCATCACCTCATGGACAACCATGTCTTACCGTGGCTGGCCGCCCACTCTCCTGGCCTGCATACCTGTCAGCGCATCTACAAGTTCTTCAGGACAAGGGAGATAGAAATCAACTCAGATATCCTGAAGCTCCAATTACCACCAAAAGTGGAGATCGGCTATTACCCGGTGGAAAATGACGTCCACCTGAGCCTGACCGTTCGCGACCACGACCGCACGCACACAGAGCAATTGTTCAACCAGGCCTGTGCCCAGGTGGAACTCCATTTCGGCCAGGCAATCTATGGCCGGGACCAGGAGACACTGGAGTCTGTGGTCGGCGGCTTACTGACCACACAGGGCCTGACTGTGGCCCTGGCCGAATCCTGCACCGGTGGCCTGATCAGCTCAAAAATCACCACAGTCCCGGGGAGCTCTGGTTATTTCCTGGGCGGGGTCACCTCCTATGCCGACTCCATGAAACTGGGTTGTCTCGGGGTGGAGAAAGAAATTCTCACCCACCACGGGGCCGTCAGCCCTGAAACGGCTGGGGCCATGGCCGAGAACATCAAACGGATCAGCGGAGCCGACCTGACCTTGTCAGTGACCGGCATCGCAGGGCCTGGCGGCGGTACGCCTGAGAAACCGGTGGGCACGGTACATATAGGAATCAAGGGCCCGGCTGGCCTGAGCCTCCACCACTTCCGATTTTCAGGGGATCGCCAAAATATCCAAGCGATTACAGCCCAAGCCGGCCTTGACCTTCTACGCCGTCATCTGCTAGAATCGATGGCACCGTAAGAATTCGAACCTACTTGGTTGCGGCACGTTTTTTCGCGTTCAGGAGTTCCAGTCTACTGCTTCGGCCTTTATTTTCGAGGGCCTTACTCCGTTCGCTTGCATGTAGACTGAAAAAGTCTCTCAGCCATCCCGGTAATTATTACACGTTCATCAGCAATGTAGTTCTTTAGACAACATAAAAAATCGTCTCACACTCATCCCGCACACCCCAGGAGATTCCCATGGCAGCAAAAACAAACCCAGCCAAGAACAAGACCGGTAGCATCGACAACGCGATCAGCCAGATTCAGCGCCAGTTCGGCAAAGGCTCGATCATGCGGCTGGGCAGCCAGGAGCGGGTCCAGATCCCAGTCATCTCCACCAGCTGCCTGGGGCTCGACATCGCCCTTGGGGTGGGCGGTCTGCCCAAGGGACGAATCACTGAAATCTATGGCCCGGAATCCTCGGGTAAGACCACCCTGGCCCTGCACGTTGTGGCCGAGGCCCAGAAACTGGGGGGCACAGCAGCCTTCATCGACGCCGAGCATGCCCTGGACACCTCATACGCTGCCCGTCTGGGCGTCGACATCGACAACCTGCTGGTCTCCCAGCCTGATTTTGGTGAGCAGGCCCTAGATATCGCCGAAATCCTGATCCGCTCCGGCGGGATTGACGTGATCGTCATCGACTCTGTGGCCGCCCTGGTCCCCCGGGCCGAGATCGACGGCAATGCCGGTGACTCCCACGTGGGCCTCCAGGCCCGACTCATGTCCCAGGCCATGCGCAAGTTCACCGGAGTCCTCCACCGCAGCAACACGGTCCTGATCTTCATCAACCAGATCCGGATGAAAATCGGGGTGATGTTCGGCAGCCCAGAGACCACCACCGGTGGTAATGCCCTAAAATTTTACTCCTCCTTGCGCCTGGACATCCGCCGTATCGGAGCAATCAAGGAAGGTCAGGACGTTATCGGCAACCGAACCCGAGTCAAGGTGGTCAAGAACAAGGTGGCACCGCCCTTCAAAGAGCGCGAGTTCGACATCATTTATGGCGAGGGCATCTCCAAGACCGGTGACCTCATCGATCTGGCCGTTGATCTGGAGATCGTAGACAAGAGCGGATCATGGTACTCCTACATGGACGAACGCATCGGCCAGGGTCGGGAGAACTCCAAGCGCTTCTTGAGTGAGCATCCTGAGATGATGCTGGAGATTGAAAACAAGGTCAGATTGGGATTTGGACTTCCTGCGGCAGGAGAGGTCGTGGCCGTAGCCGCAGAGTCTGAGGACTTAGGGCAAGAAATAGAATAAACAGAGTAACTATTCAGCTGCACTCCATCTTCGCCCATTTAGGCCTGCTCGCATAGCACCAGTATGCTTCGCACGCCTAAATGAACGAAGATGGAGCACATCTGAACAGTTACAGCCCGAAGACAATGGTAATTCACAACCTATGCTAAATAGTTACTAAGCAGACGATGTTAGTTCATTCACCCTTGATCCGACCAATGAGGCCAGTGGTCGACAGATCTTGTTCAAAGGTGATACGAATCACGCGGCCGCCACTGGCCTTGACCTCGGCAGCCCCGACAATCTGATCCTCAGACCAGTCAGCGCCCTTGACCAGGACCTGGGGCCTGAGGGTGGTGATCAGCTCCAGAGGCGTGGGGTCGTCAAAGATAACAATGGCATCGATACAGGAAAGCCCTGACAACACCCGGGCCCGATCCTGCTCATTGTTCACCGGCCGACTCGGCCCCTTCAGGGCGCGGATTGAGGCGTCTGAGTTGAGGCCAAGAATTAAGAAATCCCCTTCCTGCCGTGCCCGCTCCAGATAATGGACATGGCCGGCATGGAGGATATCAAAGCAGCCGTTGGTAAAGACGATGCGCTGCCCCAAGCGCTTCCGCCGCACCACCCTTTCCAGACATTCATCCAGGCCAAGCAGTTTCTGGCTACTGTTGCTGGCACCCGGGTCCAGGGCCACGGTATTAAACCGCTGACGGAGCTGACTCTGACGCCGCCAGTCCAAAGGAATCACGACCTCTTCCGGGCCAGCACCGGCCTCATGGAGTATGGTACCGTCCGGGGCGATGATCAGGGAATGGCCAGCCAGGTCGAGATCACCACAGGGCCCGCAGCTGTTACACGATACCAGGTGAATCTGGTTCTCGATGGCCCGGGCCTGCTGGAGGATACGCCACTGGCTCAGGCGGGCAGCAGGCCACTGGGCCGAGAGCGTGAGGACATCAGCACCTTGGCGACATTGCTCCCGGGCCAGTTCCGGAAAACGCAGGTCATAGCAGACCAGGCCAGCAGCCAGGCCGCGACCAGTGTCCACCAAGGCCGGAGAATCGCCCGAACTCAACCACTGATCTTCCTGCCAAAAGGCAAAGAGACGCTGCTTACGGATCTGGCCACAGACACCCTCGCCATTGACAAAGAAGAGGGTATTGTAGAGACAGCTGCCCGAGGCATCTTCCTGTTTTTCCACCAGCGAACCCGCCAAGATCAGTTGCCCCTGGCCGGCCAGTGCAACGAGACGTGCCAGGATTTGTGGGGTTTCAGCCGCCAGGGTATCCAGCTGCTCATAGACAAAGCCAGTGGACCAAAGCTCAGGCAAGAGGATCAGACTGCCGGACGGTGGGGCCAGACGCTGCAAACCGGCCTCGACCCGTTCCAGATTCGCCCGCCAGTCGCCAGGGACAATCTCAAACTGGACAAAACCCAATGCTGAAAACAACTCATCCGCCACAATCTTCCTCCCTACCCTGCTGAACAGTCAGCAAATCGATCTAAAACGCCTAGTTACCCAGAACTAATCTACCGCTCGGACCGCGTTGGCTGAGTTGGCTAAGTTAGCCATACACGCCAAGGCCTCGGTGGCCAACTGAGCCACGGTCGTATCAACAACACCCTCTTCCGCATAAAGCCTGACTGGGGTTTCATCATCCAGCAGCGCAGAAATAGCAGCTGCAGCTTCCGAGGCCCCCAACAAGCCAAGGCTGCGCACGGCAAGCCCCTGAACCAGATGATCGTCAGCGCTTAAATACGGCAGCAAGTCCGCAACCACTCCCCGCTTCAGGAGTTCGCCAGGCTGCTTTTCAGCCAAACGCCCAACACCCCAGAGAAGGCCACGCTGCAGGGCCGGCAGTTCAAGATAATTACCATCCTGAAAGTCCAACGGCCCGTCCTCACGCATATACGAGATGAGCATATGGATATATTCCTGGAGCAGCCGAGGTTCATGGACCATGATCTCAGCCATGGCCTCGGGTGCGCCCCATCCAATACCACCCGATTCGTCATTGAGACTCCACAACATGCGGCGCATGACAATCCGGGCCGCCTCCAAATCCTGCTCAGCCAGCCGGGCGACTACCCGCCCAAAAACACTCACTGCATGCCAGCGTAATCGTTCTTCACTCCGATACAGGGCGGCAAAGAGATGATTCACCACCTCAATGGCCGAAAAATCATCAATGGTCGCCAGAATGGCTTCCAGATCATCTCCGGCCAGCAAGGCCAATACCTCGGCTTTTCTTTTTCTAGTACTCACTGCAAACCTCCCTGATGAGAACAATTATCGACTTCTTGAAATTAATCATTCCAGACAGGAAGGCAAGAAAACGTTACAAGAGCCAATCACTATTGTCAGGTCCTGAGACTAAGCTTTTTGATTCATTTGGGGGTTAACAAACCGTGGTCTGTCCCTACTTTCCTATGTCAAGTCTTCTTTGTTTCGCAGGCACAAAGATTGGAATCACAGGCAATATGATTGGCAAATCCGGCACCAGCCTCTGTATAAAAATTGTAAACCGCTTGAACGCCTTCTTGCTTCAAAGGTTCGGCGTCGTCAGGAAACATGACCGTTGCAGCGACAAAACCTTTGAAACCAGTGGAAGAGAGCTGTTTAGCTGCAAACAGGTTTCCTTCGTGATGCGGCATGGCCAGCATAACGACCCGCACATGATCATGCTCTAACTTGCGCCAGAGATCGTTATCTGCAGCGTTACCTTCAATGACATTCCGACCTGCTTCTACATGGGTGGTGACAATTGCAGGATCGGAATCGATACCGAGAACCGTGTCGCCATACTTGGACACCATTTCATGGTAAGCACCGATGCCGATGCGTCCCATACCGAAAATCAAAATTTTTGCGTGACCGATGTCAAGCGGTAGATCGTCAGAATGCAGCACCTCGGTTTCAAACCTTTTCAGGAAATCCTCATAACGCTCAAAAAGGCTGTGTATCGAGACGCTCAACAGTGATGCGATTAAAAATGATATTGCTAAGGCTATGGCAATAATCATCAACCAGTCACCATGTAACCAGCCCTTGCCAACCCCAGCCGCGGCTACAAAAAGACCAAACTCACTATAGTTGGCCAGGCTGATCGCCGCCAGAAACGATGTGCGGGATCGAAGTCCGAACTTGACAAGAATCAAAAAAAACAAACCAACCTTGAAAGGAAGAACTGCAACAAGCAGTAGGGCAAGCCCGACTGTTTCAAGGCTGAGTGTTCCAGACAGTCCGATGCTGAGAAAAAAGCCAACCAGGAAAATATCTTTAAAACTCAAGAGTGAGTTCGCGAGTTCCTTGGCTTTAGGGTGATCGGCAATCAAGGCACCGAGAAAAATAGCCCCAAGATCGGCTTTCACCCCCAGCAGTGGAAAACCAACGCCGCCGAGAACCAGCGCCATGAACAGCCCGAAAAGGACAAGTAATTCACCATGTCCGCACCGGTTCAGCGTTGTAACAAATAATGGTCTAATCAGAAAAAGTCCCAACAGGAGCACGGCCCAGGGTGAAGGAACCTTTCCCATGCTTGCAGCCAGAAAAAGAACCGCGAAGATATCCTGCATGATCAGAATGCCAATGGCCTTTCGCCCGTGCAAGGAGCGCATTTCTCCTTTTTCTTCCAGCACCTTAACTGCAAAAACTGTACTGGAAAAACTCAAGGCAAATGCGACTAGCATAGATGTGATTAAATCCATGCCACCGAAAATGGAAAGCCCAGCAATGCTGAGCCCATACATGCCAGCACCGAAAACAACACTGGTCGCAACCATGTGAATCGAGGATCCGGCCCAAACCTCAGGCTTGAGTAACATCTTGATCCGCAGTTTCAGACCGATACCGAACAGCAGCAACAAAACACCAACATTGGCGATGTGTTCAAGAACCTGCCCGCCCTCAACGCCAAAGGCGCTCAGCACGAAACCGGCCAGCAGGTAACCTACCATCGGCGGCAATGATACCTGTTTTGCGGCTAAGCCGAAGAATAGGGCGATGGCAATCCAGGCGGGATCCATATACACTCCTTACTTACTCAAGTTTCTGATTTGTTGCGTAGGTGAACAAAAAAATCGTAATACACTAAAATAATTACATATTAACAAGAAATGAATTTCACTTTCTGGTGCATTGAATTTTACGAAAAGTTCAATAAAATCCAGGATACACCACAAGGGGGCAACAGGCAATAAGCCCGCGCCCCTTGTGGCCCATGTGCAGCGCCTCGTTAGGGAATGTCAGTGTACGTGAATGACTCAACCCTCTCGGGTAATGTCAGAATACTCACCTTCCACCTGTATCGTAACTGTCATAGTCTTAGAAGTTCTGTTTCTCCAAAACCAACCATGTTTTCCATCAAATGCTGCCTCCACCACACCGTCTTTACGCTCTGTTGATCCCTTGTAATAGTTATGATAATCTATCTTCAGTTTCAGTGAATCTCCATGGACATCAAAATTTGCTCGTCCACTATTTGTCCACCAAACATAGTTAGCCTGTTTCCCCTTTTTCAGTGCAACCTTTATCTCGTAACCTTGATTAGGAGCGAGAGTGAATGTCAATTCGTCGCTTCTAACCGGGGCTTTTGGTTGAGCAGCAATTGTTTCTGCTATCGGTTTAGCAATAGCTTTCGGACTTTCTTTATCAACTGAATCTTGGATCTTTACAATAGATTCAGCGACAGCCGCTTCTTCGGCAAGAGACACTTTAACTTCACCCATCTTGGTCAAGCCGAGAAGTTTTCCCACACCAGTTGGATCAATGCCGTACTCAGCGGGAAGTATTCCCGTAACAAGAACAATTGCGGCTAGAGCAATTGCTATGATCGTTGACTTGATAAGCTTGGCCACTGATGGAAGCTCGGAGGCTATTGGTCTATTATTGTTGTTCATTCTATTTTTCCTCGTTAATTATTTATGAAACAAAAAAACCTGTCATCTGGTAGCCTACAAAGATAAAGCCACTTGCCATCAGAACGACATTGGCACTATATGCGTGCCGCATGAAATCACCTGAGCGTCGCCAAAATCCCATTACAATAAGCATTCCAGCTAGAGCGATAATTTGCCCCAGTTCAACTCCTACATTAAAAGCAATAAGATTCGGAATTAAACCATCAGGGGAAATTTTGTATTCCAAAATTTTGGTTGCCAGGCCAAAACCATGAAAAAGCCCAAAAACAAGGGTGGCTATCTTGGTGCTTGGCTGAAAACCAAACCACCGCTGATATGCCCCCATATTATCAAGTGCTTTGTACACAATTGAAAAGCCGATGATCGCATCAATGAGATAGGCGCTGACACTAATATTCATCAGGACACCGGAAATCAGGGTGACCGAATGCCCGACGGCAAATAGCGTTACATAAATACTTATATCTTTTATGCGATATAAGAAGAAAATTACCCCGAATAAAAACAACAAGTGGTCGTATCCCGTTACCATATGTTTTGCGCCTAAATAGATGAATGGGAGAATCATCGTGCCGGAACTTTCTTGAATATAGCCTTTGTCCCCTGCAGTTACCCCATGAGCACTCGCATCAACTACAAACGCAAAAAAAATTGTTATTAAACCCATAAGAATAACAAAATTATTCCTATTTAATGGTCGTTTGAAAAAATCGATCATTAGTCAACCTCGTTGAGAACAATACTATCCCTTAACCAATCTTTAATATTACAGATTAGATGGGACGTTATGGATGATTTTATACAAAAGGAGTTATCAACAAAGGGGTGGGCCACGAATTATTGAAAGAGATGAGTTACGCTCTTGTGTGAAGGGAGGCTCTTTGTAAAAAGAAATAGATCTTTCAAAGCCTACAGCGAGAAGATGGACACTCGAAAAAAAGTGTCCCGGGTCGTCAAATGTTATAACTGTTATATGAGCTAAGGATTGTAATCTTCTGTTATTCCAATCGCCTTGATTAATATAATTGTGCTGCTGGTCAGTTGTAGTTGTTGAACTTTCTTCATCATGATGATGAGACGAGGCATGTTCGAGGACAACATCTATAGGGTGATAGCTGACTTCAAGTTCTAATGAATCATCTTGGTGAACATGATGAACATGGACAAATTGATACAGCGGGTTACTGAATATCAGTACCAGTAACAAAAAGGTGACGACTCGCTGTAAATTAGAAATGTTTTTATTTTTGAATGATGACATTATTGGATACGACTATAACCAAAAAAAACATCTTTACTCCCCAAAAGCACTTAAGCAGGGACCCTGGCCGCGTCGATATATGGAATATTTCCACAATATTTCCTTATACCTGAACAGATTTTTCATTTGTCCTCATATTAAAAGTCAAACATGAAAAACTCGACCCAGCTCGTTTACGGAACTGGGTCATTCCCGGAAAACATCAACTCCGTATATACTCCACGCATATCTTGCTGCATCTCTCAGTTATCACTTGCAGAAGCACACGAGGATCAGATGCGCCACGCAAACCGTAGCGCATCTGATTATTGCCACTCAGTAGCATCCCTCCGATTTACTTAACCGGCACGGTAAAGACGCGCTTGGCCAGTTCGGCATCAAGGAGGAACAGGGCACTGGAGTTGTCACCGATCAGACGCAGCTTATCAACGACCGCCCCAACGGTGGACTCCTCCTCCACCTGCTCGCTGACAAACCAGTCGAGGAAGGCCTTGGTCGCATGATCACGGTTGTCAATGGCCACATCCATGAGGTTGTTGATCAAATCGGTGACCTTCTTTTCATGGGCCAGAACCGCCTCAAAGCAGACCAGGGGGGACGCCCATTCCTGCTCCGGACGATCGATGGCTCCCAGGATGGCCTTGCCGCCACGCTCATGGATATAATCATAGATCTTCATCCCATGAAACATCTCCTCCTGAACCTGGGAGCGCATCCAACCAGCAAAACCGTTCAGGCTCAGGGACTGAAAATAGGACTCCATCCCCAAATAAAAATAACTGGAATAAAACTCTGCATTCACCTGCTCGTTCAGGGCCTTCTCCATTGCTTCTTTCATCACCAACCTCCTCTAAATAACTGCACCAAAGAGGGGCAACAGTCATGCCCCCGATCCTGTTTCTTTTTTTTCTAATTTTCTAAAAATTCCAGTATCCAGTAGATACACGGCCCAAACCAACTGGCGCACAACAAAAAAGCCTCGCCCAAAAGGCAAGGCTCATGCTGCATCAACCACCAAAATCCCCCTGGTAGTCGGGGTCGGAGATCACCTGAACTGCGTATCTGAAACCCAGCAACTTGAAAAGCCGCTGGGTTTCAGGCGGAGCTTAGCAGGGCAGGTGGTCTCCGGCCCTGACTGCCCTGCCCCAGATCACCATCTCCCCCTGCCCTTCCTTCTCTCGTTTCCTGTGTCCTACTCTTTACTCATCATCCTTTTTACAGCCGCACCCTTCTGTCTTCGCCTTCTCCAGATTCACCTGCGAGCGATTAAAGACCTGAATGGCACAATAGGAGCCGCACATGGAACAGGCCGGAGTCTTGTCACTGCCACCCTCGCGGCGGAAACGGGCCGCCTTCTCCGGATCCAGGGACAATTCAATCTGCCCCTTCCAGTCAAGCTTGCTGCGGCGTATGGCCATGAGGCGATCGCGCTCCAAGGCCCCGGGAATCCCCTTGACCAAGTCGGCTGCATGGGCTGCAATCTTTGAAGCAATGACGCCTTCATGCACATCCTGGACATCAGGCAGCTTGAGGTGCTCTGCCGGAGTCACATAACAGAGATAATCAGCACCGGCTGCAGCGGCAATGGCTCCACCGATGGCGCCGGTGATATGGTCATAGCCGGGCGCGATATCCGTGACCAGTGGTCCCAGGACATAAAAAGGTGCGTTCTTGCACATCTTTTTCTGCAGCATGATGTTGGCGGTGATCTGATCCATGGGCATATGCCCCGGACCCTCGATGATCACCTGCACCCCGGCATCCCAGGCACGCTCGGTGAGTTCACCCAGATTGATCAGCTCCTGGACCTGGTTGCGGTCAGTGGCATCGGCTAGACAGCCGGGTCGGATCCCGTCGCCTAGGCTCAGGGTCACCTCGTGCTCCTTGAGAATGGCCAGCAGGTCGTCAAAGTACTCGAACATGGGGTTTTCTTTCCCATGGTGACTCATCCACTCCAGGGTAAAGGAGCCACCACGGCTGACCACACCCATGACCCGCTTCTGGCGACTGAGTCGCTCCTGCAGATGACGATTAATACCGCAATGGATGGTCATGAAATCGACCCCATCAATGGCCTGTTTCTCTATGACCTTGAACATCTCGTCAACGGTGACATCAACGATATTCTTCTTCTGCTTCTCCACGGCCTCGGCCACCGACTGGTAGATGGGCACAGTGCCCAGAGGCGCCGGGCAGTTGGCCAGGATCTGACGCCGAACATCATCGAGGTCTCCACCCATGGACAGATCCATCATGGTATCAGCGCCAGCCTTGAGGGCCACCCGTACCTTCTCCAGCTCTTCCGCCAGGCTGTTGATGTCTTTTGACGAACCGATATTGGCGTTGACCTTGGTCCGGGTGCCCTTACCAATGCCGATGATCGGATCAAAATCATGATGGATATTTTTGGTGATGGCAATGGTGCCCTCGGCCACACCGGCCATGAGCTGCTCCACTGGAATGGCTTCATTTGCGGCACAGCTCTCGAACAGAGGTGTTACCTTGCCATTGATGGCATCTTCACGAATCGACATAAAAAAATACTCCTTGCAATAAGTCTCTAAAGGCCTCTAAAACAGCGACATACACCGCCGTCATTTTCCATTAATCTATTTATTGATGGCAACGCAACAATCATAACATACCACGCCGTGGTGAATTGCGCTCGCTTGACATATCGCATGCACAACCACCCCGGCCAATGCCCCCTGTTCATTCAAGCTGGTGCGTACCCTAAAACAGCACAGGCCGTCCCATATATAGTCGGTTCGGCCAATGTTCTCAAGTCTCCTCTCCCGGTAAATCAGTTTTCGGGAGCTCTTGCACCAATCCCCCTTGCCCCTCTCGGCTGAGGCACTGGCGCAAACCACTCATGCGCACAGCCCGACGAGCAACCGCCGCACAGAAAATATCCCTCGAGCCAGAAACCAAAATCCCCTGCTTGGCCCGAGTTATGGCCGTATAGATCAGCTCACGGCTCAGAACAGGCAGATCCTGTTCAGGCAAAAGGAGCAGGATCTCGGTAAACTCAGACCCCTGACTCTTGTGTACAGTCATACCATAGACGGTCTCGCATTCAGGTAGACGGGATGGTGAAAAACTGCGCGGCTGCCCATCCTGCCCCTCGAACCAGACCCGGAAGCCACCGAGCGCCCCAGGTTCAGGCAGACAGATGCCCACATCTCCGTTATACAACCCGAGCCGGTGATCATTCTGCCGAATCATGATCGGGCGGCCCGGATACCAGGCCCCGCTGGGACAGTCATAGCCTTTGGCCCGCAGATATCGCTCAACCCCCTGATTCACCCCAGTCACCCCACTCCGGCCATGCCGAACCGCACACAGGACCTGAAAGCTGCGGAGCTGTGTGAAGAGAGCGGCCAGGTTACCTTGGTCAACCTGCTCATCCCGCTCATCCTGGGCACCCTGCCCATCTGTAACACGCACAGGCCCAGAACCAAGCCCAACGGCCAGGCGCAGATAGGGCTCCACGCGACGACCGATCTCCTCAAAAAGTGCGCCGGTGAGCAGCCCCAATTTCCTCTCCCCACTCTCGGCCCCAAGCAGGAGTTGCCAGGCCTCTTCACCAGCCCCACGGTTCACGGCCCCGGCCAGATCGCGGATATGATGCTCGAACCGGTACGTCCGTTGCAACTCCACAGTATTTGCAGGCAAAGCCGCAACACAGTCCCCAAACACCGCGCCGCTCTCCACCGAAGAGAGCTGGTCCCGGTCGCCAAGGAGGATCAGACGTGCACCCGGTTTCAGCGCAGCGACCAGCTTGCCCATCAGGGCCAGATCCACCATGGACGACTCGTCCACCACCACCACATCCCAGGGCAGAGGATTTGCATGGTCATGACGGAACGAGATGGAATGCCTGCGCACCCCGAGCAAACGGTGCAGGGTTTGCGCCGCTGCGGGAATCCGTTCACAAATATCAGCTGAGAGAGGCAACTGCCCCCGCTGGTGGGCAATGGATTCCTGCAGGCGCATGGCCGCCTTGCCCGTGGGCGCGACCAAGGCAATGGCCAGCTCTGAGCCCAGGACCGCCAGCAGTAGCCCCAAGATCCTGACCACGGTGCTGGTCTTACCGGTCCCTGGGCCCCCGGCAATCAGGGCCAGCGGGCGACTCAGGGCCAGTTCTGCGGCCCGCTGCTGATCACTCATGCTCTCGCTAGGTTCGGGCGGAAAGCAGAGCGCCAACAGTTCAGCACAATCGAGCTGGGCAGGAGGCTGTTGGGCCATGGCCAGGAGTTGTCCTGCCAGCTGTTGCTCGTAGCAGAAATAGCGCTGGAGATACAAACGTCGCTCACGCAGAACCAGGGGTGTGGCCGCAGTGTTTGAGACCAGATGGGGGATGCGCAGCAACAGCTCCGCATCAGTGGCCGTGATATCCAGACAGCTGTGACCCGCGGCCAGGGCCGCAGACAACTCAGCCACCAGAGCCTCAAATCGGGCCAGATCGCCACCGCTCAAGCGGGAGAGGCGGGCCAAAAAGCGGGCCAATTGCCGGTCAAACAAGGATGTCCGCGGCTCCATCATTCCTCCCCTCCAGTCATGACCGTATGCAGTTGATCCAGGAGTTTCTCGGGCGGACGATCAAAGTACACCCCGCTCCCGGGCACGGCTGGATCCATCCCCCGGACAAAGAGGTAACAGACGCCACCAAAATGGCGCGCATGGGAATAATCCACCAGGGTCTGGCCCAGATAATTATGAAGGATCAGACTATAGAGCCAGTACTGGAGGCCATAATTGTGCTCTCGCATGGCGCCAAGCAGACTCTCTGGGGCGTAGGTCGACAAACCTGGGGCAAGAGAAGCGGCATCAAGACGGTTACTCTTATAATCCACAAGGTAATAGCGTCCCTGCCAGCGGCAGATCAGGTCAATAAAACCGGTGAGATACCCACGCAAGGCCTGGGGCTGCACCGGCCGAACCGTGGGCTGGCCCGCCAGAAGTGCATTGAGCCGGGCTGTTGAGCCGCCATGCAGATGCAGGGTAAAGGGCATCTCGTGCAGACAGTCCGTGTCCGCAAGCTGAGACAGCATAAAGGAGTCAGAGGTGTCCGTGGCCTGGGTGGCCAGGAGGGGCGAGGTAGCCGATGGGGCAGAAGAGGCAGATATGGCTGTGGCAGTCGCGGAGGCCAACAGCGGCGTGGTCGTCAAGCGAACCAGAAGGGTCCGCAGAGGGGCAATCTCAACGCTCTGCTGAAAACGACGGCAATAGTCCAACAATCTTTCATCACTGAGACGGTCCTGGGCCAAGCGGATAAAAGGGACCTCTTCCAGCAGACCATGGATCAGATTACCAAAACCAGGTCCGGCCGGAAGGGTGGATTCCGGCTCTTCAGTAATTTCGGGCACAAGCTCGCCGGCAGACTCCACTTGCCCTGACAAAGGCGCAGACTCGGGTTCAAGCTCAGACTCATCCGATTCATGGAAAGCAAGGTGGGCCAGGGAACTGTAACTGTGCAGCCGCCAGCCAGACCCAAGATCAGTGCGATGGCAGGTCCGGCAGACAAGATCCTCCGCCGCCTCCGACACAAGCAGGGTGGCTGGCACCTGACCGAGCCCCAGATCCAGATCCAGGAGTTGAAACTCCCCCCCCAGTTCAGCAGTCAACTTCTCCAGCCGCTGCCCCTGATCCTGGCCATCTTCCAACCCTTGCAGACCAAGGATTGCGGCCAGGGGAGTTTCCCTGGAGTCAACCACCGGCTTGCGGGGCGCAAGATCGACCCAATAGAGATAACAGCGACTGACCGCCCGAGTCAGAGCCACATAGACCAGACGTAGCTCCTCAGACCAGTCATCCTCCAACTGCTGCTCTTGCCGGGCCGCAAAGGCTGGTGAACCAATATCCAGGATTCGGCCACCGTCTGGGGCCTGGCAGACCAGGGCCGAAGACGCATCAAACTGGCTTCTCTGCCAGAGAAAGGGACAGAAGACCACCGAATACTGCAGGCCCTTGGCCCCGTGGACGGTCACGATACGAACCGCCCGCTCATCGCTCTCCAAGCGCAGCTCACTCTGATCCGGACTGGCACCCTCTCCGTCAACAACCTGCGCCAGCCATTGGAGGAGCTGAGCCGGGGCCAGCCCTTCATCCTCAACGACCGCATGGATCAGTTCAAGAAGATGATTGATGTTGGTGATCCGTCGTTCGCTCCGTTCCAGGCGGGCCAGATTCTCAAAGACCCGTTCCTCGGCCAACAAGCGGCCCATCATCACCAGAAAACCCTGCTCCTGCCAGCAGAGCCAGTAGCCCTGAAAACGCTCAAGCCAGACCTCACTGCCACCCCCGTCCTGCCAGAGTGCATGGAGCGTGACCCCGGAAAGCCCGAACCAGCTGCAGGCCATGGCCGCCTTCAAGGGATCGGGATCGCCCGGGGCACAGAGGGCCCGCAGGACCTGGGCCAGCTCCCGACATTCGGAACTGAGAAAGACGCTGTCCCGGCTGGTCAGGACCGCCGGGATCCCGGCCCGGATCAGGGCCTCATAGCAGGCCTGGCCCTGACTGTGACTGCGGACCAGAATGGCAATATCCCGTGGACCAAGTCGAGCCCCATCCTCCGATCCCCCAAGCAACACTGGGGGCTCGGGAACAAGGAGGGTGCTGATCTCCCGGGTCAGGGCCTCGATGATCTGCTCTCGGGCCTGGCCCGAGGACCAGCGACCATTTTTAGCCAATGGTTTATCAGGCAGACGGCAGCAGACCAGGGGGGGCAACTCCAGGCCGGAACGGGATAAGCCCGTTTCGCCAACTGTCCTGGCCGGGGCGACCGGATGGAATGGCGTCATCTGCTCAGCAAACAAGCGATTGACCGCAGCGACCAGGCCCGGATGAGAGCGGTAGTTATGACCAAGTCCAAGTTGACAATCGGCCGCCTCCCGCGCCTGATAATAGGCATGGATATCGGCGCCACGGAAGCGATAGATGGCCTGTTTAGGATCACCGATCAGGTACAGATAATGCTTAGGTTGCTGCTGGTGATGATGCTTGTCATTAGCAAACAGGGTCGAAAAAATCTGGTACTGGCGATGATCAGTGTCCTGGAACTCATCGATCAGGGCTGCCTGAAAACGTTCGCCGATCAGCTCCTGCAACTGCCCCCCCCGTGGCCCGGAAAGGGCTGCGGCAAGCAGGGTGATCAGGTCGTCAAAGCCCAGACGATTACGGCGCAACAGACCCTGGGAGACCTGCTCGCGCAGACCGTGAACCAGATTGCCGCGAAAGGCCAGGAGGAGATCATGGATGGCTGACTCACAGGCTGCAACTTCGCTTTCAGGCAGGGCCCAGTCCGCAACCAAATCCAGTCTTTTTTCCGCTGAACGAATTTTGCTGCCATTCAGACAGGCCAGCATCCCCTCCTGACCAAGACGTGTCAGACCAGCGGGCAACAAAGGGGTACGGCCATGACAGAAATCATCAATGGACTGCCACCACTCGGAAAAATCAGCGGCCATGGGCTTCTTGAACAGGCTGTTTTGCAGCGCCTCCTGCAAATCACCACGTAGTCGATCCTGCTGCTGCCCCCACCAGATACTCAAACCCTGCCTCGCCGTGGCATACGCCGCCAATCCATCGGCCACAGACAGGGACGCAGGCTCGATCCGATCCCAGACCGCCCCGCCAGCATTGACACTGGCATGGAGTGCGGCCGGGGTCGGATAGGCGGCCAACAATGGCGCACACTCTTCCGGGGAGAGATCATAGAGCTGACGCCGCCAATAATCCTCGACCACCTCCTGCACCACCTGGCGGGTATCGGCCAGCAATTGGGCGTCAAAGAGCTGGCCAGTGTCCAGAGCCTGTTCCCGGAGCATACGCTGGCAGAAACTGTGGATGGTCAAGACCGGTGCCCGATCCATGTCCAGCAGGGCTTGCTCCAGGCGAAGCGCGGCCAGGGCCTGATCCTCGACTCCGGCCAGCCATTGGATGAGGGTCGCATCACCCTCTGCACCAGCCCCGCTCAGGGCCGCGCGGGCCTCGAACAACCTGGCCCGAATCCGTCCCCGCAACTCCTCGGTGGCCGCATGGGTAAAGGTAACCACCAGGATACGGTCCACAGGGATATCCTGTTCAACAATGAACCTGAGAACCAGCATGGCCAGGGCATAGGTCTTACCGGTCCCGGCACTGGCCTCCACCAGATTAACCCCGCGCATGAGCGGGGTGGCCGCCGCATCAAAGGCCTGAATTTCACTGCTCATCCAGGACCTCCCTGACCATGGGGAACAACTCTTCACAGCAGGCAACAAACTCCGCACCCAGTATCTCATCCACCTTGAAGTCTGGGTAGAGCAGGGCCCATTCATCCTCCCAGCCCTTTTCCATAGTCCGCACCAGCCCGCCCTTGATTTTGCCCAGATCGACCTCCCCCTCAGCTGCCTTGAACCGCGCCTGAAAATAATCCCAGGCCGGATCAACCCACAGGGGACTGGGCTGACGGCAGCCCAGAATATAGAGGTCAATCAGACGCTCAAGTTGGACTTTCGCCCCAGCGGTCGAGGTAAACAGAGCGGCTCGATCCCTGGTCAGACAGAACGTCCTGTCACCACCAACATCCAAACAGGCCGCCACCAGATGATGGAGCAGACCACGGAACAGATCACGGCCACGCCAGGTGGCATAACGACTCAGGAGTTGACCCTGTTCGTGGAGATGCTCCAGGTGGCCGGAGAGATGATAGGGGCCAATATTCAGCCCAAAGATCCGGGGGGGCAGCTGCTGGCCAAGCCCTGCCGCCCTGATCTGCTGAACAAAGGGTTCCAGCTCCTGAAGCTGTCTGGTAAAGCCCAGTTTGCCGGGGCCACCTTGGGGCCAGCGACCCGAGACCATGAGCCGGGCCAGGACCTGCTCCGTATCCAACCCCGCACAGACTGCCACCACCAACTCGTTCTGGACCGAGTAACGCTCCAGAGCATTCAAGTCAAAGGGCTCGCTGGTTCCGGGCAGGGAGCGGGTGGAATCCAGACGGATCCCCAGGCAGCTGCGGACAAAGAATTTCTGCGGATTGGCAAAAAATGAGCAGAGATCCGCAAAGTCAACCTCTGGCCCTAGTGCTGGCAGCTGCCCCTGCCACCAGTCTGCCTGTGGCCCCACCTCCTTTCGGCCTGCGGAACGGGCAAGAATTTGAGCCACTGTGCAGGCCTCACGGTCATAACTGAAAAAGGGGGAATCAGAGTGAAAATAATCGCGGGCAAAGGGGTGGAGGTGATGATGGCGGAAGATTGGCTCCAGACGATACTGACTGCGGAGCAGCTCGAGCAACTCACTGATCAGCAGGGAGGGCGGGATCTCATCGTTATTGCGTTGCGAACGGCCCACATAGCTGAGATAGAGAAACTCCCGGGCACCCCCTAAGGCCTCGAGGAACTGATGGCGATCATCGCTGCGCCGTGAGCGGTCGCCCGGGCGACTCTCCTCGGCCAGCAGATCAAAGGGCAGCCCCTGATCTGCGCGGGGAAAAGTGCCATCGTTGAGCCCCAGGACGCAGAGGGCCCGGAAGGGGATGGAGCGCATGGGCAGCATGGAGCAGAAGGTCAGGCGGCCGCGGAGGAAGCCGGAACTACCGCCCTCCCCCTCCAGCTGGCATTCCAGCCAGAAACGAATCACGGCCAGAGACACCAGCCCGTCATGAGCCCCGGTTACAGACGCCCCACTTTGTTCATCCACTGGTGTCAAGAGGGCCAAGACCCGGGCAAGTGCGGCAGAGGTCTCACCCACCCCTTTCCCCTCACCCGTAGCCAGGAGGCGAGTGGAATAATCAAGCAGCAGGAGCGACCATTGGGCCAGACTCTGGTCACGGGCGCAGCGGGTCCGAGCCTCATCCAGGAACTCCACAAAAAGGGCCAGACCACCCAGGGGGCGGGCTGATCCTCCCTCGATCTCTCCATAGGGCAGAATTCCCTCCACCAACGAATCCGACCGCATGACGCAGCCAAGAAACAGGCGATCAAGGCCGTCCTGCCAGCTAGTCTCGGCAACCGCGGGCAGCTCCGTATCCCGGCATTGCTCAGCGGACAGGCCCCAGCGGATACCAGCGCCCAGAACCCAGTGCCGGACCAGCTCCAGATCATCCTGGCTCAGGCCAAAGGCCGGATAAACCGCTGGATTTTCCAGCAGGGCCAGGACATCGCTCCAACCGAAACGACCATCCAGCAGGGTCAGAAAACTGAGGAGGATACGACCTGGATGTTCGCTCTGGAGCAGCGAGCGATCGGCAATGGAATGGGGCAGGTCCGCAAACACCGCTGGGATCAACGGGGCATAGACCTGGATGTCCGGGGCCATGACCAGGACATCCGAGGGCTCCATATCCGGATGGGTATCGAGCCAGTGCAGGATCTGATCCTTGAGGGCCATCAGCTCACGCAGGGGGGAGTGACAGGCGGCGACGATCAGGGAATCATCGGCCTGGCAGGGGGGATCTACGCTGACCGCACCCGCCAGAAGATCAGACTGGATGAGCTGGAGCAGCCCACCTGTACCATCCCCCATGGCCTGGAGTGGATCGACAAAGACAGGCGGATGGCGAACCAGATCCGGGGAAGTAAGCAGCATCTCCTGAAACTCCCGGGCCTGATTACCACAGGAGAGCAGAAGCGGATGCGAACAGGCCTGAGGCTCTTCATTCTTCTCTTGTCCCTCTTGCCAGGAACAGCGGCTCAGGGCCAGAAGAAAAAAATGGACCTCACAGTGACGGGCCACTCCGTGCAGGGCAGCCAGGAGCAGGGGTGGGATGCTGTGCAGGCCAAAGACCATGAGCCGGGATGGCAATAGCTTGGGGGCGAAGATAGGGGTGTTCGGGGATTGTTCCAGGCGCTGGATCAGGCGCTCCAGACGCTCACCCCGGTGGGCCAGACCTGGTTCGCTCGCAAGCAAACGTTGCCAGATCGCCATCTGCCAGCCCTCGGCCACATTCCCGGTGGAGCGCTGGCCCTGGGTCCAGCCTGCCAGCATATCTGGGCGCATGATCTGATACTGATCAAAAAGATCGGCCAGCTGTCGGGCCAGCTGGAAGCGCTTCAAGGGACCGTTATCTCCGGTGATATAATGCTGCAGAGGGGCCAGGGTTTGGTCTGTGTGATCACGGAGCATGGTCTCGATACGCCAGCTCATGCACTCGCGCGAGAAGAGATCAGCCCGACCCTCCACGCCCAGTCCCTGGGCCAGCCGCTCAAAAAATCGTGCTGGCCACAGATACTCCATGTTGCACCAGACCGGCAGGGCCTCGGCCAGACGCTGAGAGAGCATCCGCTCCATGCCATGACTCTGGATGAGAAATGACTCGCGGACCATGGGGTCACGACGGGGCTCAGCCACAAACAGCTGAATCAGCTGCGCCACTAGATTCTCGGTCTTGTTGGAGATATGGAGATGGAACATGGTCACTCCCGGCAGGACCCACCCAGGGACGCTACCAACAAATTCTTGACGGAACAGCCGCTACTCGCTAATCTTGCAGGTATTCTTAAGAATTCAGATTTTCGTGTAACATCCCGGCGTAAAAGAAATTTCACCGCATATAGCCCACTGAACGTGCGCTAACCAACCAAAGAATGATCAAATACCGGAAATAACCGGCAGACCATGAACATCCGTCTCTTTCAACCCCAGGATCACGAGCAGATTGTGGCCATCTACAATCAGGCCGTGGCCGATGGCAGCTGCACCGCCGACACCGAACCGGTAACCGTGGACAGCAAGCTTGCCTGGTTTGCCCAGCACCTTAACCACGAATATCCGATTTTCGTGGCCGCAGACGACCAACAGATCCTGGGCTGGTGCAGTCTCAGCCCACATCGTCATGGACGCAAGGGCTTACGGGCCGTGGCCGAGATCAGTTACTATATCAAACGGGAACAGCGCGGTCAGGGGCTGGCCAGCCGCCTCATGGATCATGCGGTCACTGCCGCCCCGGCCCTGGGGCTCAAGCACCTCTTTGCCCTCCTTTTGGACTGCAATGAGGCCAGCATCCATCTCCTGGAAAAAAAAGGCTTTGTCCGCTGGGGCCATCTGCCAGGTATCGTCGATTTGAATGACCGCATCTGCGGCCAGTACATCTACGGTCGCGCCCTCTAAACAGCTCTGATGCGCCCCTTGCCTTCCCATTCCCTGTGTTGCGCTACCTATTCATGGAAATCCTGACTAAGCCATCAAAGTCGTTCTTTTACCTTCATCACCAGCAGCAGCCACGAAGTCACAGACTCACAGGGCAGGAGTGTGGCGGGTATATTCAACAATTGCATAGACAAGACCGGCAAAAATCCCTATGGTGAAGAACAGTCGCAAGCGCCGTTCCCAGGGAACTTTTTCACCGTCTGACATGTACTGAAGAAGGGCCACCAGGACAAAGGTAATCCCTGCCACATAGGGAACAGTCTCCAGGAGCTGCATGAGCGTGGCCTTGATGGTCAAACTCAGGTCAGCCGCCGGTCGCAGGTTAAACAGCAAATAAACCATACCGGTCAGATAAAACGACATACTCTCTCTTTTCTCTAGCATATGAATACCCTTACAACTCTTTATTTTCCACAGACGCAGCTCCCCGCCCATCACCGGCTGCCACTCGCGCTCCTCTTTGACCAACTCCACCTGATCCAACCGGTGGAAGGGGTACCCGATCATGTGCTGGTACCCGATCATGACCAGGAACCCGATCAGACCCAGGCACCAAAGGATGATCATTTCACGGAAAGCCATTTCTGTCAAGTTCATACTCCAGCACCGCTGGGGCCGGACCGGGATCGTTTCCTCCGCCTGATCCAGGATATCCGCCTACGCAAGGATGATTATGCCGCCCAGCTCAGCTCGCTGACCCTGGCCGCCCTATCTGAAAAAGGAAAGAACCAGGAGGGGTCACACAACGACATCCTCGGTGCCCTGCGCAAACCAAGCAGCAGCGCTTCCGCCAACGACGAGGCGCTCTGGCAGGCACGACTGGTCCTGAAGATCGGGGAGATCCTGGATACGGAGGAAGATGAGCTCAACCTGCAGCTGGCAGAGCTGAGCGAGCAGAAGAATCGCCTGTTCAATGAACTCCAGGGCGACAGTGGTGAAAGTGGGAGCATCGACTCTGAGGACACAGACGACGACCTGTTTGCCGAGATCCTTGAACAACAGGAGCAGATCGGGCGCCCGGCAGGTTCCACGCTGCGCAACCGTTTCCGCGCCTGGCAGAAGCTCTACAGGGCCGGGGTGATCCCAGACCAACCGTCAATCTGGACCACCCGCTGCCGGGAATCAGCTGAGGTAATCGCTGATCGCTACGAAACGCGCAGTGGCCGCAGCATTGCCCCCCTGCTGCACTTGGCATTACCAGCCCGACTCCCAGGTCAGGGGGCAGAGGCGCTGATCAGCGCCTTCCGCACTGAGACTGGAGAGCTACGCCAGACCCTGCGCCAGAAACTGCAGGAACTGGCCGAGGGCGAAGAGCTTGTCCTGGTGGAACCCACAATCCTGCTGCCTGAGGCCGAGGCATACCAGGAGCAATGGCAGGCAGCCCTGGACACACACTTCCCCAGTGCCCGATACGGCCGCCTTCCCCTGACCGTGAACCTGCTGGCCAACATCTCCCTGGAACAGTTACTCCGAGATGAGGGCCCCGTGGCGCAACAGACCCATGGAACCCATGGCGCACATGAGGCGGTCGGACATGGCCTGCTGGCCGTTATCGGCTGAGGAACTCTGTAGTTTCCCAGTGCTTGCTGGCGCCACTGACCTTCAACATGTCTCTCATCTCCTGGCGTATATCACAACAACTGAAGACTGCGAACCCGATTGATTGCCCCAGCTATTTCAAGCAGGCGTGTCTGGGCAAAAAAAACGGGTGGCGAGCTTTGTCCTTGCAAGACCTCCAGGCCCTTTTCATCAAGAATACGAACCAGCTTTCGTGCAAGTGCAGTAGGGGAACACCCATCTGCAGAGAGTTTCAACCGCCTGGCAAGAAGCAGGCAATAGCCAATCGTATAAATCTGAGCTGGATCAACAATCCCAGTTAAACAACGGACATCGATCTGGTCTGCTCCATACTCTATGACTTCATGTTCTTTTCCTCTCAAAGGCTTTATACGAGTGGGTATAGCCTTTTCAAGTCTGTCATTTGTATAAGCAGGATTAAAGTTCTCGGGCGACATAACCCTGTTGTCTACAATTGACAAAGCAGCCGCAGCTCCAGACAGAGGCACAGATACGGGGGGGAGATCCAAGGCCCTTACCTGGGCGTTCATATCGACCGGGGTGTATGCACGCATCGCAATGACCTGATGGGCAACACCAAGATACCCTGAGCTGCTGCCGGCAATGATCAAGGTACTCACACCACACTTTTCATACAACTCCCGCACTCTATCTACAAGGGGCGTGATTGGATCTTCCGGGATCAGTTGCCGCATGTGGCGGTCCCGAATAAGAAAATTGGTGGCAGATGTATCTTCATCAATGAATAACAATTCTGCACCGGCCAACACGCTCTCAACAACTGCCGCAGCCTCTGATGTACTGCCGCTGGCATTTTCTGTGCTGAAACGTTCCGCGTCAGAACCTTGTGGCAGATCGTTGATGAACGGGGAAATATCCAGGCCCTTGATGGACCTACCATCTTCGGCACATACGAGTACAGAATTCCCGTTGGCAACCACTCGTTCTCTGCCATCTCCCGGGATATGGGGATAAACAGCCTTTGCCAGAGCATTTAAAATGGTCGATTTTCCATGATACCCGCCACCCACAAGGGTGGTTATACCCGGGCGGATACCCATCCCCCTTAGCCTGCCACCATTTGGCAGCTCCACAACAACGGCTAATGTTTCAGGCGCCTTAAAGGGGATCACCTCAAACCGAGCAGGCAAGTCTGAGACCCCAGACTCGCGCGGCAGAAGAGATCCGTCGCCAATAAAGGCAATCAGCCCCTCATCCTGGAGCATACTTTGGAGCACCAGCATATCTTCAACACAGTCACAGTGCGCCTTTAACCCCTGCCACTCTGCAATGCGTTCTTTGACAAACAACAAAATTGCCGGCAATTCTACGTTGAACATCTGCAAGGACTCTGCAGCCAGCACCTTTTTTGTCAAAGATCCTGGCAAACTGCAACGGAAGGCTATTGACACCCCCTTGCTGGAGCAGCGAACAACATTCCGTTTGAGCACCTGTTGCGGCATGCGAACGAGCTGAAAAGAACCACTCCCCCCAGCCCCCCAGTTCTGCTTGGCATACCGCGTGACGCCCTCATTAAAGAGACGTAACAGGTAATCTTCTGCAGCAACAGTCCGAGCAGAGGATGAGGTAGCCCACTCAGGGATCTGAAGATATTCGGCACCAATATCGAGACAACAGAGAGACGCCGGAGAAGCCCCTGGGCTCCCCTGGATATGCTTGAAGTGTAATGTATACGCTGGGTACGTTACGCGAAGGTCTAAGATATTCTGATATGCACGATACGCTTGGCCGCCCATCCCCTGCATTTTTTTTTCGAACGTATCCGGATCCATTGCAGCTATCATCTTCATAGCAATCTACCAGGGCCTTCCGGCTCGTCCATTACAGAGACAGAGCCATCTCGCCTCCCGTCTTCGGAGGCGAGATGGCTCCATTCGAATTTACCAAGTCCCTACAGTCCAAAACACGAGCCAGTATCGACACTCACTCACGTCAGGATTTTTCCTTGCACTCTCCGCAGCAGGTATAGGGATTAATGCTCATGACCGGACAGGGGGCAATCTTGATTACCTTGTTGGCAACGCTGCCAAACATGATCCGCTCCAGCCCCTTGTAGCCATGGGTGCCCATCACGATCAGGCAGCCCTCACGACCTGCCGCATAATCAACAATCTGCTCGGCCACATCACCGACCAGGACCTTGGAGTCCAGTGCCATCATCCCCAACTCCTTGTAGGCCGCCTGATTGTCATCACAAAACTGGGACATCTTATCCTGGGCATTGGCGAGCAGGTCGTGCTCAAGCTCAGGCAAATTCATCTGTGGCACAAAAAAACCTGAATAATCCTCCAGATTCTGAACCACAAAAATCAGGGTCAGCGAGGCCTTGAAACTGGCCGCCACATAAGCGGCAGAATCGGCAATCAACTGGGCGTTCTCAGAAAAATCAATGGGGGTCACAACTGTGGTGATCTTACCTATGCCTTTCATACTCCCTCCTTCAGATTAATGTCTGTACCGCCATCGCCAGCGGCATGGATTAGTTTCCAAACAATCCCTTTAGCCCCTTCTCCAAAAGACTGGGCGCAGTCCCCTCGGTTGCACTCTCTGTGGGGTCAAGCTTTTTCCCCAACTCCTTCATGAGCAGATCCTTGACCTCCCCCTTGAGCAGGTCAGCCACGTCGGCATTCTGTTTGAGATCAGAAAAGGGGCCTGAAATCCTATAGGGGATGACCCGATCACCAAACTCGGCCAGACCGGTGGTCTCATTGCGATTCAGAGCTCGAGCCATGCGCACATCCAGCTGATAATCAAGGTGTTCATTGACCAGGTCGACTTTACCGCGACCATTCACGGCCATCAACTCTGAGGCCGCATACAGGTCTTCGTTGAAGATGACCCCGTTCTGGATCACACCAGTGGCGGTCAGACGGGCAAAGCCGGTGGCCTCCTCTTGGGCAAGAGCAGGGATAGCCTCGCCCCGATAGAGGGCCCGCGCAGTACGGATCACCTTGAGGATCTTGAGCTTTTTGATCTCACCATCGGTGCAGGACAGATTAAGCTTTCCATTGGCATGGGAGACGATATCGTCGCGGGTAGCACCGCGACTGGTCACTGCCGTATCCATATTAAGGGTACCGCTGAACTCATCACGGCCGGTCATGGCCTGGGCCAGCTCGCCCAGGTTGACCTGTTGCAATTTCTTTTGCAGATGAAGCTTAGGATTGTCCGTCCGGGCATCCACCTCGGCCTCCACATGCAGCGTGCCACCGTAGAGGCTTGCGCTCAAGGGCTTGACATGGAGACGACCATCAGCCACCGTGGTCTGGATGACAACCTGGGTCAGTTCGGCACCGCCACCCTTGAGGGAATCAAGACGGAGATCACCACGCAGCCCCAGGTCCCGCAGGAGCTCCACCGGGATCAGCTGGGCGCCTTGCGCCTCTTTTGCCTCCTGCCCCTTTTGCGCCTTTTGTCCTGATGCCTGCGCTGCAACTGCAGTATCCACCCCAGCTGCCGCTTTCACGGTATAGCGATCAAGATCCAGGCGATCCCCATGCATCACCACCTCATAACTGGGCTTGGTGGTCAGTCCAGCCAGCACGGCCTTACCCTTGAAGGTGGTCTGGTCAAATTTGACATTCAACGGGGCAATCTCCAGGCGCTGCCGGTCACCACGTACCTCCAGGTCGGCCCCGAGTCGCGTGAGGGCATCAGCCGCCTGAAAGGCTGGCAGCTCCAGGCCCAGGGACTCGGCAAGACTCTTGGGTGAAAAATTCGGGATCGTTAAGGTCGCCTCCATCTTGAGTGCAGCAAAGTCCTCAAGCCGCAGAGCACCATGAACCTCGGCCGCACCCAGGCGCAGTTCCAAATCATCGACTGTCAGCAGCTGTTTTTTGAGATCAATCTCGCTGTGCCCCTCACCAGTCAACTCAAGCCCGCCCTCGGGCAGACCGGGCCGCTGCAGGCGACCCTGGAATTTAAGGTCTGCCAAACGGAAACGCTGTTCAGCCACATCCAGGGTCAGTTCACTTTCCAGGTCAACCCGGGCCGTACTCCGCACCCCTTGCTGCTCAAGATCCAGGCCAAACCCCACACGCAGGGGGAACGAGGCACCGGAACTGATGGGCCCAGCAGTCACTGCCATCTCCCTCAGGGTCAGACGCTGGCCAGCCTGTTCATCCACCAGATCAACACTGATATTGGTCAGACGGATTCCCCCTATCTCCAGGCCACTGAGGGCGGGTGCTGCTGCCTGCTGCTCCTGCTCCTGTTTTACTGGGGTCTCGGTAGCCAGGAGGTCTTGCCAGTTGCTGCTGCCATCTGCTCGACGATGTAGATTAACACGCAGGCCATCCAGGACCAGGGTCTGCACCTCAAGCCGTCTGGCGCTCAGAAGCGGCCACAGGGCCAGCTCAATCCGCGCCTGTTCAGCGGCGGCAAAGTCCTCTACGGGAAAGCCCAGACCATTACTCAGACTGATCTGCCCCAGGCCAAAAACCACCTTCAGCTGCATGGAGACCGAGAGATTGATCTCGCCAGGAATAGAGAGCTGCCGCCCCGTCCGCTCCTGGACCACAGCGGCCATGGACTCCTTGTAATCGTTAGGATCGACCAGTAAGGGGACTGCCACCATCAGCCCGACCAGTACCAGCAGCAGACCAGCTACCCCAATCCCTAACCATTTCATCGCCTTTCCCATTTCTGCCTCCTGATTTTCATTCCTTCTTGATTCAGTATCTCACAGAATCAAGGGGCGATCAACCCGATAAACTCATCTTCGGTCAAAATTACCTTACCCAACTCCTGGGCCTTCTTCAGTTTGGAACCAGCCTTGTCCCCGGCCACCAGATGGGTCATATTTTTGGTGACCATGGTGGCCACCTGCCCACCATGCTCCTTGACCAGATTCTTGGCCTCGGCCCTAGACAGGCGCTTGAGTGTGCCAGTGAAAAGAATGACCATGTTGCTGAGCGGCAGATCGCCGGCAACCATTTCCGCCACCACCGGCTCTACCCCGCATTGACTCAGACGATCCAGCATTGCCCGGACTGAAGGATCTGAAAAATAGTCCACCAGGCTGGACGCCGCCTGACTGCCAATGCCCTCGATCTCCTCCAACTCACACCGTTCAACCGCCATGAGCGCCGTAAGCGTAGCAAAGTTTTGTTCGAGCAGGCCAGCCGTGACCTCACCAATAAAGCGTATGCCAAGGGCCGCCAGAAACCGGGCCAGGGCCGGCGACTTGGCCGCAGCCACAGCAGTCACAACCTTATCTGCCGACCGTCCCCCCCACCCCTCAAGTACCGCCAAATCTTCACGACGCAGGGCAAAGAGATCGGGCAGATCTCGAACCAGGCCCAGCCCATACAGCTGCTCCATGCTCTTTTTCCCCAGGCCATCGAGATCAAGCCCGGCCTTGGAGGTAAAATGGATCAGAGAGCGGAGACGAACCGCCGGGCAATGGGGATTGACGCAACGGGTCACGGCCTCACCCTCGGGCCGAATCAGGCCGTGGTCACAGACCGGGCAGGTAGCAGGGATGACAATGGGCTCTTCACTGCCATCACGGCGCTCAACAATGGGCTTGACCACCTCAGGGATCACGTCTCCGGCCCGCTGGACAAAGACATAATCGCCTCGACGCAGATCCTTGCGCTCGATCTCGTCCTGGTTATGGAGGGTGGCCCGACTGACCACCACCCCACCCACATCCACGGGCTCAAGGAGTGCCACCGGAGTCACGGCACCGGTGCGCCCCACCTGAAACTCCACAGCGAGCAACCGGGTGGTGGCCTGAATGGCCGGAAACTTCCAGGCTATGGCCCAGCGCGGGGCCCGCGGCTTGAGAGCACCGCCGATTGAGCCCAGCCGACTCTGCAGGGCAAAGGAATCCACCTTGACCACCATGCCATCGATCTCATAGGGCAGGTCATGGCGCAAGGCGGCAAGCTCGTCAAAGCGCGCCTCGACCTCTGCCAGCGAAGGACACAAGCGGCTCAGCTCATTGACGGGCAGCCCCAGTTCACGCAGATATACAAACAACTCAAACTGACCAGCACAGGGCGTCTCATCAGGCGCAGAGACGCCATAGGCAAAAAAGGACAGCGGCCGACGAGCGGTCACGCTGGGATCGAGCTGACGCAGGGCCCCGGCCGCTGCATTGCGGGGATTGGCAAAGAGCGGCTCACCTGAGCGCAGCCGTTCCTCATTGAGACGCAATAGGCCAGCACGCTCCATAAAGACCTCGCCCCGAACCTCGAGCAGGCCCGGGACTGGTCCGGATAAACGTAGGGGAATGGCCTGAATGGTCCGAAGCTGGGCCGTGATCTCCTCCCCCACCCAGCCATCACCCCGGGTACTGCCCCGGACCAGGAGCCCATGCTCATAGACCAGCTCCACGGCCAGACCATCCAGTTTGACCTCCACCAGATAGGTCAAGCCCGAGTCGCTATGGAGAAAACGAGCGAGCCGCTCTTCAAAGGCCTGGAGATCTTGGGCCGAGAAGGCGTTATCCAGGCTGAGCATGGGCAGTCGATGCTCCAGTTGGCTGAAGTGGTCCAAGGGGGGGCCGCCAACCCGGAGACTGGGCGAGTCAGGACTCTGTAATTCAGGATGACTCTCCTCCAGGGCCACAAATTCCTGAAAGAGTCGATCATACTCGCCGTCTGAAATGATCGGATCGTCAAGGACATAATAGCGATGATTGTGTGCCTCAAGCTGGGCACGCAGCTCCTTGATCCGCTCGGCCGCCTCCATCCCTGCTAACTCCGCGCTGAAAGCAGTTTCCCGCCGTGGCTGATATTCTCCCGTTCCACTTCATCGATAAAAATTGTGATCGATTCTGGTGGCTTGTTGGCCTCACGGGCAATCACCTCAGTGACCCCGCTGCAAATCTTTTCCTTCTGTTCCGTGGTTAAGGCTCCGGCGACACGAATGCTGACATAGGGCATAACTTTCTCCTTGATGTTGATGATTATCGATTAACTAAAACTCACAAATGGCTCACTTTGAAAACTTCTCTTGCCGCCACACCTGCGTGACAAGAAACACATTCCCCGCAGGATATCCATTGAATACCACAGATAATTCCAGCAAGCAGCCCTTGACCTTGGACACAAAAATCAAGCTGCACAGACGACTGATAAATTATACATGGTTTACTGAGTAGACCCAAGAAAAGAGAGCAGAGAGGAGAAAAACAGGGCTGCAAACAACCAGGAACAACGGGGATAGCAGCAGGCAGGGAAAAATCAGTCGCCGGGGAGACAGAGGCAGACCAAAGAAGAGGGAAGGGGCAAATCTTCAAGGCCCAGGTCTTCGAGCAGGACGGTGAGTTCAGTGCAGGTGCAGTTAAAAAAGGGCTGCCTCAGTTCCGGTTCGGCCTGGGACAGGGCCAACTTTCGCCGCAGTTCGGCTGCTGCCTGTTTGCGCACAGGGCCAGGATCCACTGCCTGTCGCTGGCAAAAGGCCTGGAAGCGATCCCAGTTATAGACCACACGCTTGAGCCCCCGGTAGATGGGGAGTTCCACGTGATCATAATTGAGATCCCGGAGGATGATCTCGCTGAAGCGCTCAGTGGCGGCAGCACGGAGAAACTGCAACTCGTCAACACTCAGCTGCAGGCCGGGCCCCTCCGGATCAGCGGTCAGGTAATGAAGGGCCGAATGAAGGGCAATCTCCGGGATCTCACCCGAGTGGCGGACCACCAGCCACTCGTCGTCCATGATCTCCTGCCTCTCCAGATTCACGAGCACTCATCCTCAAGCCCGAAGACCGAGTGGATGGTCCGGATCTTGACTGCTGTCTGATCGCGGTGATTGTCGCTCTTGAGGTAACAGAGGGGATCGTGGAGAAACTTGGAACAGATGGCCGCAGTCATCTTCTCCAGGGCCTTGCGCTGCTGCGCATCCAGATCACCCAGGCGGGCAAGGGTTCGCTCAAGCTCATCCCGGCAAATGGCATCCCCCTTCCGGCGCAGGGCGGCAATGGTCGGATTCACGGCCTGGCCATCGAGCCAGGCCCGAAACTTCAGGGTCTCCTCATCGACTATGCGCCGGGCACTGATGGCCTCGCGCTCCCGCCCCGACTTGTTCATCTCCACCACATTGTTCAGATCATCAATGTCGTAGAGATAGATATTTTCAAGCTCATTCAGGGCCGGATCCAGATCACGGGGGACGGCGATATCAATAAAGAAGATCGGCCGGTTGCGACGGGCACGCATGATCGGCCGCAGGTCATCCCGATGCAGGATAACACCGGTGGCGCCGGTGGAACTGATAACAATATCGGCCTGCTCCAGTTCAGCCATGAGCTCGTCCAAGGCCACGGCCCGCCCCCGAAAACGCCTGGCCAGGACTACGCCATTGGCCAGGGTTCGATTGGCCACCGTAACCTCAGCTACCCCTTGGCCCATAAGATTTTCAGCGGCCAGTTCGGCCATCTCACCGGCACCGATGAGCAAGACCTTTTTGTTCTGCAGACCACCAAAGATCTTCCGGGCCAGCTCAACGGCAGCATAACTGATGGAGACGGCAGCAGAACCGATCTTGGTCTCGGTTCGAACCCGCTTGGCCACGGAAAAGGATTTATGGAGCAACTTGTTGAGGATAGGGCCGGCACCACCGGCCGCAGCATGCCGGTAGGCCTCCTTGATCTGTCCCAGGATCTGGGACTCACCAACGATCATGGAATCGAGACTGGCCGCGACCATGAACAAATGATGCACCGCCTCATCTCCCTTATAGCTGAAAAGGTAGTCAGCATACTTGTCCGGGTGCACGGCCTCGCCAAAGAGAAAGGTCGGGATGATCCTGTCCATATCGGCACCATCCTCGGCCACCACCATGACCTCGACCCGATTGCAGGTAGAAAGCAGATAGACTTCGCGACAACCAGGCAGGGCTGCCAGACGGCTCAAAGGCTCTTCATAGCCTGAGCTAAGGGCCAGTTTCTCCCGGACCGCAAGGGGGGTGGTCTTATGATTGACCCCATAGAGGCGGATCATCTCACTGGGCATAACTGTGCTCGCCTCCCAAGAGAAAGGTCACCCCCCAGAGGGTGAAGAGGACCGAGGAAAAGCCGACGATGGCCATGATTGCGGCCCGCCGGCCTCGCCAACCCACAGTGAGTCGCTGGTGCATCTGGGCCGCGTACAGGAACCAGGTAATCAGCGACCAGGTCTCCTTGGGGTCCCACTGCCAATAAGTGCCCCAGGCCTGGCGGGCCCAGAGCGAACCGGTGATAATCCCCAGGGTCAGGAAGACAAAACCAATAGTCAGACAATGCCTGTTGAGCTGATCAAGAGAGTCCAGCGAGGGCAAACGGACAAAGAAATAACCGAGCCGTTTGCTCTTGAGTTCCCACTCTTGGATGAGATACATGAAACCGCCACAGAAGGCCAGGGCCAGAAACCCGTAAGAGAGGACGGCAACCCCGGCATGGACCGGCAGCCACCAACTCTGCAGGGCTGGCGGCAGGGGCGTGACCTCCCGGGAGACCAGGGAGGCCACCAGCAGCAGGATGACGACCAGGATCGAGACAAAGGTACCAAAATTTTTGACCGTGTAACGCCAGCGAAAGGAGAGATAGGCCCAGGTGACCGACCAGGCAAAGAAGACCACGGCCTCGTGCTGCGAGGTGATGGGCGTGTAACCGGCCAGCACATAACGGGAGACGATGTAACAGGTCTGCAACAGACCTGAGACCAGGAGGATGGCACGGGCAATGGTCCGCACCCGTTCGCGCTGACTGATAAAAAAAGCCACATACGCGGCAGCCGACGCAAAACTGACCACCAGCACGAGCTGGAAAAGCAAATAACTGATTTCTCCGATCATGGTCACTGGCCCGGCAGTCAAGACTGCGGATCCCCCTCCTGTTGTTGTTGAAGCCCGGCCAGCAGCTGTTCCGGGTCAATGGCCTGGGGTAAGACCCGGGCCAGTTCCTGACGCAGTAAATCCCAGTCACCCTCACGCAGGGCCTGTAGGGCTGCGGTCTGCAGGACTGCATGAAAGAGACGACGATGTGCCTCCTGCTCCTGGTCAACCACCACCTGGCGGCGAATCTCACCCATCAGACGGATCAGCAGGCCATATTCAGGGCCGTAATTGTGCGCCAGTTCAGCACGTATCTTCGCGGCTAGGGCCGGACTGTTGCCGCCGGTGGCCACGGTGAGCAGCAGCTCACCACTGCGAACCTGGGCCGGGACCTGAAAGGTACACTGCTCCTGGTTGTCAATACTATTGAGCAGAATCCCCTGGGCCTCAGCCTCAACTGCAACCAGGGCCTGAACATCAGGTCGATCCGTGGCCGCAAAGGCAAGAAAGGCCCCAGTCAAATCACCTGCCGCATACCCCCGCGCAAGCCATTCGATCTTTCCGATCTGACCGGCTTGGCCCGCCTGCAGCAGCTGGGCAATTCGCTCGTCCAGCTCGGGACTGACCACCCGCACCCGTGCACCACAGACCAGCAGGCCCTCGATCTTACGGGCAGCCACCGTGCCACCGCCAATGACCACACAAAGGCGATCCTCAATCTTGAGGCCCACCGGATAGAGAGGTACCAGGGCCAATTCAGTCCCCTTTGCGACGCAGCTGGTTGAAGATGATGGTGATCTGTTCGCCGCTCTTTTTCATCTTCTGGCTGCTGATGGTGATATCAAAATCCTTTTTGGCCTGCTCAAGAAAGAGGGGCAGACACTTGCGCCGGGCGTCGTGGGCCAGAAGAATCCGCCCCCCAGGCTTGAGATATTTGTCAAAGACATTGAGCAGCGGGGCAAAGAACTCTTCCCGGAACAGGACTTCGGCCGCAATCAGATAATCAAAGGTGGGCAGCTCAGGCGGTTCCAGCCAGTCCAGGTGCTGAAACTTGACCTGATGCAGCTTGGATGCCGCCGCACTGACCCGTTGAAAATCCATGATAATATCTTCATAATCAGACAGGGTCACATCAAAACCACAGGCAGCTGCAGCCAGGCCCGGGGCCCCAAGCCCCGCTCCCAACTCCAGGATCGACTTACCTTTGGGATCGGGCAACTTGGTCACGGCATAGGCCAAGACCATGGCCGCCTCCCAAAGCTTAATCCAGAAGGGAAACTCGGAGACATTGGCAAAGGGATCCCGACCATCCAGCATCTCCTCGATATCGGCAACCTTCAACAGACGAACGGTGTTATCCCCCACCCGCAGGCTATCAAAGATCAGGCTATAGCGCTCACGGATGCGGTTGTAGATCTGGCGTTCAGCTTCGGGCAGGGTTCGAATATCCATCAGACTTCCTTTCTCTGAAAAACTGGGCAAGTGGTGGGGGAGGATTGGCCTTAACTTTATTAACTTCAGGAGTAACCTTTCAGCAAGATTTAAAAAAAACAATAATTTCAGCCGGTAACTGTTTAGCAGTTGTTCAGATCCGTTCATTCCTGACTTCGAAGCATACATTTCAGGCGGTAACTGTTTAGCAGTGGTTCAGATTCGTTCATTTCTGACTTCGAAGCATACTTATGTATGTGAGAAGGCAAAAATGAACGAAGATGGGCCGCTGCTGGACAGTTACCAAGAAGAGATAAAGCCGGCCGCTGAGACGGCCAAGCAGTAATACCCAAACCAATGCAGACGATTGCGGCGGATAATATCAAGGAGCAGGATAATGGCAAAATAGCCACTGACGGCCGAGGCCAGCAGACCAGCTCCGATCTGGACAAAGGAGCTCATGGCTGGTGGATTTTGCAGGAGATCACCGCTCTGCAGGACCACGGCCCCAAGAATGGCCGGGATCGACATGATAAAAGAAAAACGGGCCACCACCTCGCGATTGACCCCCAGGGCCATACCCACAAAAATAGTAGAACCGGAGCGCGACAGGCCGGGGAGAATGGCGGCAGCCTGGGCACAGCCCATGGCCAGACCTCGGGGCCAATTGAGCTCCTTACTCCGCTCTGGGATATAACGGGCCAGGAGCATAAGGCAGCCGGTCACGGCCAGCATGGAATAGACCAAGTTGGTATTGGTAAAGATCGATTCGATGGAGTCTTTGAGCAGGAGGCCGACGCCGACGGCTGGGAGGGTGGCCACTATCACGTACAGGTCCCAGAGCAGATAGCGGCGACTCTCTTCATCGGCAGAACCGGTCAGGGCGGCCAGTGGCGCCTGGACCATGAGCAGGATTTCACGGCGGAAGACCACGACTACGGCCAGCAGGGTACCAAGATGGACAAAGACGTCAAAGGCAATACCCTGCTGCTGAAACTCCAGGAGATGGGAAACAATCACCAGATGCCCAGAACTGGAGATGGGCAGAAACTCTGTCAGTCCCTGGACCACACCAAGAATAATTGCCTTGAACAGCTCCAAATTAATACCTCCAAATCATTGCTACTACGATCATAAACCCAGAACAGCACAAAAAGAAAGGGGCTGATTGATCAGATGATCAATCAGCCCCTGGCAAGCTACCTAAAAACAAGGATTATGTCAATTAGCAACCCTCGACTTTAGCTCCACCACTCTTGGTCTTAACAGTGACCTTGTCACCAGCCTTCATTGAGTCGGCCTTCTTGCAGGTCATGGTCACGGTGTCACCGGCAACGGTGTCAACGGTACATTTAACATTAGCAGCCAGGGCAACGCCCACGGTGCTTACGGCAAAAACCAGAGCCATCAGTACAGATACGATTCCTTTCTTCATGACATTCTCCTCTATCGTTTGGATAATGGTTACTCTTTCTGGACTATTCCAGAACTAACTCACCATAAGATGGTAATATAAAACTATACCCACCAGCCAAAATATGTCAAACCCAAAAATCATGGGACAAACAATCAATTGATGATACTCTCGATATCTTTTTTCAAAAGCTTATGAGGAACATAACCCGGATATTTTTTGACCACCTGGCCGGCACTGTTTACGAGGAAGGTGGTCGGGATCCCAACCACCCCACCGAAATCACGGGCAGTTGAGCCCTTGGCCATAAGGACCGGATAGTTAATATCCCGCTGCTCGATCAGCTTGGCCACCACTGAGGCTCCGGCCTGATCCACGGACAGGGCCACCACAGAAAAGTTCTTGTCAGCCAGTTCTTCCTGCAGAGTCATCAGGGTCGGAATTTCCTGGATGCAGGGAGGGCACCAGGTGGCAAAAAAGGTCACCAGCAATGTCTTGCCCTCAAAGGCGCCGCTCTCGACAGTGGCCCCGGTCAAGGCATCGGACAGGGTAAACGTCGGCATCTGTGTTGCCGCCTGAACCGGGGCAGCAAGGAGGGCCAGGGACAGACAGAGAAGGATGAAAGACTTACGACAGATCTTTTTCAGCAGGTTCATAACAGGTTACTCCAAAGTTTACAGGGGATGCCTACACGGGGATGCCACGCAGGGGCTATTAAAGAAAAATCTTTCATAGGAAAATAGTGCATTATCCAGGAAAGTCAATCCACAAACATGAGCAAAAGAGAGGCATACCTCTTGGCCTGTTACCGCTAAGTGATCAAAAACAAGGCTACCCCAGGTGAAACTCAGCAAAATATATGGTAATATATTCCAATTTAGCCTATCAAAGGTAGGAGTGGTTCAATCATCAGGCAGATCATCGCCCAAGGCGATCATTGTCTTCCCAGCATATTTTTATTCAGCCAGCGACATCCCATGACCCATAAATCATCACTGTCTCACCAGACCCCGTCCCTTGTCAGCACGCCCCGCCCTGCTGTCCACCTTGGACTCATGCTGTCCCTTCTGCTCGCCCTGACCATTGGCCTCCTCCCGGATACCAGTCGGGCCGAGCTGGTGGATCGAGTGGTCGCCGTGGTCAATAACGAGGTCATCACCCTGTCTGAGGTCAATGAAGACGGTCAGGCCTTCTTCAAAAAAATCAGCGCCCAGGTTCCCGCCCACGAACTGGCCGAGGCCATTTCCAGGGCCAGGGAAGAGGTCTTGAACGGCCTGATCGACAAACGACTGATCGCCCAGGAGGCCGAGAAACTAAAGATCTCTGTCAGCGAGCAGGAGGTGGCCGCAGCGGCCGAACGTATCCAGAATCAAAACGGAGTGGATCGCGCGACCTTCCTGGCCGAACTGGCCGCCATGGGTCTCAGCGAGGCGGGGTATCTCGACAACCTCAAGAACCAGATCCTGCAGAGCAAACTGATCAATTACGAGGTCCGCTCAAGGATCGTCATCACCGACGACCAGGTCCTTGACTATTACGATGACAACTACACCCGCCGGGTGAACGACGGTGGCTACTACCTCCTGCAGATGGGTTTTTCCTGGGACCAGGGCGTAAGTGGACGCGACGAGGCCCTGCAACAGGCCCAGCGGGTTCACAATCTGGTCCTGAGTGGCCAGGACTTTGGCGAGCTGGCCCGGAAATTCTCCGACCTGCCCTCGGCCAAAGACGGTGGCGACATCGGCGAACTTCAGGAAGCAGACATGGCCCCTGCCATGCGCACTGCCATCACCCCGCTTGAAGTCGGAGAGGTGAGCCCGATCATCGAGACCGATGCCGGATTCCAATTTTTCAAACTGGTCTCCAGCCAACAGGGCGGCATTGTCTACCAGGCCCCGTTCGAATCCGTCAAAGAGAAAATCCGCGACGAGCTCTATGAAAAACAGT
>FLOH01001174.1_pt1 | contig 42503 bp, 37 predicted proteins | sample 756751 | NCBI WGS metagenome assembly FLOH01 (sample SAMEA4026879, study PRJEB14308) | marine metagenome | biome: coastal water; material: water | depth 74 m
AGGTGAGAAGAACTGATTTTCCAGCGTAATTGATCTTGCCTGATGCTTAAGCTAAAGGGCATGGAGTAACTGGCTCCGGGGAAATCTTCACTGTCATTGTTAGCGAGCTCAGAAAATACCAGAAAACCGATATTGAGGGTATAGGGCCTGTCATCAGCAAATGCCGAGTAAAGGGGAATAGTTGCCAGATTAATAATGATGGCGGGTAGTATTGCGGATTGAAAATTCATAACGACTCTTCATTCATTCATTCATTCATTCAATTAGATTGAAAACCGCCAGATCAGTACAACTGAACTGGCGGTATTGTTGGATTATTGATGGCGGCTCATTCGTTCAGTGACCCTGGCGATACGTTCATCAATTTCTTGCTGACTCAAACCGTCTTCAGTCATGCGTAGCGTGATCGCTTCCAGCTTTTCTTGATCGGAAAGTCCTTCGAGCGAAGCGCGGAATTCTATACGCTCCTGCATTTCGGCTACTTTTTCATCGATCTCATCCTGAGATAATCCCTGATCGCTCAAACGTTCGGTCAGTCTTTCCATGCGTTCTTCTTCGGTCATATTTTCCATGGCTCGATGCCGACCCTCACTGCGATTCTCCATACGTTCCTGCATACTGCTGAAGCGCTGATCAATTTCATCCTGAGAAAAACCACGCTCTGTCATACGTTCTGTCATCTGCTCGATGCGTTCTTCCTGGCTCAGTTGCGCCCTGGAAGGTTGATCGCCAAACCCGGGACGGGCAATGGCTGACGATGAAGCCAGAATAGCGGCAGAGATGGCTAAAGTAGTAAGTAAGTTGTTCATTTTTCATTCCTCGGTTTCGTTAAATAAATGTAATAAAGTTACATAACACGAAGCAAAGGATAATTACATTCAGCCTGTTTGTCAATATAAATGTAATTATGTTACATATTTAGCGTCGAGAGTAATTTTGGATGCCAGAAAGCACGGTTCACCTTGAGAAATTAGTTTCGAGTGGAGAAAAGAGGTGTAAGGAATTGATGTGCCTGGTCTAAGCCATGGATAAAGGTAAGGAGCCACTCAAAGAGTAAAAATAACTGGAAAATATCCCCAATAGGCTGTCTGTTCATCTAATCGAGCATGGCAATAACTGGCAAAGCTGGTTTGCTACGCAGGAAGATACTGTCGCTTATCTGGGTTGGTTAAGAGAGTATTGCGAGCGATTTTGGGAGGGTTTTCGAGCCTGGGGTTTCCAGCTTTAGCGCTGAAGCGATCATCTTTTCAGCCCTTGTCGGTTCCAGTTGGAACCGCCTCAACAGCAAGCATTGGCGCTCCGCGTCCGGGTCGGATGCCGATCCACTTCACATGTTCTGTCTGGAGAGTTTTTGATTCTGGCAATAGTTTTTCAGAATGCAAAATTTCAATTATCTGACCTCCATTGTCATCCACAATTTATTTTAAGCTTAAAAAGTCACCATCAATGATCATTAGCTTTACTCCCTGTTCAGTGATTGAGCGATGGGTACTTAAATCATCCGAGACGACATAGGACATGCCTGGAGTAAGCCGTGTTTTCGAGCCATCTTTTAGCTCGTTGATAACTTCACCCGCTAAACAATGTACGATATGACCTTTCTCACACCAATGATCCGCGAAGTAGTCCTTTGAGTATTCAACCATTCTAATTCTGAGTCCTTCAAACTGTATGGTTTGCCAATAAGCAATGCCTGTTTTACCTTTGTGTTCGGTCTTTGAAATTGTTGACCAGTCAATAGCTTGAAAGGGAATGCTTTTATCACTCATTGCTGTGCGATGCTCAGGATTTTGAAAATTGGATTTTTAATGTCAGCCGTTTATTTGGGCGTTATTCTCTCACTCGCTCCAGCAGTCTATTATTGTTCCATGCCCGTTCTTTAATGACGGGATACTTCACAGTATCCGCGAAGCATAATCCGCCAGGCGTGATCTTTCGCCGCGCTTCAGGGTTACATGCCCGCTGTGTTGCCATTCCTTGAAGCGGTCTACGATGTAGGTCAGTCCAGAGGTGGTTTCGGTCAGGTAGGGGGTGTCGATCTGGCCGATATTGCCGAGGCAGACGACTTTGGTGCCGGGCCCGGCACGCGTGATCAGGGTTTTCATCTGTTTTGAGGTCAGGTTCTGGGCCTCGTCCAGAATGATGAATTTGTTCAGGAAGGTGCGACCGCGCATGAAGTTCATCGAGGATATTTTAATCCGGTGACGCACCAGATCGGAGGTGGCTTTCTGTTCCCAGGCTTCACTTTTATCGTTACCGACCAGCACTTCGAGGTTGTCCATCAGCGCTCCCATCCACGGCGACATTTTTTCTTCTTCGGTGCCGGGTAAAAAGCCGATGTCTTCACCGACTGGCACGGTGATGCGGGTCATGATAATTTCAGAGTAGCGCTTTTCTTCCAGGGTCTGGGTCAGTGCGGCGGCCAGTGTAAGCAGGGTTTTTCCGGTGCCGGCCTGACCCGACAGGCTGACGAAATCGATTTCCGGGTTCATCAGCAGGTTGAAGGCAAAGTTCTGTTCACGGTTGCGGGCCTGTATGCCCCAAACCGAGTTGTGTTCTGTCGTGTAGTTTTTAATCACTTCGATCACGCACAGCTCACTGGTTTTTTCGATCACCATGCCGTCGAAATTATCCTTCAGATAAATGAACTGATTGGGGTGCCAGTTAGCCGTATCTTCGCCGCTGAATTCGTAGTAGGTCTTGCCGTCGCGTTGCCAGGAGTGAATGCTTTCGCCGTGCTGTTGCCAGAACTCGGCAGGTAATTCCTGGCTGCCGGTAAACAGTAGTTCCAGGTCATCCAGCACCTTGTCGTTGGAATAGTCTTCCACCGGTATGCCAAGTACGGCGGCCTTGATACGCAGGTTGATATCCTTCGAAACCAGGATGATTTCGCAGTCCCAGTCATCGCTCAGCGCGATCACGGTGCCGAGTATCGAGTTGTCGTTCTTGCTGCCCGGCAGGCTGTCGGGCAGACGCGGGCTATGGGCTTCGGTTTCAAAATACAGGCGACCGCTGCTGTTGCTGAGCTGGTTGCCGTTTTCGGTCAGATACTGATTGAGGGGCAGTCCCAGCTTGATATCCTGATCCTTATGTTCTGTCATCAGGTCATCGATAAAGCGGTTCACCTGTCGCACATTACGGGCCACTTCCGACATGCCTTTTTTGCCCTGGTCGAGTTCTTCCAGTACGGTCATGGTGAGAAAGATATTGTGTTCCTGAAAACGGAACAGTGCGGTGGGGTCGTGCATCAGCACATTGGTATCGAGTACGAAAAGTTTGGCTTTTTCATCATTCATTGTGTGAGTCCCATAGCGTGAGTCTTCGTTGTTATTGTGTGGGTTGATTTTATGAAGTATAGATGACGCGGCGGGGTTAAAGAACTTATCCGGAAGAATATATTTTTTACTACAATGGCTTAAAAATGGCGAAGCCGAAATCAGGCTTTGCTATAGTAAGTCGGTTCAATTTCGAATCAGTTTTAGCATGCATCAATCCATTCATCTTTATCGACGACAGCAGGTTTATCAGCTTGATCGCCTGACCATGCAGCTGGATCAGCAGACTTCTGCGCAGTTGATGAGTCGGGCAGCGCGGGCGGTATATGATGCAATCCAGCGACACTGGCCCGATATTCGACATGCCGTTGTGTTTGCCGGTAATGGTAATAATGGGGGCGATGCTTTTGCACTGGCCTGTCTGATGCAACAGGATGGCTGGCAGCTGGATTTGATCGGCGTGGGTGATTTAGCCATGCAATCGGCCGAGTCGTTGTATTACCGCCAGCAATGGGAACAGCAGGGCGGGGTTACGTCGGCCTGGCAGGGTGATATTCCGCATTGTGATCTGATTGTGGATGGGTTGCTAGGGATAGGCCTGAGTCGCGCTCTGGATCCGAGCTGGATCAATCTGGTGAGCGCAATCAATGCGCATTCGGCTTACCGGGTGAGTATCGATATTCCGAGTGGCCTGAATGCGGATCGCGGTATCGCGATGCCGGTTGCGATCATGGCCGATGTAAGCGTGAGCTTTATTGGTCGAAAGGTCGGTTGCTATCTGGCTGATGGGCCGGATTACTGCGGTGTACTGGAGTTTGACCGCCTCGGCCTTTCTACCGATACCGAGCGCAGAGTCACGCCCGATTGCTCGCTGTTAAGTCCGTACACTATTGCCCTGCCGTTAGCACGTAAAAACAACAGTCATAAAAATCAGTTCGGTCACGTGCTGGTAATCGGTGGTGATCGCTCGATGAGTGGCGCCGCGAGCCTGGCGGCACTGGCGGCATTAAGAACCGGTGCCGGTGTGGTCAGTCTGTGTGTGCATCCGGATAACTATGCGCTGGCGGCAACTCGGCAGATGGAGTTGATGGTGAGTGACTGGACTCAGCTGGAGCGACAGCTGGAACTAGCTTCGCTGATTGTAGTGGGGCCGGGGCTGGGCCAGTCACCCAGCGCGGGCGAGATATTGCACAGCATCCAGTATATCGATAAACCGATGGTGATCGATGCGGATGCGTTGCAGGTGGATTTTCTGTCGGCACTGACTACCCGACAGGGAGTGATAACGCCACATCCCGGAGAGGCTGCCAGATTACTCAATTCTACACCTCAGTTGGTACAGCAGGATCGACTGAATAGCCTGCAGCGTTTGAGCGAACAGTGGCCTCTGGCGGTGGTGTTAAAAGGTGCCGGAACGCTCACGGGTGCGCAGGATGAGCGCCCTGCGCTGTGTAATCACGGGCATGCCGGAATGGCGACAGCGGGGATGGGCGATGTGCTGGCTGGCATCATCGCCGGTTATCTGGCCCAGGGCTTGAGCCCATCGCAGGCTGCGCAGACGGCTGTGCTGGTGCATGCACTGGCGGCCGAAGATTTTGCCCAACAGCACGACGCGGCCAGTCTGATTGCTTCAGATATCATTCAGTGCCTTCCGCGTGTAGTGAAAAAACTGCGTGCACAACAGGCTGGCAAGCGGGTAGGTATTAAACATGATTATCTGTAACGAACAGGATATGAAAGCCTTCGGTGCGAAGCTTATTCAGCCGGGCATTGCACCGGGGGTGATCACACTGAAAGGCAATCTGGGTACCGGTAAAACTACCCTCGTGCGAGGTGCACTGGAAGCCTGTGGAATTACCACAGGGGTGCGTAGCCCGACCTATACGCTGGTTGAGTTTTATCAGCTGCCAGGGTTTTCAATTGCGCACTTCGATCTATATCGGCTGGGAGATCCGGAGGAACTGGAGTATTTGGGCTTTCGTGACTATCTGCGTGCCGATACCTGGTGTTTTATTGAGTGGCCGGAGCGGGCAGAGGGTTATCTGGAAAATATCGGACTGGAGCTTGAAATAGAGTATCAGAATGAGTGTCGCAAACTGACAGCGCACGCTGATAACCCCTGGGGAGAGCGACTCAGACGGGCTATAAATCTTAAGTGATTTCGAGATAGTTAAAGTATCTATCTAATAAATAAAGAGAAAACAGTTGATTTTATATTTGATTTTCACTATAAATATACTGTCTTAATTGTAAATTACTGACTTAAAGTGAATCCCATGAACTCTGGAACTGTAGCTCGACGAATTTTTTTAAAAAAGCTGGCTGGTATCAGCGCGCTATACTCCCTCTCTGTACCGTTTAAAAATTCGCTGGCTGCGGCTCAAATCTCATTAACAGATGTTCGTGTGTCTCAATCCAATCTGGAGCATACCCGGGTTGTGTTTGACCTCTCTGGTGAGATCGATCACTCATTATTTACCCTGGAAGCTCCAGATCGGGTTGTTATTGATTTAAAGGATGTTGCTAAAAATGCGGCGCTGATCTCAGAACAGAATTCTACTGAACTATTAAAGGGAATCCGTTCTGCAGTGCGTAAAAACGATGATCTGCGTATTGTACTGGATCTGAATGGTCGGGTCCGTCCCAGAAGTTTTATTCTACAACCGGATGGTCAGCTGGGTTACCGACTGGTGGTGGATATGCATGCCACACAGTTGAGTCCAACCCCGATCAAAACCAGTCAGCAGGAACGCCATGTTCGAAAGAATAAAAATTTTGTCATCGCGATCGATGCGGGTCATGGCGGTAAAGACCCCGGCGCTGTCGGGCATAAAGGAACCAAAGAGAAAGATGTTACTCTGGCACTGGCGCATAAACTGAAAACCATGATCAACCAGACCGATGGCCTTCAGGCGGTGCTAACGCGTGATACCGATCGCTTTGTGGCGCTACGCCATCGGGTTGAAAAAGCGCGCAAGAATCAGGCTGATCTGTTTGTTTCGATCCATGCCGATGCTTTCGAAAGCCCCAAGGTGGAAGGAGCTTCGGTGTATGCCCTGTCGCTGAATGGTGCCAGCTCTGAAGCTGCGCGCTGGATCGCGGAAAAAGAAAATGCCTCCGATTTGATGGGCGGAATCAGTCTGGACGATAAGGATGATCTGATCGCTTCCGTGCTGCTCGATCTTTCCCAGACTGCGACCATTCAGGATAGCCTGGAACTTGGCTCTGATGTGTTAAGTCATCTGGGAAAGGTCGGCAAATTGAATAAAGACTCAGTGCAACAGGCCGGATTTGCGGTACTCAAAGCACCGGACATGCCATCGATACTGATCGAAACAGCTTTTATCTCGAATCCAAAGGAAGAGCGTCGCTTATCTTCACCCAAGCATCAGCATAAAATTGCCAGTGCCATCTTTTCCGGCATTCAGAGCCACATGAAGAATCAGCTGTCCTAGCCAGTTTCTCCAGCCTGGTTAAAGTTTACGGCACTGGTTTTAAAGCGCTTTCCATTCTGCAACCATCTGGCGGAAGCGTTTGATGACTACCTCTTTCTGATAGCCTCTGGCGTATTTTATGCGGCTATAGGCATCAAATATCCTGGTCAACTGCTCGTCATGGAAATGTTGCTGTAGCCTGATCCGTTCCAGAAATTCATACACATGTTCTGCCGGGTGCTTGATAAAGCCCTTTCTGGCCAGTTTTCCTAATAGCTGCTGGATAATTTTTTCATACACCGGGGGGCGTGCAGGCCGGTCCCGATACCATGCAATCAGCCAGTAACTGCCAGTGATCACAACCAGACAGATTACCAGCGCGATCACCATATCCCCCCAGCTGCGAATACCTAAACCCAGCTGATTTAGAAAGCGCGCCTGCTTGCGCTGATCGTAGTTCAGAATCCAGTCATTCCAGTTATGTTGCAGGTTGTCCCAGTTATACAGTAGTTGCCCCAGGAACTGATGCCGTTTGCCGATCTTGAAGTTGGAGAACTGATTGTTGAGTGCCTGATCCAGTCCTTTTTCGATGCGGTCGGGTGATACTGCTGCCGTGGGGTCGACCCGCACCCAGCCTCGGTCCTGTAGCCAGACCTCAGTCCAGGCATGTGCATCGGACTGGCGTACGATCAGGTAATTACCGACCTGATTGATTTCCCCGCCCTGATAGCCGGTGACGATGCGAGTCGGAATTCCGGCTGCACGCATCAGCAACGCGAAACTGCTGGCATAGTGTTCACAGAAGCCGCGTCGTGTATTGAACAGAAATTCATCGCTGGCGTTTGCACCCAGCAATGGTGGTTGCAGGGTATACACGTATTCTTCTTCACGGAACATCTTGAGCGCCTGATTGACGATATCCAGTTTCGAGTCAAACTGGCTGGCCCATTGCTGACCGAGGGCCACCGTCTGTGGGTTATTATGATTCGGTAACTGCTCGGCCAATAACCGATATTCGAGCGTTTCCTGACTGCCGATCTGATAGTTTAATTGCGAGCTCAGGCTGTAGCGTTGCAGGTCATTGACCGGTTTATGACTGGTTAACTGGTACTCTGAACTCAGATAACTGAAACTCGGCGTTACGATTGGAATGTCCAGACCGAAAATCCATTTTTTACCATGTGGTTCCAGCGTCACCGTATAGTTTACCGCGTTTTCCTTATCCACCTGATATTGTCCATTCAGGCGTTCCTGACGCAACTGATACCAGGTTTGGCCATTAAATCTCACCATCACCGGACCGCGCCAGTAGAGTTTCTGCTGTGGAGGAATCTCAGCATCAAAGGAAACCCGGAAAGCGACATCGTTACTGGTGATCAGATCGCTGATTTCGCCGGGTGACATGGTATCGCTGAGCCCGGTAATGCCGCCACGCTGTTCCTTGGTCAGCCCCCACAGCGGGCCGGGGATACGAGGCACCAGCAGGAATAAAACCAGCATCACCGGGATCGAAAGAGCGATCAGGCGTGAGGCTACGCGGATGCGCGGCAGCAATGGGATGGTATTGTCGCGCTGATTGATGGTAATCAGGGTGGTGGTAATGATGATCACGGTAAACAACATGTAGATCGCAATCGGTATGCTCTGGCCGAACAGGAAATGGGTGGCCAGAATGAAGTAACACAGAAAGATCAGGATCAGAATATCGCGCAGGGTTCTGGATTCGATAAACTTGAAAGCCGTCATTACGGTGAGCAGGGCGAGCCCGGGATCACGCCCGACAATGGTCCAGTACTGGGCAAACACGCTCAGGCCTCCAACCAGAACCAGCGGCACCAGTATCCAGCGTGGAATTTCCCGGATCAGGCCAAATGCCTGTACGATGCGCCATCCCAGTGTAAACAGGGTAAAGCCGGTGACCCACAGCGGTATATGGAAGAAATGCGGCAGCATGGCGAGCATAAAGCTGAATGACACCGTCAGGATCGCGGTTCGGTCGGCGACTTCCTGTGCGATTAAATGGATGGGCTGATTGTTGTTCATGCTTTATTCGATAGCCAGTTCGGCATCCGCTGCAGTCTGGTTGTAGCAGCTGATCTGTTTCAGGCAATTGGCAAAATGCGCCGAGCCACTGTGCTGAGCAATCTCCTGCCCCGGTAGATTCACCCCATAGTTCTGGCTCAGCTGATTGGCCTGAATCACCAGCGCCGTCATTTGCGCAAGCCGGGCTTCCTGCGCTGTGGCGGTCATGTCGCTCCAGTTTATCCACAGACTGGGCGATGCGTGCCCCTGAAAGGTCTTGGTCAGCATACCTCGACCCTGGGCGTAGGCCTTCCAGGAGATATGGCGTAGCGACTCACCCTGTCGATGTTCTCTAAGTCCGGCAAAATCATCGCCGTCGGTGGTGTTTACGGTGCTCTTACTGTGCTCCGGATCGGCTAGCGACTCTCGCAGTTTGATGTCGTACAGCGGCTTCGGGTAAATCAGGATTGGTACGTCAAATTTTAACCAGCTCCAGGCATGAAACAGGCCGGTGGGGTAACGCGTAAATATCACCACACCGGCAGGCCGGAACAGTCCGCGTCGAATGGCGGGCAGGGCCAGGCTAATCGTCGAGGCTTGATCCGGCTGTAACCGGGTATACTCCGGCGCGGCGTTCAGGTACTGGATACCGATCGCATAGCGCTGAATCGGGTTTTCATGACTGAGGGTAAACTGCAGAATTATATCTTCGCCCTGGAACACCGGTTTAGGGGCGTTCAGCTGTACGCTGATGCCGAGCAGGTTTTTATGGGTCTGCCATAAGCTGATGATCCCCAGTGCGGTGAGCAGGAAGGTGAGTACATAGGCCATACTATTCTGGTAGTTGATCGCCGCTAGTAATAGCACGATCTGCATGCTGGCATACAGGTAACCGAAGCGGGTAGGCAGAATATACAGACGCCGATTGTGCAGCAGAATCTGACCGCTGGAAACCGGATTGCGCGCAGCGATGTAGCGATCCATGCGTTGGCGTAAGGCGCTCAGTACAGGCATCAGCCGACCTCTAGGGAATCGCGGTCTGGCTGAGGATCATATCGAGCAGGCTTTCCACACTTTTACTATGCTGTTCGGCCACAATCAGGCGGTGACTGCTAATCGCATTAAACACGGCTTTGACATCACCCGGCTCGACAAAGTCACGCCCATCTATCAAAGCCCAGGCTCGCGCGGCTTTAAGTAACGATAGCGCGGCACGTGGCGACAGTCCATACACGAACAGTTGTTTATCGCGTGTTTTACTCACCAGCAGCTGGACATAATCGAGCAGTGATTCGGATACATGTAGCGCATCAACACTACGCTGCAGGATCAGCAGTTGTTCAATCGACATGGAGGCCTGCATCGATTGCAGCAGCAGTTGCCGGTTCTGTCCGGCCAGCAGTTCGCGCTCGGCTTTCTGATCTGGATAACCCAGCTTCAGTTTCATCATGAAGCGATCCAGCTGGGACTCCGGCAACGGGAAGGTACCGGACTGATCGAGCGGGTTCTGCGTTCCGATCACAAAGAACGGTTTCTGCAGATGGCGTGTGGTGCCGTCAATCGTGATCTGGCGCTCTTCCATCGCTTCCAGCAGCGCGCTCTGGGTTTTTGGTGTGGCGCGGTTCATTTCATCCGCCAGAACGCAATTGGCAAACACGGGACCGGGATGGAATTTAAACTGCTGATTCTGCGGATTAAAGATGGAGACGCCCAGAATATCGGCCGGTAACAGGTCACTGGTGAACTGGATACGACTGAAATGCAGACCAAATACCCGTGCCAGCGCATGCGCCAGGGTGGTTTTACCGACACCGGGTAAATCTTCGATCAGGCAGTGGCCGGAGGAAAGCAGGCAACACACGGCCAGTTTGATCTGTTCCGGCTTACCCACAATGATGGTCTTTATCTGATCAATCGCGCTAATGATACTTTTCTGCATGGAATCGGCTGAAGGCGTGGTCTGGTCGAGCATGTAGGCTATCCTGATGGGTTTCGAGGTTAAAAATGTTGGAATTGAAACATATCTTTTTAGTTTAGCCGATTTGAGTAATAAAAAAGCCCGCAAAAGCGGGCTTTTTTATACAACATCTGAAAAATTTTCAGGCAGAGGCTTTATCCGATTTTAATCCCATTGCTTTCAGAATCATCGCCATCGGGCAGAATCCGGTAAAAGCGGATTGAAACAGGTTGATCCCAACAAAGGCGGTAAAGAATAACCAGTAAATGTGATGGTAATAGGCCAGTGTGGCGCTCAGAAATACAAATAGTCCTGCTACCGCTAAAATAGTACGCTCAATGCTCATATCCAGTCTCCTGAAATTCGGGTTTTAAGATGTTATAAAATGGTGGTGTAAAACGTGCCGTATTCTATATTAGAGCATGCTAATTTACAAGTTCAAATAGCGGCAGGGTCTATTTTTAGACGATTTTCATCCTGTTAATAAAGCGTCATCTGGCGCAAAATTAGAGTATTAACTACTACGGGACTTTTCCATGCAATTAAAAGATATTCTGGTTTATCTGGATGATGGTGTTTCCAATTCAGAACGGGTAAAGACGGCTTTTTCTCTGGCTCAGTTGAGTCAGGCGCGCCTGACCGGTGTGGCACTGGCGTCGATTAAACCTGCGCACCTCAAGGTTTCCGATGCCAAGGCTCAAGCCCGAATCTCTGAACAGGAAGCGATGCAGCGAGTCGATACGTTTGCGAAGGAAGCAGAACAGGCCGAAATTGCGGTCGATACGCGTGTCGTGTACGGCGATCAGTCTAGCGCAGCGCGGAAGATGGCGCAGATAGCACGCAATTTTGATCTGGTCATTTTGCGCCAGGCCAACCCGAGTAATCCTAACTTTTCGATTGTCGAAGCGGTAGCTGAACAGGTCATTCTGCTGAGTGGCCGCCCGGTGTTTTTTATGCCCTATATCGGTGCTCATCGAATTCCCTGCCAGAAAGCGATGATCGCCTGGGATGGAACACCGGCCGCTGCGCGCGCCGTGCATGATGCTTTGCCGCTACTGAAAAATGTTGAGGAAGTGATCATTCTGGTGGTCAAGGAAGGCAAAAAGAAAACCGCCAAAGGAGAGCTGCTGGTGAATGATCTGGCGAAACATCTAAAGCACCATAAGCTGAACGTCAGCGTTAAGCGACTGAATGCCGGTACCTTTGACGTGCCCACCGTTATTCTGAATGAAATCGCCGAGAATGATATCGACCTGCTGGTGATGGGCGGCTATGGTACGCCTAGTCTGCAACAGAAAATATTCGGTGGGGTGACGACGACCTTACTTAAAAGTATGATCATTCCGGTGATCATGTCGCATTAATTTTCTATCCGGATTACGTCATAGGCCGCAATTAAACGCTTAAATATGTGCCTGCCACTACCCGTTCTGTACTCTTTCCGGCGTTGCCCGTATGCGATGAGAGCGCGTCTGGCGATTGCGGTCAGCGGGCAGCCGGTGAATTTACGCGAAGTCAGTCTGCGCGATAAGCCGGATGATTTACTTTGGGTCTCTGCCAAAGCGACCGTACCGGTGCTGGTGTTAGCGTCAGCGCAGGTTATCGATGAAAGCCTGGATATCATGTACTGGGCGCTGCAGCAGCAGGATCCGCAACGCTGGCTGGACAGTACATTGCAGGCGGTAAGCAATGAACTGATCGGACAGTGTGATACGGAGTTTAAAACTCATCTCGATCACTACAAATACGCAGACAGGTTTGTGCAGCACACTCCGCTTTACTACCGCGCTCAGGCACAGGTGTTTTTAGATCAACTGGAGCAGCGCCTGCAAACCAGCCGCTATTTACTGGCACCCCGTCCGACGCTAAGCGATATGGCAATACTGCCGTTTGTACGTCAGTTTAGCGCGGTTGATATGGACTGGTTTTCGGTTGAATATCCAGCACTGGGAGGGTGGATGAATGGTTTGCTGGAGAGCATCCTGTTTCAGAACGTGATGGACAGGTATGTAGTGTGGAAAGCCGGGGATGAGGACGTAGTATTTCCCCGGCTCAGCAGCTAATCGATTATCGCTGGTTCAGATCGACGTAATCACGCATTTTTACACCGGTGTAGATCTGACGTGGACGGCCGATACGCTGCTCCTTGTCATCCATCATTTCCAGCCATTGTGAAATCCAGCCCGCAGTTCTCGCCATCGCGAAGATAACCGTGAACATATTCATCGGCATACCCAGAGCCTTGAAAATAATGCCGGAATAAAAATCCACATTGGGGTACAGGTTACGGCTGACGAAATATTCATCCTCCAGTGCGATACGCTCCAGTTCACGCGCAATATCGAATAACGGCGTATTGGTGCTGTCCATTGTTTCCAGCAGTTCATTACAGGCTGCACGGATGATTTTAGCGCGCGGATCGTAGTTTTTATAGACCCGGTGACCGAAGCCCATCAGGCGGTACTCGTCATCTTTATCTTTCGCACGCGCAATAAATTGCGGAATCCGATCCGGGGTACCGATTTCTTCCAGCATTCGGATGACCGCTTCGTTAGCGCCACCGTGTGCTGGACCCCACAGGGAAGCGATTCCGGCCGAGATACAGGCGAATGGGTTAGCACCGGAGCTACTGGCCAGGCGCACGGTCGAAGTGCTGGCGTTTTGTTCGTGATCGGCATGCAGGATAAAAATCAGGCGCATGGCACGCACCGCAATGGGGTCTACGCTCCATTCTCTGCTCGGTACACTAAACATCATGTATAGAAAATTTTCGATAAAATCCAGATCGTTACGCGGGTAGGGTAGCGGTAAACCGTGAGCACGACGATGACTGTAGGCGGCGATGGTGGGCATTTTTGCGAGCAGTCGATGGGCCGAGATTTCACGGTGTCTGGGGTTATTTACATCCAGAGAATCATGATAGAACGCTGACAGCGCACCCACTACACCGACCATGATCGCCATCGGATGGGCATCATGATGGAAGCCGTTAAAGAACATCTTCAGATCTTCGTGCACCATGGTATGGTTTTTGATGGTTTTGACGAAGGTATGGTATTCAACTGGAGTCGGCAAATGGCCGTAGATCAGCAGGTAGCTGGTTTCCAGGTAGCCGCTTTTTTCCGCCAGTTGTTCAATCGGGTAGCCACGATACAACAGGATGCCTTTATCACCATCGATAAAGGTGATGTCACTCTTGCAGCTGGCTGTGGCCTGAAACCCTGGATCGTAGGTAAACAGACCTAATTCTTTGTGCAGTTTGCGGATATCAATGGTTGATGAGCCCATTGTTGGATCCAGAATATCCAGATCAACTTTTTTACCCGTTCGGTTATCGGTAATGGTGACAGTGTTATTACTCATAGGGACTCTCCATTATTGGTGATGGTTAATTGAGCGCAGGAAAATCAGCTAAATCTTGACCGAATAATTCTAAAAATATCCTGTAAAATCAACAGCCTGTGCTTTAATTGTAATATTTTGGCCAGTGATTATAACGTACCGATCAGATTAACCCTTTATTGATTTTACTGATAGTAAGCATTGAGCCGGGGCTTGTCGGGTACTTCACCGAGGTGCAGCATTGGCTAGAGCGGGTATCTTACACAGGCCGGTTTTACACAATGCGGCTGGTTACTTTTCCATCCTGCAACCGGATCACAATCTCATCATCGCGCTGAAGCTGGGTAACCGAGTTGATCAGGGTCTGCTCCTTGCTGATGGTAGCGAATCCACGTGACAGGGTTTTTAGCGGACTCAGATTGTCGAGTGAGCGAGCCTGTAACTTAAACCGGTGCTGGTGCTCTTCCAGCTGGTTTCTGGAGGCAAGCTCCAGCTGATGCCTGAGGCGCTCGATCTGTTGCTGTAAAGCGGGGATTGTAGCCTGCGGGTTCAGATGTCTGAACTGTTCTCTGGCGAGACTGAAGCGATTCAGCCGTTGCAGGATTAATGTGGATTGCACCATCTTCAGGCGAGACAGGACAAACTGCATGCGTTGTTTCAGTTCCTGCATCGAACGTTCTGGATGAAACCGAAACAGGCGCTGTTCAATCTCGCTCAAACGATCAAGCTGTGACTGCAGGCGCAATTGCATCAGTCGTAGCAGTCGGCTGGAAAGTACATCGAAGCGGGTCATCACTTCGTACTGATCCATAGTCACCGTTTCAGCCGCAACGGAGGGCGTCGGTGCACGATGATCGGCCACAAAATCGGCGATGGTGAAATCAATTTCATGGCCTATACCGGTTACGATCGGACATTCTGAAGCATATATCGCCTGCGCGACGCTTTCTTCGTTAAAGCACCACAGGTCTTCCAGTGAGCCGCCACCGCGGATCAGCAACAGTACATCACACTGCCCAAAACGATTGGCCTGCTGGATAGCGTTGATGATACGAGGCGTGGCCTGCACTCCCTGTACCGGTGTATCGAACACGGTCACTTCAGACTGTGGCGAACGTCGTGCGATCACGCTCAGGGCATCGCGTATCGCGGCCCCGCTGGCCGAGGTGATTAAGCCGATATGGCGGGCCTGGGCAGGGATTTTCCTTTTGTGTGAAGAGTCAAACAGGCCTTCACTGGCAAGACGCTTTTTAAGCGCTTCGTACTGCTGCATCAGACGACCTGCTCCAGCTTCCTCCATATGATCGATGATGATCTGAAAGTCACCACGGGCTTCGTACAGGGTGACCTGAACACGCACCAGTACCTGTTGCCCGTTTTCAGGCTTGAACAGCACCCTCGAATTGCGATTTTTGAACATCGCGGCACGCAGCTGAGCGCGTTCATCCTTCAGCGTTAGATACCAGTGACCGGAGGCTGGACGCGACAGATTGGATATTTCGCCTTCGATCCAGATCGTACCCACGCCTTTTTCCAGCAGGGTCTTAATTTCAAAGTTAAGCGCTGATACGCTCCAGATGGCTTCGCTATTGTTTTGCATGGGATCGATTGAAGGAGAACAGAGGCCCGAGATATTACCTGTTTATGCCAGGCATGGCCAAGCCATGGAGTACCAGCGTTAATTTAGGTGGGCTGACAGCCAATAAAAAAGCCGCATGTAGCGGCCTTTTTATTGAGCAATAAATGTTGGCTGGAGCCGGGTTTACTGTTTCTGAGAATATCTTTTAAGTTCGCTGGTGTATTGCGCGTAGGCATCACGGCCCTGCTGTTCAGCGATTTTGGCGACTTTTATGGCATCGTCAGTTTGCCCCTTCTCGGCCAGCTCTTTTGCTTCAGCAATCATCTTGCCGGTATCGCGCCATTCGTGGCCGACAGCAGCGGCCGATTTCTGTGCAGCTTCGGCGGCAGCGATAGCATGCTCTGCTGAAGCCATAGCTGTCGTGGCAATCAGTGTAGAGATCGCGAGACAGAGTATAGATTTTTTAAACGACATGGTTTTTCCTCATAGATTATTTTTGATGATAGACCTTTCGACAGCCAGGGTGATCAGGGATTGCACTGTCAGGTTTTTTTGTTATCCGGTCTATTATGCGGTTTACCGTTCTATGGTCAATACCTTATAATCGCGCATTGTTAATTACCCTCCCGGAGAGATTATGCGTATAAGCGAGGAAGCCCTTACTTTTGATGATGTTTTGCTGATTCCTGCTAAGTCGAGTGTGTTACCCAACGACGCAAATCTTAGAACCCGACTGACTCGTGATATCGAGCTAAATATTCCGCTGGTTTCTGCTGCGATGGATACCGTAACCGACTCCAATCTGGCTATCGCGATGGCGCAGGAAGGCGGTCTGGGTATCATTCATAAAAACTTTTCCCCTCAGGAACAGGCTGAGCAGGTCGCTCAGGTGAAGAAATTTGAAAGCGGCGTGATCAAGGATCCGATTACCATAACACCCGATACAACCATCCGTCATGTGATTGAATCTACCCGTAAAAACCAGATTTCCGGTCTGCCGGTGATCGGTCCCGAAGGTCTGGTTGGTATCGTCACCAAACGCGATTTACGTTTTGAAACCAATCTGGACCAGCCCGTCTCATCGGTAATGACCCCGAAAGAGCGTCTGGTCACGGTCGAAGAAGGTGCCTCCAAGGAAAAAGTTCTGGAACTGCTACATCGTCATCGTATCGAGCGCCTGCTGGTGGTTGATGCAGACTTTAACCTGAAGGGCATGATTACGGTCAAGGATATCACCAAGTCCACCGTGCATCCGCTGGCCTGTAAGGATGATCAGGGGCGTCTGCGTGTTGGTGCTGCAGTCGGTACCGGCAAGGATACGGATGAACGGGTGGCTGCACTGGTGAAAGCAGAAGTGGATGTGATCGTGGTGGATACCGCGCATGGTCACTCCAAAGGCGTCATCGACCGTGTCGCCTGGGTGAAGAAAAATTATCCGCATATTCAGGTGATCGGCGGCAATATCGCTACCGCTGAGGCCGCTCTTGATCTGGTCGCTGCAGGTGCTGATGCGGTCAAAGTTGGCATCGGTCCTGGATCGATCTGTACCACACGTATCGTTGCTGGTGTTGGTGTACCTCAGATCACTGCGATCAGTAATGTAGCGAAAGCGTTGATCGGTACCGGTGTACCCTGTATCGCCGATGGCGGGATTCGCTTCTCCGGTGATGTAGCGAAGGCGATTGCCGCCGGAGCGCATAGCGTCATGATCGGTAGTATGTTTGCGGGTACCGAGGAAGCGCCTGGTGAAGTTGAACTATATCAGGGGCGTTCGTATAAATCGTATCGCGGCATGGGCTCTCTGGGGGCCATGCAAAAAGGTTCCAGTGACCGTTACTTCCAGTCGGAAAGTACCGCTGAAAAACTGGTGCCAGAAGGGATCGAAGGACGTGTTCCATACAAGGGGCCTTTGTCCAGCATCATTCATCAACTGCTGGGCGGCGTGCGTTCCAGCATGGGCTATGTCGGCTGTGCCAATATCGAAGAATTACGGACCAAGCCCGAGTTTGTGCGGGTGACCGGCGCTGGTATGCGCGAGTCTCATGTACACGATGTGACGATCACCAAAGAAGCGCCTAACTACCGGATCTCTTCCTAAATGAGTATGCCGCATGACCTGCATAATGACCGGATACTGATCCTCGATTTTGGTTCACAATACACCCAGCTGATTGCGCGCCGGGTGCGTGAACTGGGGGTCTATTGTGAAATCTACCCGTGGGATATCGCTGTCGATCGTATCAGTGCGTTTCTTCCTAAAGGCATTATCCTGTCCGGCGGGCCGGAATCGACGCTGGGGGATGAAACCCCACTAGCGCCGTTACAGATACTGGATCTTAAAATTCCGATACTCGGTATCTGTTACGGCATGCAAACGCTGGCCAAGCAGCTTGGCGGTAAGGTTGAAAATATCGGTAAAAGTGAGTTTGGCTATGCACAGGTGCGCGCGCGAGGACATACCGAACTGCTGAGAGATATCCAGGATCATGTGACCGCAGAAGGGCATGGCATGCTGGACGTGTGGATGTCGCATGGTGATCGAGTGGCCGAACTGCCGCCCGGATTCAAGCTGATGTGCAGCACCGACTCTGCCCCGATTGCGGGCATGGCCGATGAAACACGTCATATCTACGGTCTGCAGTTTCACCCAGAGGTTACCCATACCCGCCAGGGCGCTCAAATACTGGGTCGTTTCATTCATCAGATCTGTGATTGTGGTTCGGACTGGACCGCAGAAAACATCATTGAAAACAGCATCGAACAGGTTCGCGCTCAGGTGGCTGACGGGCATGTAATTCTGGGTTTATCAGGAGGTGTCGATTCTTCGGTCGTTGCAGCGCTGTTACACAAGGCGATCGGTACACAGTTAACCTGCATCTTTGTTGATAACGGCCTGTTGCGTTATCAGGAAGGCGATCAGGTGATGGATACCTTTGCCAGCCACATGGGTGTGAAGGTGATCCGGGTCGATGCGGAAGAGCGTTTTCTCGGACGCCTGAAAGGGGTGACCGATCCAGAGCAGAAACGCAAGGTTATCGGCAACCTGTTCATCGAAATATTCGAAGAAGAGGCGGCCAAACAGAACGATGCGATGTTCCTTGCCCAGGGTACGATTTATCCGGACGTGATCGAATCGGCTGGAGCCTCTACCGGCAAGGCGCATCTGATCAAGTCTCATCATAACGTGGGCGGTCTACCGGCCGATATGCGGTTGCAGCTGATCGAGCCTTTACGTGAACTGTTTAAGGACGAAGTGCGCAAGATCGGGGTCGAGTTAGGTCTGCCGCATGAAATGGTTTACCGCCATCCATTTCCCGGTCCGGGACTGGGTGTGCGCATTCTGGGTGAAGTTAAAAAAGAGTTTGCCGACCTGTTACGTCTGGCCGACCATATCTTTATGGAAGAGCTGTGGAAGCATGACCTGTATGAAAAAACCTCGCAGGCGTTTACCGTATTCCTGCCGGTTAAGTCGGTGGGTGTGACGGGTGACGGTCGTCGCTACGATTATGTGGTGGCTCTCCGAGCCGTCGAAACCATCGATTTTATGACGGCTCGCTGGGCCCACCTGCCGTATGAATTTCTGGATCATGTGGCGCGCCGCATCATGAATGAAATCTCCGGTATTTCACGTGTCACCTACGATATTTCAGGCAAGCCGCCTGGCACCATTGAGTGGGAATAGACGCGCCGTCAGTTCCATCCGATGAAGACTGGATGCAACTTGCGCTGGAACAGGCGCAGCGGGCTGCAGCGCTTAACGAAGTGCCGGTTGGCGCAGTTCTGGTCAGTGCACAGCAGGAGCTGATTGCCGCCGGGCATAATCAGCCGATCAGCCGGCATGATCCAACGGCTCATGCCGAAATTATTGTATTACGTGCCGGCGCTGCAAAAATAGAAAATTACCGGCTGGTCGATACCACGCTCTACGTCACGCTGGAACCCTGCGTGATGTGCGTCGGAGCCATGATGCATGCCAGGGTCGGGCGTCTGGTGTATGGTGCCAATGAATATAAAACCGGCGCTATTCAAAGTGCCTGCCGGTTGCTTGAGCACACCCAGTTTAATCATCGGATAGACATCGAAAGCGGCGTTCTGCAGCAGCCCTGTGCCGATATCATGAGTCACTTTTTTGCGCGTCGGCGCAGCGAAAAGAAATCAACGCCATGAGGATTCAATATGTTTAAACATACGCTTTCCATACTTTTACTGTTGTCATTGCTGTCAACGCTAACCCCTGCAGCCGCTGAGTTTAATTTCCGCTACCCGCGTTCAACGGTATCGATGGAGTTACACAAGGTTTCCGAACATGTCTATTTCGTACAGGGTGCGACCGGTGTCGCGACCGATAATCAGGGCTTTATTTCGAATGCGACAGTGATCATCGGTAGCCAGGCTATCACCATTGTGGATGGACTGGGATCGCCTTCTCTGGCAGAGCAGTTACTCGCTGAAATTCGTAAGATCAGTGATCTGCCGGTGAACCGGGTGATCGCAACGCATTATCATGCCGACCATATCTACGGCCTGCAGGTGTTCAAGGATCTGGGTGCCAGAATAATCGCCCCGTACGGAGTGGATCAGTACCTGGCCTCAAAACAGGCGGCCGAGCGTCTGGAAGAACGACGCTTTTCGCTGGAGCCGTGGGTGAACGATGATACACGCCTGGTATCGCCGGATGAAATCATCAGGGAGTCGATCGTGATCCGGGAGCCGGGTGTCAGCATGACGGTGAATTATCTCGGTAGGGCGCACTCGGATGCTGATCTGACGGTACTGGTCGAGCCCGACCAGGTGTTTATCACCGGTGATGTGATCTTTGAGGGGCGTATTCCCTTCGTCGGCGACAGCGACTCTAAAGCCTGGCTCGAAACCCTGGATGCAATGGCAGAACAGCAGGGTGTTACGGCACTGATTCCGGGGCACGGATCTCTGGCCAGCGACCCGTTGAAAGCGATCAAGCTGACGCGTGATTATCTGGCCTATCTGCGCGAACAGCTTGGGACCGGCGTTGAAGAGATGATGAGCTTTGATGTGCTGTATGACTCGATCGACTGGTCACCGTTCGAAAAACTACCGGCGTTTGAGCTGGGTAACCGGGTGAATGCCTATCAGGTTTTTCTGGCGCTGGAAAAAGAGCTGTTTACTAACTAAAGCCAGCTCTGCCTTAAAAGCTCGGTGGTATCACCAGTTTATCGCTGGATGGCTTGTGGGTTGAGTTGCTGCTTCCGTTTTGTTTCTCATCCATCCATACCAGCATGTCGTAATACTTGCGAATATTCTCGACGTATTTCACCGGTTCCCAGCCACGCGCATAGCCATGTTTAGTGTCCTTGTACCATTTTTTGCGCCCCAGTAGCGGCAGGTTTTCCTTCACATCGATCCACTTGTCCGGATCGCCCTGATTGATCTGGGTAATTTTTCTGGCATCTTCCAGATGGCCGAATCCTACATTGTAGGAAGCCAGTGCCAGCCAGTTTCTATCCGGTTGCTTGATGCGTTCGGGAATTTTATTCAGCACCCGATTGAAATAGATGGCGCCACCCTTGATGCTTTGCGCCGGATCCAGCCGGTTTTTGATCTTGATGTGCTTTGCCGTGCTCTGGGTCAGCATCATCATGCCGCGCACACCCGTGGGTGAAGTGGCTTTTGGATTCCATAAGGATTCCTGATAGCCGATAGCCGCCAGCAGTCTCCAGTCCAGGCCCTGGGCCCTGGCTTCATCCTGAAACATTTGTCGGTACTTAGGCAGGCGATCTCTGGCATGGGTGGTGAAGGTCTGGATGTCGGAGTAATTAAAGTTTTCGACGTGGCCGTAGTAACGATGGATCAACTGGTCGAGCCGACCATCCTTTTTGATGATGCCAAAGAATCGATTGATAGACTGGATCAGGCTTCTATCCTCTGAACTTTTAGTCGCCCAGCGTAACTGCTTGGGCTCACCCAGATCGAAACCGATGCGTAGCTCCGGATAAAAACGTCGCTGCAGGGATATTTCATGCGAGTCGGCCAGAATGAAATCGACCAGTCCTTCATCGACCAGTTCGATCAGTTCTTCGGTGGCAATATTGGTATTGGTGTGCCAGCTCAGCTGCGCATTCTTTTTACTCAACGTGGCAAGCAGGCGGCTATGGCTGCTGCCCTTGATGATTTCGAGTATCCCCGACTCCAGATCCTGCAGTTGTTTAGGCCTGTTCGGTATACCGTTTTTATACAGCAACTGCTGCTTAACCTGAAAATAACCCGGGCCATACTCGATCTGTTTCAGTTGCACATCATCCTGACGCGAAACCCCGGCCGCGATCAGGTCGGCGCTGCCGAAGATCAACTCGGGATAGAGATCCGCAAACTTGTTGACCAGCACGATTTTGAGTTCAACCCCGATATACTCGGCAAACATCTTGCTGAGATGATACTCAAAACCGTTCGCACCATCCGCGTCCTGATAATAGGTGGATGCTGCATTCAGGGTTAATACCTTGATATAGCCGCGCTCGCGTATCGACTCCAGCTGGGAAACCGGCATTTTGGAGTAGAGCGGAATGGCGACCAGTGCCAGTAAGCTAAAGGCGATGGCCAGCAGTCCGCTGATGAGCTGTACTTTATGAGCTTTTGGAGAAAGGTCTACCATCCGGCTACGAGATTTAACAAATGATCAGACAGCATAAGATAACCATGGTTTGATTTTCTTCGACTCGGTCACCTGGTTTAATATTCGGCTATATTTCTGCAAAAGCGGAAATATACCTGTGTGACAGGATAAAGTCATGCTGGCAGTGTCTGCCGGCATACTATTTTATCAATACTGAGCTTTATTCAGCCTATGTTGCCAGCTTTCTAACATTCAACAGGGTCGATACCGGCTCGACGGCGATGACACCGCCGCCTTCGGTCATCGCATTCGCCAGCTCCGATAACTGCAGGGCAATAGCCTCGGCCTGTTCGCTGCTGGTATAGATTTCGATTTTCATATTCTCGGAAAAACCGAAGGGGGCGAAATCATTCACATAATCACCATAGCCTTCCACCCGGCTGACGGTTACCCCCGGAATATTGCTGCTTTTCAGGGCTTCACTCATCAATCCATAATCCGAGATATTCATAATCGCTACCACTTTGCTGTATGTCATCTTTCTTATCCTCTATCAGTAAGTGCGGTACTGGGTGGTTTGAATGGACAGTGCTTAAGGGTGAAGGACTTCCACAGAAAGTAGATTGCCGGTATCACCAGCAAGGTCAGGATCAGCGAGCTAATCATGCCGCCGATCATTGGCCCGGCGATACGTTGCATGACTTCAGAGCCGGTACCTTCGCCATACATGATGGGGATCAGGCCGACCACTACCGTGGCGACGGTCATCATGATCGGGCGTACCCGTCGACCGGCGCCTTCGAGTACCGCCAGTCGGACATCTTCTGTGCTCAGATCACGTTGTTCAGCCTGGGCATCATTCGAGATGCGGCAATAAGCCTGATTCATATACAGCAGCATCAGTACGCCGATTTCGACGGTGACACCGGCCAGTGCGATAAAGCCAACTCCGACCGCTACTGACATCTCAAACCCCATGATGTACATCAACCAGATACCGCCGATCAGCGCGAATGGCAGAGTGCCCATAATGATCAGCACCTCGGTCACGTTGCGGAAGTTGATGTAGAGCAGCAACATGATGATGGCCAGGGTTAAAGGCACCACGATGGACAGGCGCTGTTTGGCACGCACCATGTATTCGTATTGTCCAGACCAGGCAATCGAGTAGCCGGGCGGTAGATCGACCTGACTGGCCACCGCCTGTTGTGCTGCAGCGACATACGAGCCGAGATCACGCCCGTCGATATCGACCAGGGTCCAGCCATTTAGTCGTGCATTTTCACTCTTGATCGCCGGTGGACCGTCTGCCAGCCGGATATCAGCCACATCCGCCAGTGCAATACGCTGATTATCTCGGGTGGTCAAAGGCAGCGTGCGGATTTTTTCCACCGAATCGCGATAGCTTTGCGGGTAACGGACGTTGATCGGATAACGCTCCAGCCCTTCCACCGTCTGTGACACGCGCATGCCACCGATCGCGGTGACGATGACCTGCTGGATATCGGCGATATTGAGTCCGTAGCGGGCGGCATTGTCGCGATTGATATCGGCGGTGATATAGCGTCCACCGGTAACCCGTTCGGAGTAGACCGAGGCCGTGCCCTGGACCTTTTTCAGTACCTGTTCCAGACGTTTACCGATGATTTCAATCTGTGCCAGTTCAGGGCCGGCAACCTTGATCCCCACCGGGGTTTTAATCCCGGTCGCGAGCATATCGATCCGGGTTTTGATCGGCATCACCCAGGCATTGGTCAGGCCGGGAAACTTGACCAGTGCATCCAGTTCCCTGCGCAGGCCTTCGGTGGTCAGCCCGGGACGCCATTCACTTTTGGGTTTGAGCTGAATCACGGTTTCGATCATGGTTAGAGGGGCCGGGTCGGTGGCTGAATCGGCCCGGCCGATTTTACCAAATACACTCTTCACCTCGGGCAGGGTTTTGATCAGCTTGTCGGTCTGTTGCAGTAATTCTCTGGCCTTGCCGATGGAGATTCCGGGATAGGTGGTTGGCATATACATCAGATCGCCTTCATCCAGCGGTGGCATAAACTCACTGCCGATCTTAGTGATCGGCCAGAGGCCGATCGCGAGGGTGATCAAGGCTATCAAAATCATCGTTTTGGGCGCATCCAGCACGGTTTTGATGATCGGCAAATAGATCCAGCTGACCAGCCGGTTAACCGGATTCTTATGCTCCGGCATGACTTTACCGCGGATCAGATAACCCATCAGTACCGGTACCAGGGTAATCGATAGACCTGCCGCCATCGCCATCGCATAGGTTTTGGTGAAGGCCAGCGGGGCGAACATCTTGCCTTCCTGCGCCTCCAGGGTGAACACAGGAAGAAAGCTGAGGGTGATGATCAGCAGTGAGAAAAACAGTGGAGGCCCTACTTCGGTCGAAGCTTCGGCAATGATCTGCCAGCGGTTGCTGTCGGTGAGTTCAGTCTTTTCCAGATGTTTATGCACGTTTTCGACCATCACAATGGCACCATCCACCATCGCGCCGATCGCAATTGCAATCCCGCCCAGCGACATGATGTTGGCATTCAATCCCTGCATATGCATGATCAGGAATGCACCCAGTATGCCGACTGGCAGGCTGATGATGATGACCAGCGATGAACGGAAGTGAAACAGAAACAGCGCACACACAATCGCCACCACGATGATTTCTTCCAGCAGTTTTTCGTACAGGTTTTCCACCGCCAGATTGATCAGGGTTGAGCGGTCGTAAGTGGGTATTATCTCGACCCCGGCGGGTAGGCCTTTTTTCAGGTTCTCCAGTTTCTGTTTGACCAGTTTGATGGTCTGCTGTGCATTTTCACCGAAGCGCATCACTACGTAGGCACCGACGACTTCGCCCTCGCCATCCAGTTCGGCGATGCCACGCCGGATCTGCGGTCCGGTGATCACATCGGCGACGTCTTTCAGTTGCAGCGGGGTGCCGTTGTTATTCAATCCCAGCGGAATCTGCTTGAGGTCTTCCACGCTCTTGATATAGCCGCTGGCGGTGACCATGTATTCGGCTTCACCCATTTCCACCACCGAGGCACCGGCTTCCTGGTTGCCCCGCGTAATCGCAGTACTGATCAGGCTGAGCGGAATGCCGTAGGCACGCAGGCTGTCCGGATCAACGATCACCTGATACTGTTTAACCATGCCGCCGATGGTGGCGATTTCAGACACACCGGGTACGGTTTGCAGTTCATACTTCAGAAACCAGTCCTGCAGACTACGCAGCTGGCTGATATCCAGGTTGCCGGTTCTATCGATCAGTGCATAACCGTAAATCCAGCCGACACCGGTCGCATCCGGCCCCAGTTGCGAGACGGCATTAGCCGGCAGCGACGATGCCACCTGACTCAGGTATTCGAGCACCCGCGAACGCGCCCAGTACAGGTCGGTGCCTTCTTCAAAGATGACATACACATAAGAGTCACCAAAGAAAGAATAGCCGCGTACCGTGACCGCTTTCGGTACCGACAGCATCGCCGTAGTTAAAGGGTAGGTAACCTGATCTTCCACCACCTGTGGTGCCTGTCCGGGGAAACTGGTTTTAACGATGACCTGCACATCGGATAGATCGGGTATCGCATCGATTGGAGTCTGTTTGACCGCATACAGTCCGGCACCGATCAGAATCAGGGTGGCCAGTAGCACAAAGAAACGATTGCGAATCGACCAGTGAATAAGCGACGAAATCATTTCAGCCCCTCGTTGTTCATCTGTACGATTTTAATCGAACCGGAGCTGTGCTTTTCCACCAGGAAGTTATACTCAGCATCCTTTTTCAGGGTTTTCAGGCTGAGTGATTTTTCAACCGGGAAATCCATCACCATCGATGGCCAGCCCCAGGCTTCGACCGGTCCATGCTGTAATGTCAACTTTGAATCCTTATCCATCACCTTAACGATTGTGCCTTTCACCCAGGCCTGGTCAGGCTTTGCGCCAGTCGATTTTTTGCTGTTATCGATGTCGATGATCAGGATCGAACCGTCGGCATTTTTTTCTACCTGAAAACGTATCGGGTCTTTTACTTTGATACTGTTCAGGTCGAGACCCCTGTTAACAGTAAAGTCCATCACCATCGATGGCCAGCCCCAGGCGGCGACCGGTGGATGTTCGATGGTCAGCATGCTATGTCCGGTCATCACGTTTTCCACCGTGCCTTCGATCCACACTCTGGTTTCTTCCGCTTCCATAGTCACCGCTTTATTAACAGTTTCCTGCGGTTCCTGCATGCGTTCGAAAGCTGCGGTCAGGCTGGATTCTGAATCGATCAGAAACTGTGCCGAAGTGACGATCTGATCACCTGCCTGCAAGCCCCTGAGGATTTCTATATCGGTCGAGTTTTCGCTACCGGTTTTGACGGCGACAGAGATGAATTTGCCATCGCCAAGAGACTTCACCACGCGCTCAAACTGTCCATTACGAATGATCGCTTCACGTTTTACATACAGGGTTTCAGCATTATCCTTGCTGTGGATCGTGAGGCGCGAAAACATATTCGGCTTGAGTAGTTGCTGAGGGTTTTCAAAGCGGATACGCACGCGCAGGGTGCGGGTTTTTTCATCCAGTGTCGGGTAGATATAATCCACCAGACCCTGCCAGGATTTTTCCGGATAGGCCGCCACTGTCATATCGACCTTCTGGCCGACCTTGACCCAGCCACTCTGGCGTTCGAATACTTCAGCGATGACCCACACCGTATCGATCTGGGCGATTGTGAGCAAATCCATCGAGGGCTTGATGAACATGCCTTCACGGATGGTCAGGTTTTGCACAAAACCATCGAAGCGGGCGGTGTAATCGATGCGCTGCTGCACCTTGCGCGTCTTATCCAGTTGCTCAATCTGCCAGTTGCTGAGGCCGAGTGAAGACAGGCGGTCGCGTGAGGCCGAAATCAGTATGCGGTTCTGACTCTTTAATGCGGTCAGATAATCCTCCTGCGCATTCACCAGATCGGGGCTGTAAAGCTCAAACAGTTTCTGATTTTTACTGACTTTGTCCCCATTCGATTTGGCGAGTAGCTTTTCGACCCAGCCATCGACCCGGGTATGCACATGAAACAGTTTGTCTTCATCGAAGGCGATATAACCGACGGTACTGATTTCACGCCCAAGCTGGCCCTTTTTTACGCGATCGAGGCGCACACCGAGGTTGTTCTGCACCACTGGTGAAATCTTCACCACACCGTCCTCTGCGTTATCTTCCGCATACACCGCCACCAGATCCATCCCCATCGGTGATTTACCGGGTTTGTCGCGACGGTAATTGGCGTCCATCGGTGCCACCCAGTACAGCACTTGCGGGCCGGATGCTTCCACGCCAGTCCCTTCCATTTCAGAGATCAATCCGGCTTCACGCAATTGCTCGGATAAAAAAGGTTGTCCCAGATAGCCTAACACCAGGCCCAGGTTTAAAAGTATGAAACCGGATAAAAGTTTATTCACGTCTGTATCCTCTGGGGGTTATTGGTTGGCGGAGCCGGATTGCAGCTCGGACACGTAATATAGAATTTTGGCCTTGGACTGGCGGATATCGACCGCGATTCGATGTTCATCCAGATTCGCGTTGAGGTCGTCGATGTAGGCTCGCATCACATCGGAAAAACGCCCTTTATCGGATTGATAGGCGAGCATGGATGCCTGTGTCTGCTGTTTGGCCTGCGGCAGCAACAGTTTACTGTACAGATGCAGGCGCTGTTGCAGCAGCAACTCATTGGTGATTTCCTGTAGCAGTTCGGAAACGAGCTGGCGTAACACCTCGGTACGTTTGCTTTTCAGCGACTGGTATTCGTATTCTTTGGACAGGCGTTTCTTATCCTGCCGGTTGGCGCTAAACAGTGGCAGGTCGATCGCAACCACGGCAGACACAAAGTCAGCACGCTCCATACCGTTTGGCGCATCTTCACGATAGCCGTAGCTGACGGTTAAGCCCCAGCCCGGCTTCAGACTTTCATTCACCAGCTGAATATCCTTACGCGTTAGCTCCAGCTGGCGATCGACTTCCTGTACCTGCGGGTGGTTGAGAAATTGCTGGCTGAGGCTGTCAAAATCGGTTTCCAGGCTGACCATGGGCATATACGGTAGTTCTGGGTCGAATGGCTTCAGGCTGTTTTCGGTGCCGATCCAGCGCGATAGTCTGGAGCGCTGGGTATTGATCTGCTGTTCGATTTTAGTCAGCCGATCATCCAGCCGACTGAGTTCGAGCTGAGCTCGGATCAGATCCTGCTGATTGTTGCGCCCGACACTGAATAGCGACTGCACAACCTCCAATAGTTGCGCAAACAGTCGCTTATTTTTGATGATTGAATTCTTTGCCTGTTCCAGGTACAGAATCTCCAGATAGGTCTGGCGCACATCCCGCAGGATGGTAAGGCTACGGTTGGACAGTTTGGCATCGATCAGTGCAGCCTGTTTTTGCGCCTTCTGCTGCTTCAGGAAACGGGTGTCGCCAGGCGGGAACTGCTGCTGGTAGCTGATTAAAACCTGGGTGACCGGTTCCTGATTCATGTCGAAGGTGTCGGTTGGCAGGTTGAGGATTCCCAGTTGCAGTTTGGGGTCCATATGCTGTCCATCGGCTATGGCCTGCTCCAGCATCGCCTTCGATTGCCATTGTTGACTGATCAGTCCCGGTTCTTCGGTCAGCGCGATCTGTTCGGCCTGCTGAAGGGTCAGGCGATCGGCCAGACCGCTGCCGGTGACAAGCAGGAGACTGATGCCCAGTAGCCATGCGCCTGGCTGAGCTGTTGACCTGTAGTGATTCATTGTTGATTGTTGCATAGTTAATTCCATATCCGCTAAAAGCGTGAACTGTCTGCTTAAATGGTTGTTGTAGAGTCAGAATAGGCGCAATGAGGCGGTTTAATCTGATTTGTCGGAAAGGGTCGAAAGGGATGTTTAAAACATCAACAGTTGGATTCGATTCCGGATCGCTGGATTCAGGCTGAGATCAGCCGTTGTAGTCTCAGGCCCGAGGGGGGCGAAACAAAGAGGGGGGTTGCTGGTTTAAGGCGATGTTTTGAATATCGGCAATAAGTGGTAAGTCGTTGAGCAGGCTCGTGGCAGCAAAACTCTGCAACAGGGCCATTACATGCGTAGAGCAGTGACCGCCTGAGCAGCAGGAGCTAGTGCAGGTGTTTTGATTCTTGCACATGTCACAATCATGACCCGCAGAATCGATGCTGAGTGCATGCTCCGTATGGGAAGCCTGGGAAGCCGGCATTGTGCAGGTCGGTCCGTGTTGATCGGAGCTGGAAAAGGTGTCTGCCAGCGCTGTCTGTAATGGCGATAGGCCAAGCAGGCAGATCAAAAGCAGTGACAGTAGTTTTTTAAAAGATCGATACATGACACAGATAGTAACTAAAACCAGTATTTTTTCAATCGATGATTCAGGCACTACGACCCGCAATAAGTTCCTCAGTGGTGTTACTGGCGACGGGTAAAGACCCAGTTGTTGCCTTCAGACATGGCAGGATTAAATTGATAGCCTTCACTATCGAAGCCTTTAATATCCTCTGCCAGAGTTAACTCGTGATCAATGATATAGCGTGTCATCAGGCCACGTGCTTTTTTGGCAAAGAATCCAATCATCTTGTATTCACCGTTTTTAAAATCCTTAAACGCAGGGGTGATGATCTGAGCTTTGATTTTAGCCGGTTTAATCGCCTTGAAGTATTCATTCGACGCGAGATTGATCAGGGTCTCTGCCTGAATCGCCTTCAGCTGTTTATTAATCGCATCGGTGATTTGCATATCCCAGAACAGATACAGGTTTTTGGCCGCGCTGGTTTCCAGTCGGGAACCCATTTCCAGCCGATAGGGCTGCATCAGGTCGAGCGGGCGCAGCAGGCCATACAGCCCGGACAGGATGCGCAGATGTTGCTGGGCAAACTGAATATTCTGTTCGCTCATGCCATACGCATCCAGCCCGGTGTAGACATCGCCCTTGAAGGCGAACATGGCCTGGCGAGAATTTTTCAGATTAAACGGCGTTTTCCAGCGGTGGTTACGCTCCACATTGAGTTCAGCGATTTTAGTACTGATATGCATCAGCTCGGATAAGTCCAGCGCCGAGAAGTCACGCAGCCGATTGATCAGTAACTGGGACTGTTTCAGATGTGCCGGTCGGCTAAATTCCTCGGTGGGCAGGGCGGATTCATAATCCAGAGTTTTTGCAGGGGAAACAACAATTAACATAGTCGGGCCGGAATTTTAAAAAACGGATTCTAGCAAATCTGGCGTGTAGTTTGAGGAAAAACTATTTATCTGACCGATAGCCTGAATTAATCGGTGGCTGCAGCAATAAAACCGGTGCCGGGGATTGCTACTAAAGCTGGCTTAGGGTAGGCTTCGCATCCTGTTTTTCATTGCTGATAGCGCTGTGCGCAGTTGTATCGAAATGGTAACGCTAAAAACTGGAGAGTTGTCCGAGTGGCTGAAGGAGCACGCCTGGAAAGTGTGTATACGGTAACGTATCGAGGGTTCGAATCCCTCACTCTCCGCCACTACGCTATATGAATCAGGCGCTTAAGGGGTCTTTTTTTATTTACCCAACATAAGAACCAACAATAAAAAAACGCTGGGCATGGAAACCCGACGCGGCGGCCGGGGTTATTTTTCTTTGCAGTGGTCGATAAACTGCCGCGTTATGTGTAAAAAATCAACCAACCAAAAAGGAGCTTTAAGCTATGAAAGAACTGTACTCAGAACATCCAGTTATGTTCAAAAACAACCCAATAGGATTCATCATTACTTTGCTTCTGATACCTGTGTTCGGTATAGGCTTGCTAATCCTGCTCGGCTGGCATCTTCAAAATAAAGCTTCAAAATTGACAGTAAAAGAAAATGAAATCCTCTTTGAGAAAGGGCTTCTTAGCAAAGAATGTTCCGAGGTCAGCATCAGTAGCATAAGAACCACAAAAGTTAAACAATCATTTTTTAACCGAATTTTTGGTGTCGGGACAATCGAAATATATACGGCCGGGGATAGTCCAGAAATTGTCGTATCGGGTATGCCTGATCCAAATAGAATTAGAGAACTTATCAAGTCTCGTCAGAATGGCGGGTAACTATTATGGTCGGAGAAACAGACAATAAAGACAAGGACGAATCAAGAAAAATAGCTATCGCTCTTATTTCTCTGGTTGTAGTTCTGGGTGTGGCTGTTTTACTAATGTTGCCAATGTTGTCAGAAATAATAACTATTCATCTAGCTCCCGGCCTTGGGCTAAAAGAATCTGCAATCATCTCATTTTTTATCACGGTGATAATAATGATTGTTTTTGCGGTTTCTTCTGGTGATGGGCTTCTTGGAGAAATTCAGTTTATCCTCGGTGGCTTCTTTTTATTCTTCGTTATTATATGGCTTTTGGTAGCGTGGATATTTTAGAGATAAGCACCGGGGTGCGGTGTCTTCAGCGTTTGGATAAATATGCCTCTCCCGCTATCATACGGGGACTACCGAAAAGCATCTGTAACTTATTGTTAAACAATAAAAACAATAATTTGAAAATTACAGTTACCCCCAGAGTTACCCCTATAAATTCTCTGTGGATAGATGTTTTTTAGGCAAGAGAATAGCTGTCGCTTTCTCCAGATTGTCGCCACCGGCTGGCCCTGATACTGTAATTATCATCGGCTTAAAGCTCTCGCCGTTTGTTGTCAGGTCGATCTTTTCAGGCGCATTAAAGCCATGCATTGCATTCAGCTCTTTGATTGCGTTAATCATGCCGCTGGCGTTTCGATCTTTTTTTGAGATGTTTAACGCCTTAATCAATTTTTTGATCGACCTTTCCCGCGTCCATAATTCTTTTTTTGCTAGGGCTGCTCGGAGTTCTTCCACCCTTCCCGCTACCTTACTGTAAGCCATAAGCTCTGAAGCCCTTGCCCAGACCGTTGAATCTTTCATGCTGCTAGCGTCATAAGCTGCGCGATATGAATCAGCCTGGGTCTTGCCCGCTGCTATATGTTCGCAGAATGCTGCTTGTTTGGCAGTAAGTCTCATGGATGGCTGGATCATTATTTTTTTCGCCTAAAATTAATGTATCAGTATAAATGCTAATCAAAACTATTGCATATTCGCCCCTGTGTGCCTTCTGGCTGGACGTTGAGCGATAACTCATACCGTATAAGCCGGTTAGTCTAAAAGCTCCTACAATCGCTTTTTACGACCTCTCGCGGCTTAATCCTGCTTGCATTAAAATCTTTTGCTTGAGGTGGCCTGTAACCCTTGCCTCGACATTTAGCTAGATAGCTTAACCTGTAAACCGAATCATCAAGACCGCTATGTTTATCTGCAAAATGATATGGCTTAGGTACATGCGGCATATGATGACATGGCGAGGCTTCCCACTTTTCTTTTATCTTCTCCAGCAGTTTTTTAGGGTGCCGGATCTTGTCGCCATCGATCATTAACGCACAGTGATAATGCTGGTGCTTAGCTTTTTCGCACTCTCTCACCCATATCCGGCCTATCTTATTTGTTGAGTAGGCGCGCTCTATCCACGTTACAATGCGCTTCATAAACAGGCTGATTACTTCGTTATTATCTTGAGTGCTGAAGTCGTGAGAATGCAGGTCAAATCTTACAACCAGCAATCTACCGTGATGCGACTGACACGCCTCAAGCTGGTTGATAATTGTTTTCATGACCTCGGCATAAACTCCGCTTTTTGCGCTGTTGATCGGATAACCCATGCAATGATCTACGCCCGGCGGCAAGATCTTTTTTCGGTTTGTCGTCGGTCTCATTTTTGAGCCGCTCGGGTTTAATAATGATTAATAGATCATTGTTTCCTTAACCCCCCTATAGATAATAGAAATAACCGCCGCTTTATTGCGTTTTTTGATAGGCAAGAAGTGAGGCGCTGTATGGGGTTGCGCCTTGTTTGGTGTGACAAAACCGCTGTGACAAAACCGCCTGCCAATATTTCAAGTTTTTTCACGCGTCACCTCGCGCGCTAAGTAACCAATAGCGACTGACCGTAACGCCTTTATCAGTGAATCTCGAAGGGACTTTTTCAGGGCGGCTAATGATCGAATACCCTTTTTTTCTCAAGGTCGATATTGTTGAGTTCAGACAATGATCACCGATATTTTCCGCCTGAAACCGGTTCAATCCTTGCGACAATCCCAGAGCGAATAGAACACGGCTTTGTTTTGTGGTATGGTTTTGTCTAGAAATATTTTGCGTTTTAGTATTTGCCGCCTCGGTTCCAGCCGGGGCGTTGTTTTTTGCGGTCATTTTATGCGACCCCTCTCTGTTCTGCTTCCCATGCCTCAACATCAGAAAGTTTCCAGCGAGTACACCCTGGAGATAGTTTGATAGGTTTGGGGAATTTTCCGAACTGCGCCCACCTCCAAATAGTGGCGCGTGATACGCTGTATCGGCTGGCTAGTTGAAGGTCGGCGACATGGGTGGCCGTTTGTGATATTGAGTGTTTCTGGTTTGCTTCTGATTGTTGCATGGTGTGTGCCTGTTGGATTGATTAAGACACGTCCCATTATTCATACATTCACCTTCTACCTAGATAGCAACAAATACCCCTATTTAATGCCAACATTCTTTTTGATGAGCTTTATTATTGCCGGTTTCATTTGGTCCTCATTTTCTGCTGTTGAACGAAAAAAACTTGCGGATATTCCATTAATAAATCCAGGGGTTTCTCCTCCGAAATTCTCCCTGTAAATTCGATAAACTTGATCTTTAGATAGTCCTACATTATCCCCGGTAAGCTCGCAGGCGCAGACATGATCAAGGCTCCATACCGGATAGCCCTTTCCTTTATACCAATTAACCTGCTTCCAGAGTTTGCTATTTCTATCATGATCAAGTTTATTTTTTTTTGGTTTAAACCCTCTTGTTTTGATTCCCCCATTGATAATCAATGTTAAGTTTTCCCGCGCCTCCTCTGACTCTAATAATTCAGGGAGACCATGTTTGATCGCTATCAAAAGTTTGGTGTTGTCACCGTATGCCAGCGCTTCGTAAAAAGCCTTTTTTACAAGGTAGTCGCTTTTCCACTTACATAGTCGACCGTCTTCGTCTGTATATTCAACTGTGCTCACTTCACGCCCTCCCTGATTCCCACCACCTCAGCAGACCTAGCAGGGCTATTTATAAACTCGCACCAGTCGCGCATCAGGTTAGTTCGCTTCGCCAGCAAGTCACCGCGACGATAGGCGCGCTCTACGGCATTACCCACGGCATGGGCTAGCGCCATTTCCTGTACGTGGTGGGGGTAGTTGGTGCGCTCGGCTATCCAGTCGCGGAAGGTGGAGCGGAAGCCGTGAACGGTCACATCAAGCCCCATAGCCCGGATGGGTTTAGTAACCCCCACGTCAGACATTACGCCACCACGCGCACCGGGGAAAACCAGATCGTTATCCTTAAGCATGGGCATTTGCTCCAGTAGGGTGAGCGCATCTTTACAGAGCGGTACAATATGTGTTTGTTTCATCTTCATGCGCTCGGCGGGAACCGTCCAGGTTTTGGCATGAAAGTCTATTTCTTCCCACTTGGCACCGCGTACCTCACCAGAACGAAGACCGGTTAAAATAACGAACTCCAGACACCGGGCGGCGATGCCTTCACGCTGGCGTAGCTTCTGGATAAACTGATTTACATCCTGCCAGGGTAACGCCTTATGGTGTTGTACCCTCTTCAGTTTTGTAGGCTTGGGCAATATGGCGTCAAGATTGCCTTTCCATCGTGCGGGGTTGTCACCGGATCGGTAGCCGGACACCGTGGCCCATGCTAAAACCGACTCGATACGGCCACGCAAACGGGTTGCTGTTTCGGTCTTCTCTGACCATATCGGTTCAAGAATTTTCAGAATGTGCGGAAGCTCCACCGTATCAACAGGCAGTTTCCCAATAACCGGGCTGGCATAGTCGCGCAGTGTGCTAACCCACTGTGCCGCGTGTTTGTGGTTGCTGAACTCCTCAGTTTTGGACTTGAGGAACAGCCGGGCGCACTCATCGAAGTTTATACCCTTGGCTTGGGCGGCCATCAGCGCCCCTCTAACGGCCTTTCTCTGTTCTACCGGGTCAATGCCCTGTCTGATCTGTCCCTTGGCCTCTCGTGCTTTCTCGCGCACCATGGCGAGAGGTACATCAGGGAAACCGCCTAAGCCAATGTCGCGGCGTTTTGCGCCTACCATCGTGCGCAATATCCAACTTGTGCCACCTGTCGGCGTCACCTGCAAATGAAGTCCAGCCACACCGCCAACGGCATGTAAACCCGGCTTGGTCAGGCGCTTAACCTCGATGGCGCTTAACTCTTTCGCTTTCTTTGGCAAATCCACAACCTCACATAAAACCCAACATAGAGAATAGGATTAATTGCTACTGGATGCAACAGGATATTACAGTAGGATAGTGTTGAAAGCTTCTAACTAACTGAATATTAATGGATAAATTATATTGCTTATTGCAAGGTGCGACAGGTGGAAGGCGTCCTCACTCTCCGCCATAAACTAAAGCCCCGTTCAGGGGCTTTTTTATGCTGCCGGATTAATCTGCATGGCTTCGATCATTAAATATCGAGTTGTCGATAGATGAACCAGCCTCATTTCATCTTCTGTATGTCTCTGGCCAGTTCCTGCTGGGCCTGTCGAGCCTTTTGTTTTTGCACTTCCGCACTATCCTGTTGAGACTGTAAGCTGCTGGAGCAGGCCGTACTGAAGATGGCGCTGGCTATCAGGACGATACTAAACTTGACGATGGGCTTCATTGAAATCTCCTTATCGTTGATTTTTTGTGGGTAAGGTTATCGGAGCCTTTACCTTTATTGGAAACTCCGATTAGCCTCGAAATCTTAGCACGCAGACTGAAGATTTTAATCAAACCAGTTCGCCTCGTGCCGGGTAATCATTTTTAAGCGCAAAATCCAGTGCACCGACAATCTCCCTGAAATGCGGCCGAGCAAATGGCATGGTGCTGATATTGCTCCAGTACAGTCTGCCATCTGGGCGTACCAGAAATAAGCCAGGCTCGGTAAACTGGGCGGGTTCTTCAATCCCCAGTGATGTCTTGCCCCGGCTGGAAGATCGAAACAGTCCCCATTCTGCTGACTGCTCCGCGGTGAGCCCGTATCCGATGGTGAGTTTATCCAGCTGCCATTCATCGGCGGTCAGTTGCGCTCGTTCGTAGGTGTCGCTACTGACCACCAGTACGCTGACTTTACGACTATCGAACTCGGCCAGTAGCTTGTTGAGTTCGCTAACGTACATCTTACAGATCGGGCAATGGTAGCCACGATAGACCACGATCATGCTGAAGTTTTCGGGCTGCTGTGCGGACAGCGACCAGTGATCGCTTAACGTCTCTACGCTAAGTTCAGGTACTGCCTGGCGGGGAATTAATCTATTCATCTGTATCTCCGGTGTATCAAAGAAGCCTGGTTTTTTCTGGCTATCGTGACTATGAGTAAACCCAGTTAGCAGAAATCGTCGTAAGGAATCTGTCTATAGCTATTCTCAATAAGTGACTCATGTACAGACGATCTGCAGAGGTTTAATTTGAACTTTGTCTGAGTAGGACAGCTATACCTTACCCCAGTCTCTGAATAATATCCGCTGTTAAAACGATGATTTAAATAATTATGTTGTGATCAAAAGACTTTAGTCGAGATTTTGCAGAAGTTTATTTAAAGATAAATAGGTCGGTGTAGTGCGACCGGGCTGATTAAAAAAATATTGAGTAGTCAGTGGTGACAGGAAGTTGTAGAGCAGTATTGATTCAGCAAAGGTAGCGATCTAATTTTAGTAGCGTACTGAACTGAAGGCAGTGTGCCTCAGTTCAGTACATACAAAAAAATTATCGATATGTTTTACGAGTTTATATTTGGGCCTATTTCACATGGCAGGTCAGGCAGACCGCGCTACCGGCATTATTGATGCGCAGGAAGCTGGCATTGATGGTGCCACCGATTCCAGTAGGTGAAACACCATGTGGATCATGACAGGATGCGCATTCTACGCGGGGGCCGGAACCTGTATTGTAAAAGCGAATCTCATTGCTGTCGGGTCGACTGTCAGCATCATTATCGAACCAGCTGATACTGGCAAGGGTCGCAGTCGGTGTATTAAAATCGGTGCCCGCGCCTGTTGCTGGCATGGCTATCCCGACTGGATGGTCATTGGTCAGGTCGGTCCCAATCGCAAACAGTCTAAAGTCGGTGGCTGTACCGCCGATTACTGCGAGTGCTGTAGTCGAGTGACAGGCCAGACATCCGGTACCGTCGGCACTCAGGCCTGCGTGGGTTGAGGTAGCGTTACCACCAAATACCGTCGCCCATTGATTCAGAAACGCATCACTTTGTGTGGTCTGTTGACTGGCACTGTAGCCATTTGAACCGGGCATGTTGATGATCGAGTCAACCGCCAATGTGCCGTCATGACAGGACAGGCATGAAAGCGAGTTGATGCCGGGTTGGGCTACATCTGAAGTTAGTGTTGAGGTATTCAGCGTGTCGTAAGTGGTATAGGTATTGGCATTGATGGTACGGTTCCAGAGCGGCAGGTTAACGGTTGTATTTGCACCGTGTGGAGTATGGCAATACACACAAACCTGCCCATAGTCATTTCTGGATGAGTTCATATTACCGCCGCCATTGTTTGGCAGGGTGTTTTGAGTCAGGTTGTGACGAGTATTTTTAATGCCGCCCTGATTGCTAAATTTAGTAGGCAGATCGCCCGCTGCATAAAGTGCCGTCGTAGACAGGCAGGCTAAAACGGTGAGGTGCTTAAATAAATATTTCAGGATTTTATGATTCATCGGATCCTTTCCAGCTGTGTGTTGGGTGATGGCTTTAATTACTGGGGCCAAATTTAAAATTATTGTCTTTAATTATGCAATAATTGAGCCATAAAAAATTGGGCTGGATAATGGAGTTAAAACGTGATGATTAGTGGGTGTAATTTAAATGAAGGCTCGTGGCTGTCCCGAAAGCGAGAAAGTGGGAAAATTATATTCTCGTAACTGGTAATTTACAGCCGACGGAGTTTATTCAGGTAGTACAGGCTCAGGCTGACTAGCCCGATCAGGCAGGTTGCCAGTAACCAGGGGCGCGTCCAGTCATAGTCTACTTTATACCCCATCCAGCTTGTCAGAGATTCATAGCGTAAAATACCTGAGTCGAGTCGAATTTCTTCCCCCACTCTAAGCACGTTTCGATCTTCACCGATGCGTATTACCAGATGGTGCCGGTAGGGGATACTGAAATTGAATTCACGATTTTCCGGAAGTACATCCTCTTCCATCACCAGCATGGTCCACAGCTGTTGCTGAGAGCCCGGTGGCGTCCATTCGCGCGCCTGTTTATATTCATTTATGGGATAGGCGGGCAGATGCACACTGCCAAGCTGGGAAGGGCTGTTATCGTCTGGAAACCAGCGGAATAGCGGTGAATAACCCTTGTTATGCGTGGTGTACAGTCGGTAGTGGCCAAGTACCAGCGGGATATGATCGCCAATTTCTACCACCCGTTGTTTTTGACCAGGCGTTTCCAGCTGGATGCGATTAACTGTGCTGTCACGCTTAATCCCCGGACGGTAACTGATGCTAAACCCCAGATTAGAGAATTTTTCGCGATCCAGCTGATAATCGTGAAATAGTCCAGCCTCTACATTCTCCAGCCTGCCGTCGAAAGCTTCCATGCTGCTGAGTTCAAGGGTGGCTTTCAGGTAGGTTAGCTGCCCAATGATGGCCAGAATGACCAGAGAAAAAAGACAGAAATGGAATAATAGAAGTGCAGGTTTGGCTGAAAAAGCGCCACGCACAAAGAGTAGGGCAAGAAAATTTATCATCAATGCCACTGTCGGTATCAGCAGCAGGGTGAGCTGGGTTCTCCCCGCTAGATAGGGGTAAAGCGAAATAGATGCAAACAGGGCGATGATCGAAGCCAGTGTGAGTAGCGGGGACGCTAAGACTCCGCTAATTCCCCGGCCCTCAGAGTTAAGGTAGATTTTCACAACTTTCGTTACTATCTCTCATCCAGTCTCTTCCGCTCTGACCGTTACCCGGTGCTCCGCTCGATCCACAGTTGTTTTCAGACCAGTTACCACTGGTGGCAAAGTTGCGCACCTTAAGTACCGCGTTGAGGTAATACGGTGGGCGGTTATAGGGGGTTCTGATATTGTTTTTGACCTGGGTGCCGGCGGTGAGTCCGACCTCCGGCCCGACATCGTTCAGATTGACCAGGAATGCCTTGTTTTTCCAGCCGTGCGGAATCGCGGCATGACACCAGGTGCAGCGCATACGGCCGATTTTGTCGGCATGGAACTGATGCAGGTTAGAGTCCTTGGGACCACCAAAACCACTAGCACCACCATTTCTGGTTGCGTAATCATTGTAGTCATGACATTTGAAACACAGGTGATTCTGATTCCCGGTTCCGGTGGTGCTACTCCAGGCGCCCTTCAGCACAAAGTTGTTATTGGAGCCATGCGGTCCCCAGGGGTTGCCGTTTTCACCGCCACTGGGCGTTGAAGTTCCACTCGCCGTATCGTTACCATGGCAGTCTGAGCAGTACATGGTCTGGTTACCAATATCGGCAGCACCATTGAATGGGCTTAGCCAGTTATCTGCGGCTGCATCGCGAATAGCCGGGGTACGTCCGGTGTTGCCCATCACGGGATGCCAGGATCTGTGATTGTTGGTGCTCCAGTTGGCGCCTGCTCCAGAATTGGTTGTGGTGGTTTGCCCTCGATGAGTGGCGGGTGCCTGGAACTCCATCGCCTGATTGGTGTACTGTGTCAAACCATTGGTGCCGGATGAAGTATTTCCACCTGAGCTCCCCAGATTCGGCGGTGTATTACCGTAGGCATAATCGGAATGGCATTTGAGGCAGATCTGGTACTCACGCGTGACATAGGCACTGCCAACGGTAGTACTGGCTGCAGCGCCGCCATCACCTGATTTCACGGTGTACAGCAGCGGTAGATTGGTTGGGATGAAGTTGGCGGCACCATAAGATGGCTCTACTCCGGTCGTTCCGCGTAACGCACCGGATGCAATATTGGTATGTCCTGCTGCGTGATTGTGTGTGGCTGCTGCGGTATTGCCGGTGTTATTGAACAGTCGGTTCTTGGTTACCCGGTGCGGGTTATGGCAGTCGGTGCATTCAACATGGCGATTTGCGTTGTTGAATTTGGCCTTATCCTCGAGTAGGTCAGCATTCAACACATCGTGGGTTTCAGTCGGCTGGGGCTGATCCGCGGTGGTGATAGGCATGTGGGTCAGGCTGGTAAAGTCGGTGCGCACATTCGGCACTTCAAATCCGGCTCCACCCTGGCCGGGTAATACATTGCCATTGGCGGAGTGGCAGGTATAGCAGGCTTCTTCCAGCGCTGCATTGCCACCGGTTTTCGGTGTTGATGCACTGTCGGTGCCTTCGCGTAACAAGCGGCGAGCGCCCTGAACGGTATGGGTGTCATGGCAGTTCAGGCAGGAGGCTTTCCAGACCGTCTGATTGGCGGGGAACTCACGTAAAGCTGCGGCAGCAGTATTATAGGTTTCATTCGCCGCAAGTGGATCTGCGTGAGCGGATGTGGCCCAGGCCTGGCCCAGTTTATCGTGGCAGGCGAGACAGATAATATCATTCGCATCGCTGAAGTTGCCACCGGTAGGGGTTGCTTCCTGAAACCGGTGCAGGCGCAGAAATTTAATGTTTTTAGTGATGTCCACGTCGCGGATATGCGGGTCATGGCAGCTGGTACACTGTACCTGATTGGCTTCCAGCGGTACCAGTGGTGTGTTACCGGGAGAGCGGTTGCCGATATGGGCCGAAGTGGCGGGATTTCTTAACTCACCATCTGCTGTGGCCAGAGTAGTGTTATAGGTAAAAGATATCGGATGATCGTTGGTCAGATTAGTGCCGATTTTGCGTGTAAAACCAGTCGTGTCACCGGCACCTGATGGCATTATACCGCCAGCACCGGTGCCGGTCAGGGTAATGCTGACATTAGCCTGGCCGTTGGCAACGTTGACATTACCAATAGCAATGGTGCCATCATGGCAGGACAGACAGAGTTTGGAGCTACCCCCCGGCGTTGCGGCAATATCATTCGCATCAATCGAATTAGAGGTGTAGGGCGTATAAGTCTCACCGGATAGTTTACGGTTCCAGAGTGGCGATTGGGGAAAGGCTTCCGCCGCATGCGGGGTATGACAGAAAACACAAATTTGACTTTCAGTGGTGGCTTTAACGGTGCCACTACCAGAAGTTGAAAAGTTATGCTTGGTATTGGCAATATCAGAGATCCGATCTGCGGCATACAGAGCTGTAGTGCCGAGCAGGGCCGTCATGCCAAGGGTTAAAGAGGCCTGGCGAAATTGTTTTTTGAGCAGCTGAAATATTTGCATTATTGGCCTCCTAGATATTGAAATATAGATACCCGGCTGTTTAGCATATCGGAAACAAACAGTCTGTCCTGTTGGTCTATCCACACACCCGTAGGCTGGGAAAATTCGCCAGGCTGATCGCCTGAGCCTCCAATCGACATCAAAAATTCGCCCTCAGCGTTATAAATTAATACATAATCGTAATAGCTTTCGGTCACGTAGATATTGTCATCGGAATCAATCGCGATGCCTTTGGGGCGACTGAAGTTTCCGATATACAGACCGCGTTCTCCGATAACCTGAATGTTACCATTTTGCTGGTTAATGACCTGAACTCGAGTATTAAGCGAATCCGCAATGTATAGTTTATTCTTGTGAAACTGGAGGAAAGTGGGGCGATTAAACTCTCCCGGTTGTGCACCTCTGCTACCGATAGTGCTAAGCAGCTTTCCCTGCAGGTCAAATATTTTTATATTGTCCTCACTAGTATCGCTGATGAATACACGCTGCTGAATCGGGTCAAACGCTATGCCCGTGGGTCTTTTCAGGATGCCACTGCCGAGCGTATTTTGGAGCTGCCCCTGCAGATTCAAAATATACACCAGTCCCTGCTCTGAATCAGTGACCAGGATGCTGTCGTCGGTGCTGACGATCCCCACCGGGCTTTTAAAAGGAATATTCAAAGTGTCTTCATTCCAGATAAAAAACTCTGACACTTTTTCATCGAACACATACACCGCCTGTTTGCCAGGGTCTGCCACATAAATTCTACCCTGTCGATCGATCGTGCCCTGTTGTGGACGGATCAAATCTACCAGCGGGATGGATTCATTATCGAGTCCGACCAGTGCTGAGAAGAAGCGCGATATCAGGCTACCTTTCTTTTTTTCGTCCTTAACCAGGTTGGATTCACCGCGTAAATCGCCGATATACTGGTAGCGGGGTGTCTGCGG
>FLOH01001175.1_pt1 | contig 42495 bp, 32 predicted proteins | sample 756751 | NCBI WGS metagenome assembly FLOH01 (sample SAMEA4026879, study PRJEB14308) | marine metagenome | biome: coastal water; material: water | depth 74 m
CTGCACCTCGAAAACTTCGACCAGGTGGAGACAAAATGCACCGAAATGGGCATCAAGATCCAATACGACGGCGTGCTCGATTGGGCAAAATCACGCTCCTACTACATCAACGACCCCAACGGCTACGAAATCGAATTGGCCGAGGTCTGGGGCGGGGGCTTGGATAAAATAATCTGAACTTGCGACCAGACTAATTCCGTTCGCGTCCTTCGACAAACCGCATAAGACTCATACGCGATGAAGACCTATGCCGCACCTTGGGGTCGCGCCTTGAAAATCATATCCGTGCTTAGCACCGTACTACTGCTCGCGACCGTATTAATCCTGATCTTGAGCCAGCGAAGCACCCAACCATGGATTGGTATATTGCCATTGGTCATCCTTGTTGGTGGTGCCTTGTTCACCGTGAGGGGCTACCGGCTCACCTCTGATATGCTGCTCGTGCAACGTCTACTTTGGGAGACCCAAGTGCCCTTGACGGGATTGCAATCCGTTGAATTTCTGCCGGATGCCATGGCCCGGAGTATACGCACCTTTGGCAACGGCGGCCTGTATTCCTTCACCGGTCGTTATCGCAACCAAGCTCTCGGTTCCTATCGCGCCTATGTCACCGACCGGCACCGCACGGTCGCCCTACGCTTTCCGGACAAGACGGTCGTATTCTCACCGGGCGACCCGGAATCTTTCGTGGCAGAACTCAAATCGATGAAAGGGCTTTCCTGTCCGAACGATCCGTGCCCTGCGGCGGCCACGCGCCAAGCGAAGGCTAAACCAAATTCGGCTGTTCGGCAATAAGCCCGGTCTTTGTGGTCGCAACGCCAAACCTAAAAAGACATCAAGGCCCTGCGCTGTGTTTTGGTCCTTACTGCCACACCCACCGACCCCCAATAACTCATGCCATGAAATCATACCATCCTGAAAAACATCGGATACATCGTTCCGGTTGGCTGCGGGCGGCGGTGCTCGGTGCGAATGATGGCATCGTGTCGACGGCCAGTCTGATCGTGGGCGTGGCGGCGGCCGGGGCGACGCGCGAAAGCGTGATGATTGCCGGCACCGCCGGTCTGGTGGCGGGAGCCATGTCGATGGCCGCCGGCGAATACGTTTCGGTTAAGTCACAGGAAGACACCGAGCAGGCCGACTTGAAAATGGAGACCGAGGCATTGGCCAACAACCGGGAGGATGAAGAAAAGGAACTGGCGGCCATCTACCGCAACCGCGGCTTGAACGAAGATCTCGCGAACAAGGTTGCACACCAATTAATGGAGCATAATGCGTTGGAGGCTCACGCCCGGGACGAGATTGGCATCACCACGGAGTTAAGTGCCCGCCCCCTGCAAGCCGCCTCTTGGTCGGGCGCAGCCTTCACCGTTGGCGCGGCTCTTCCGCTGGTCGGTGCGGTAATCACACCCGTGCAATACTTGCTCTGGGCGGTTCCTGGCTTCGCCCTTGTTCTGCTGTTCACCCTCGGCGCCGTGGCCTCGGTCGCCGGTGGAGCCTCAGCCATTCGTGGCGCCCTGCGCGTGTGCTTCTGGGGCATGCTGGCTATGGGACTGACGGCTATGGTCGGCAGCGTTTTTGGTGCTGCAATCTAGCCGGTGGACTGAAAAAGGGTCATGCTTTACCTTTTACCTCAACCCATTGGATCAAGGTTAACAAACCGGATAGGGAAATTTAACAAGGCGGCAAAAGGTCAAAGGCCGGGTGTCATTGGTTGATGAGGCCCCACGACATACTCGATTGATCGGCCAACTATTCGTGCCTATTCACGGTTAACAATAACAGTGGCTAGTTTGCTGGTATCGTGGCGTCCAATCACCTATCCGTAGTCCATGCACCTCAACCCCACGGGCATCGATCATGTCAATCTGCAGGTCATTAATCTAGAGGCGACCTGCGCTTTCTATCGCGAGTTGTTCGGCTTCGCAACATTCGAGGATATTCCAGAACAAAACGGCCGTATTATCGGCAACCAAAGGGTGAAACTAGCCGTCTATGAAACCCCGGGCATGCAACCCTACGAGAAGGTGGGATTCGCCCATTTTTCCCTGCACCTCGAAAACTTCGACCAGGTGGAGACAAAATGCACCGAAATGGGCATCAAGATCCAATACGACGGCGTGCTCGATTGGGCAAAATCACGCTCCTACTACATCAACGACCCCAACGGCTACGAAATCGAATTGGCCGAGGTCTGGGGCGGGGGCTTGGATAAAATAATCTGAACTTGCGACCAGACTAATTCCGTTCGCGTCCTTCGACAAACCGCATAAGACTCATACGCGATGAAGACCTATGCCGCACCTTGGGGTCGCGCCTTGAAAATCATATCCGTGCTTAGCACCGTACTACTGCTCGCGACCGTATTAATCCTGATCTTGAGCCAGCGAAGCACCCAACCATGGATTGGTATATTGCCATTGGTCATCCTTGTTGGTGGTGCCTTGTTCACCGTGAGGGGCTACCGGCTCACCTCTGATATGCTGCTCGTGCAACGTCTACTTTGGGAGACCCAAGTGCCCTTGACGGGATTGCAATCCGTTGAATTTCTGCCGGATGCCATGGCCCGGAGTATACGCACCTTTGGCAACGGCGGCCTGTATTCCTTCACCGGTCGTTATCGCAACCAAGCTCTCGGTTCCTATCGCGCCTATGTCACCGACCGGCACCGCACGGTCGCCCTACGCTTTCCGGACAAGACGGTCGTATTCTCACCGGGCGACCCGGAATCTTTCGTGGCAGAACTCAAATCGATGAAAGGGCTTTCCTGTCCGAACGATCCGTGCCCTGCGGCGGCCACGCGCCAAGCGAAGGCTAAACCAAATTCGGCTGTTCGGCAATAAGCCCGGTCTTTGTGGTCGCAACGCCAAACCTAAAAAGACATCAAGGCCCTGCGCTGTGTTTTGGTCCTTACTGCCACACCCACCGACCCCCAATAACTCATGCCATGAAATCATACCATCCTGAAAAACATCGGATACATCGTTCCGGTTGGCTGCGGGCGGCGGTGCTCGGTGCGAATGATGGCATCGTGTCGACGGCCAGTCTGATCGTGGGCGTGGCGGCGGCCGGGGCGACGCGCGAAAGCGTGATGATTGCCGGCACCGCCGGTCTGGTGGCGGGAGCCATGTCGATGGCCGCCGGCGAATACGTTTCGGTTAAGTCACAGGAAGACACCGAGCAGGCCGACTTGAAAATGGAGACCGAGGCATTGGCCAACAACCGGGAGGATGAAGAAAAGGAACTGGCGGCCATCTACCGCAACCGCGGCTTGAACGAAGATCTCGCGAACAAGGTTGCACACCAATTAATGGAGCATAATGCGTTGGAGGCTCACGCCCGGGACGAGATTGGCATCACCACGGAGTTAAGTGCCCGCCCCCTGCAAGCCGCCTCTTGGTCGGGCGCAGCCTTCACCGTTGGCGCGGCTCTTCCGCTGGTCGGTGCGGTAATCACACCCGTGCAATACTTGCTCTGGGCGGTTCCTGGCTTCGCCCTTGTTCTGCTGTTCACCCTCGGCGCCGTGGCCTCGGTCGCCGGTGGAGCCTCAGCCATTCGTGGCGCCCTGCGCGTGTGCTTCTGGGGCATGCTGGCTATGGGACTGACGGCTATGGTCGGCAGCGTTTTTGGTGCTGCAATCTAGCCGGTGGACTGAAAAAGGGTCATGCTTTACCTTTTACCTCAACCCATTGGATCAAGGTTAACAAACCGGATAGGGAAATTTAACAAGGCGGCAAAAGGTCAAAGGCCGGGTGTCATTGGTTGATGAGGCCCCACGACATACTCGATTGATCGGCCAACTATTCGTGCCTATTCACGGTTAACAATAACAGTGGCTAGTTTGCTGGTATCGTGGCGTCCAATCACCTATCCGTAGTCCATGCACCTCAACCCCACGGGCATCGATCATGTCAATCTGCAGGTCATTAATCTAGAGGCGACCTGCGCTTTCTATCGCGAGTTGTTCGGCTTCGCAACATTCGAGGATATTCCAGAACAAAACGGCCGTATTATCGGCAACCAAAGGGTGAAACTAGCCGTCTATGAAACCCCGGGCATGCAACCCTACGAGAAGGTGGGATTCGCCCATTTTTCCCTGCACCTCGAAAACTTCGACCAGGTGGAGACAAAATGCACCGAAATGGGCATCAAGATCCAATACGACGGCGTGCTCGATTGGGCAAAATCACGCTCCTACTACATCAACGACCCCAACGGCTATGAGATCGAACTGGCCGAGGTCTGGGGCGGTGGTCTGGATCGGTGAAAGTGATGTGTGGCCGATTACAGTATGGCAGATTTGCACCAGGACTACCGTTTGAGCCTGTTCGCCCACGCGCCCCACAGTCTGGCATGGGGTAATTCCAAATCCATGAAGATTGCCCTGCAGGCCGTGGATCGATGGGATGCGCTTAATCTGGCTTTTGCTTAATACACAGAAGCTCTTTTACTTTTTCGGGTCTTTCATATTTCTCGAGGTGAATATTTAGATTTCAAACCCATGGCAGAAAAAACAAAAATTAGTTGGTATCGCTGCAAAGTTGACCGCGCCGTCATGCGCGAACTGATGCGCAAGAGTGACGCCAAAGGTCTCGCTCAGGTCATCCCATCATTACTCATCTATGCGACCACGGGCACTATGGCCTTTCTGGCTTTCAACCATCTGAACGCCAACAACTGGGCATGGGCCCTCCCCCTGACATTGCTGGCCCTGTTAGTGCACGGCACTTTCGCCCGTTTTCATGGCGGCATCGCCTGTCATGAGCTCAGCCACAAAACCCCGTTTGCCTCGGCGTGGCTGAATACGCTGGTGATGCGCATATTCGCGTTTCTCGGTCTATTTGATTATATTGGGTTCCGCGCCAGCCACATCCGGCATCACCAGTCCACCGTGCATGCCGATCACGACGGCGAAGTCGTCCTGCCCCAAGGGTTGGATTGGTATGGCGTCCGTTTCGTTCTCAAGCAGCTCATCTTCGACCCCGTCCGCGTTTTCAACCTGATCCGTTTTTGGATCGCCGCTGCCGCAGGACGGACCGATCGGGATGGGTTTTTCCCTGCCACTTGGCTCACCACCGTCATCCCGGAAACAAACCCCGAACTGCGCCGAGATTTTCGCAATTGGGCGCGGGTTGTTCTCTTCGGTCATCTGGCCTTGGTGGTACTCTTTATCGCCACCGGTCATTGGTATTTGATCCTCATCGTGACCCTTGGTTGTCACATCAGTGGTTGGTTCGAGGCCCTCTGCGGCATACCCCAGCACATCGGTCTCCAACCCAATGTGAACGACTTTCGTCTCTGCTGCCGCACCTACACCTGCAGCAAGTTCACGGGCTTCTGCTACTGGAACATGCAATATCATATCGAGCATCACATGTTTCCCGCCGTGCCATTCTACAATCTTCCGAAACTGCGCGAAGCCATCAAGGGAGATCTCCCCCCCGCCACTCATGGCCTTTGGGCTACTTGGAAAGAAATCCTCCCTCTCCAGCAGCGACAACGCGAAGATCCCACCTGGTATTACATCCCGCCATTGCCACAGAGCGAAGGTGAGCACGTCAGCGACGCAACGGTTCTGGCCGAGGCTTCGCAGTAACTCGCAATCAGACAAAGCATAGGCTAGATGACTGCCTGTTCAATTCCTCCCCCATATGTCACCTGATTACACCATACCTCTCATCGACATTTCGCTGGAGGCCGAAAGACAGACCATTGTTGATCGAGAAGCCGGCCAATATCTTGGCCATCCTACCACGGTCCTGCTTGAGGACAATCGGACTATACTCACCGTCTATCCCAAAGGACATGGTCGCGGAGCCATCGTCTATAAGCGGAGTGACGATGCAGGCCTTACTTGGAGTGAGCGTCAGCCCACCCCGAAGTCATGGGAGACTTCGTTGGAAGTGCCCACCCTTCATCGGGTGATCGATGCAGAGGGCACGAAACGTATAATCATGTTCAGTGGTCGATACCCCATCCGTATGGCCGTGACAGAGGACGACGGTCAGACTTGGAGCGAACTTGAGCCCATCGGCGATTTCGGCGGCATCGTCGCGATGGCCACGGTAATCGCGCTAAAGCCTGCCGGCCATTATCTGGCTTTCTTTCATGATGACGGGCGTTACATCCGTGGTGGTGACTTCGAAAAGCCCCCATTGATCGACCCACAAAATCCAATTTATTCGTGTCCTACAGCGAAGCGATGGCGTGCATGGGTTTTCACTACCTTGTCCAAAGATGGCGGACTTACTTGGAGCACTCCCGCTCCCATCGCATCATTGCCAGAAGCCCACCTGTGTGAGCCCGGAGTGATTCGCTCTCCAGATGGAAAGCAAATCGCGGTGTTACTGCGAGAGAACAGCCGCCAATACAACTCCTTCGTCATCTTCTCTGATGATGAGGGCCTATCCTGGAGTGAGCCAAGGGAACTGCCGGCCGCTCTCACTGGTGACCGTCATGTTGCAAAATACACACCCGATGGTCGCCTATTCATAAGTTTTCGCGATACCACCCGAGTAAGCCCCACTTCTGGCGATTGGGTCGGATGGGTCGGGCAATATGATGATATCGTGAATAGTACCGAAGGCCAATACCGTGTCCGTATTATGGATAACACCAAAGGGTTCGACTCCACTTACCCCGGGGTCGAAATCCTACCAGAAGGCACCATAGTGACGACCACCTACGGGCACTGGATTGAAGGTGAGGAGGCCTATGTCGTCAGCGTGCGTTTCAAACTTGATGAGCTGGATGCAAAGCTCAGCCAGTGATCAACAATCAATAAGCCGGAAAAGTATCACCTAGCACATTTCGAAACTAACCGGTGCTTTATCTGCAAACTAAGCATCGGGAGCGCGCACGGTCATATCGGCCCATGTCGCCACAGTTTAACCGGCCATGGCACCCCCACGCTTGGTCCTGCCATCCGAATCCAAGAAAATCGGCGCGAACAGTTTGACAAACAGACATTCAGCAACTGCTTGCGATACCTTTTATGACAATCTCAAGACATTCCCTCGTTCTGGTGCTCGCCACTGGCCTGATTTTCTCCGCCCACGCCCAAATGGGACCACCGATCCCTGCTGGCACTACGGTCTACAAAGCCGAGGTGCTCACGGTGCATCAATCCGATGCCGGTCTTGATGCGGGCGGTAAAGTCGCCCTGAGCCAGATTGGCCTGAAAGTGGGTCTGCAATATGGTCTCGATGCAGGTAATTCCATCGGCGGCGGCATCGGCTACAGTCAGGACAACTATAAATTTTCCGGCATCCCCGGGACCGGTGGGTTCGCCCCGTGGGACGATATCCAGCAATGGGACATCAATCTCCAATACCGCCACACGCTGGACCGCACCGCTTCACTCTTTGTGATGCCCATGGTTCAATTCTCCGGAGAGAAGGATGCTGCCCGCAGTGACAGTCTCGTGTGGGGCGGAATCGTGGGTTACACCAAGATTGTCAGCAAAACTCTCGCCCTCGGCATCGGCGGCGGGGCCTTTTCCGGGCTGGAAGAAACCAAGGGCTTTCCCTTCATCTACGTTTACTGGCAGATCAACGAGGACTGGCGCCTCTCGAATCCTTTCCGGCCAGGCCCCAGTGGACCAGCCGGATTTGAGTTCGTCTATACCGGTCACGAGGAATGGGAGCTTGGCTTTGGTGGTGGCTATCGCAGCAATCGCTTTGCCTTGGACAATGCCGGGGTAGCTCCGGGCGGGTATGGCGAAAACACCGCCGTGCCGTTGTTTGTGCGCCTATCCCGTGAATTCCCATCCGGCGGTCATGTTGATCTATACGCCGGGGCATTGGTCGGTGGTGAACTTCAACTGGAAAACTCCAGAGGCGGAAAGCTGTCCGAAACCAACTACGACACCTCTCTAATCCTGGCCCTGTCGTTCTCTCAACGCTGGTAAGTCCCATCAACCATCGGCATCCGGTGCGCGTTTGATCATATCCGCCCATGCCGGTGAGAGTTTGCCCGGACATGGCACCAACACGCTTGGTCCTGCCTGCGAAACATCACGCACGGGCGTGAGTGGCTTGGCGCCATGTTCGATCAACACATCAAAATAGGGCTCCCGTGTCTCCACCAATATCTGCAGCAATCGCGTTTTCAATTCTGCACACACCCCCGGCTTCGCCGCCGCCAGATCGTTGAGCTCGTGAGGATCGTTTTGGAGATCGAAGAGCAATTCATGCCCGGTCTCAAAAAAGGCATACTTCCAGCAGTCATTGACCAACCCACGCCAATCCAAGAGGTCGAGGCTCCAGCGTGGATTACCCACCATTTCCAAGAGGATGTCTTTCGGTGTTTCGAACGATTCCCCCCGCAAGAGCGGCGAGAAATCGTGCCCCTGCAGATGCGGAGGAATCCTCACCCCGGCCAACCCCAGGGTCGTAGGCAGTAAGTCCACCAAGCTCCACAGCCCGGCCGTCAAACCGCGCGCGCCGATCTGATCGGGCCAGTGAAAGATCGCCGGAATGCGCACCGATTCTTCATGCGGATATTCCTTCCGTTGAAAGATATTATGGCTGCCCATGAAATCGCCGTGATCGGAGAAATAGACCGTCAACGCATTCTCCTTGAAATCCGGGGTGTCATTTAATGTCTCCCGCAAGCGTCCAATATTGCCATCGAGGTTTTCAATCATCGCGTAATACATCGCCAATTGATCCCGCATCTCCGGGGTATCAGTGAAGTTGGGTCGCGTCTGCAACGTCGCGGGATCGAAGCGTTGATCCTCTTTCGGCGCATCCAGTGGGAAGTGTGGCGGCTCCACACTCAGCACGAGAAACAGGGGTTCATCGCGATCGTAATTCTTCAGATACTCAATCGCCAGATCCGTCAGCTCATCGGTCTGATACTTAGTCATTCGACGCGGGTTGGTCTCGTCGTTCTGGTAATAGAAACCTTCAAACGGCGCGTTGTTCACCTCGAAGCCGAACCAATCCTGAAACCCGCCGCGATGATACTCGGGCGTGCGCATCGGCCAATGCGCGTTGGCCGTGGGATTGGTGCGCATCTCCGGTGGCACTTGATCGCGGATCACCCCGCAATGCCACTTGCCGAAATACGCCGTGTGATATCCCGCCTCGCGCAACAGCGTGGCCGAACTCGGCGAACTCGCCTTGAAGACATCAAAAAAGCCCTGCACCGGTCCGGCATGCGCATGACGACCGGAAAAAATGCTGCCGCGCGACGGCGTGCAAACCGGACAATTGGCATAAGCGCGCTCGAATGAAACCCCCTCGGCCGCCAAACGATCCATCTGCGGGGTCTTCACATTGGGATCTCCCGCATGACTCATCGCATGGCCACAATGCTCGTCCGAAAGGATATAGATGATATGAGGTTGTTTGGACATGATTGGGAGGGGTCCCTGAATATAACCGCAAAGGCGTCACCCCTTCAATTTGGAAATGCTTTCATTCCGCTGCTTTCGACCACAACTCATTGACGGTATCTGTATGCCACCCTAAATCGGTCTGTTGTCAGCCCTCGGGGGGTGACAACAAAACCCATCATGCCTGCGAACTCCGGCCCCGCCCTGATCACGCAACGTCGCCTCCAGCTGCGACCTGAGACCGCCCTGAGCCGGCGGTATCTGAAAATCATCGAAAGTTGGATTCCGATCGGTCGCAATCTCTTCGCCGACTGGCCCGATCGGCCCGACTGTGGTCATTTTATCGGCGGCTGCCATTGGTATGGCATCGAAACGCTGGCGGGGGCCCTGGCCTTTGCCGCCGCCGCGAGTTCACCCGACTACGATCCCAAAGTCGGAGGTTGCTCCCGCCGGGAGCTGAGAGGGATCGCTCGCAAAGCCCTGCGCTATCTCTGTTTCACTCACGACTCCGGTCCGGCAGATTGTGTGCGCCCGGCCAAGGGCCTTGGCCGCTCGGAAAACTTCGGCACGAAATGGGGCGAACGCGGCAAAGGGTTCTTTCCTGAGAGTCAATGCGGCACCACCGTCGCCGGGCTTGCCATCGTGGCCCGTTTGCTCGGCAAGGATATCGATAATGAAACCTGGTCGATGATCAATGCAGTCCACGCGGATTATGCCACCCGTTTCGGCACCATGGATCCAATGAATGGTGTCTATCTCGACACCCAGATGGAGGAAAACGGTTGGACCTCCTGCGGGTTGGCCTCGGTCGGGTGTCTGTTGAGTGATGCACCGGAAGCAACCACCTGGGCCAACACTGCCAAGCGTTGGATGTTTTCCACCGCCGCAGCCCCTCAGGACGCCAAGAACCTGCTCAACTATGACGATGATAAGACTGTGGCCGATTGGACCGGAAAAACTTTCACCTCCCTGCCCGACTACATGGCGGAAAACCACGGCATGGTGCATCCCAACTATACCGGAGCCTCCGTGCATTTCACTGGAGTGCTCGGGGTCATTCTCGGGGCTTTTGACCAGCCCCTACCTGTTCAGGCTTATTTCAACCGCGCCAATATTTATGCGTCCTTGAAACTCACCACCGATCGCACCGGTTCACTGCATCCCGTGCAGGGCATGGATTGGCCCTACCTCTTTACCGACCCCGGCACCATGACCCACGCCGCCGCTTCGGTCATGCTGCGCGATCCCGATGCCGCCTGCATGGAGCGTTGGGCGCTCACCACGCTCGAGGAACGCCAATCCAGCCATGGCGGACACATGGTCGACCCGACAGTGGCGGCAGTCTGCCACGATGTGCAGGACCCGATGGTGATTCGCGAATGCGTCATCGGCAATCCCACCTGGACCTATCTCCTCCACCGCTTGCAAGGCGACGGTCCGAAACCAACCGCCGATCGCAAACTCGAAAGCAAATTGCGGGGGGTGAAAGTATTTCCCCACTCGGGTTTCGTTTTCCACCGCCACCCCGAGGGCCAAACATCGTTCTCATGGCGCAACTGCCAAATGGCCCTGCCTCTCACTCGTGATGGTATCCAAACCGTGGCCCCGGCATCCCATTCCTGGCTGGGTCAGGTAACGGTTAAAAACCGGCCGGATAGTCAGGAGGAAATTTCGATTAATCTGGACACGGCCCGGGAAGGCTTTGCAACCGCGATGGTCATGGATCGGGCGCAGGGCTCGGTGCGGCAGGTGGTGCTTTATGCCGGCTTGCCCGACGGAACCAGCCTGTCATTCGAACGTTGGACCGCCCGAAAATCCGTTGCGGTCAAAGATGTGTCATTGGGCTTCCTGCGCATCATCAACGAGCATTACAGGGCCATGAAGAGTAATTGTCATGGCTATCGGGTTCTCACCACCCCGGATGGTTCGAGCAGTTTCGATGGTTTCGTCAGCAGCAACCCCGACAGTGACATTATCCGCACCTATGATCACCCGGCATGGGTCAATGTGGACGGACGTCTCGGTATCGTCTTTCGCGGCTCCGGCGAAACCGTTTATCACAACCGGCACCACTTCGATCCCTGGTGGGCGACCGCCGATGATTTGACGTTATGCCATCAGAAGAAGTCGCGGAAGGTTTCGTCCGGTAAAATCATCGCCGAGCTCGCCGCACTTATCACACCCGGCCAAGCGGCGAAGAAAACCGCGACCACGACATTGGTTGAACTCGCCGGCCCCAAGGACTGTGTGGGCTTGATCGGTGGTGGCCATCTGGCGATCGCGAATTTTGGTCCCAACGAAATCAACACCAAGCTGCGGACCAAGCGACGTGCCCTGCAATCCGTGCCCATATTCGAGGGCACAACCCGCATCACCGGTCACATGGTTACTTATCAGCAAACCCTGCAACCCGGCCAAGCCAGGCTCCACAAAGTCGTCACCCATCTTGAGGTCTCCGGCGAAATCGAAGTTGTCACCGCATCCTCTGCCGTGATCGCACACAACAAAGGCGATAGGACTGCCACCATCACTAACGGCCCCAAGATCTTCAAGCTGCGCGCGGGACAATTGATCAGACTTTCTTAACCCCCATCGCCCATGCCCAAATCCATCATCGAAATCAGCCACGAGTTTTTCGACGAAGTTTTGGCGCCGATCCTCCAGCACAAATTCCCTGTCGAGACGGCTCAGATAGCTTTTGGAGTATTTGGTTACGGCTCCGAAGTGCTGCAATTGGATGATGACTATTCGAGCGATCACCATTGGGGATTGCGGGTTGATGCACTCATCCCCGCCGATTTATTCAATGCCCGGGGCAAGGAGATTCTGGAGGTCGTAGAAAAAGATCTACCCGAAACCTTTCAGGGCCATTCCCTGCGCACCGGGTATGTGGGTTCGAAGGCACTCAGCCTGAGAAGCCTGGAAGGATTCCTCGATCAGACTATTGGCATCACCCAACCGCCAAAGACTCATGCGGAATGGCTGCAAATCCCGGAAGAGGACATCATCCACGTCACCAACGGCACCATCTGGCGGGATGATTCCGGACAATTCTCCGCCATCCGGACCGCCCTCAACGCCTACTATCCTGAGCCGGTTAGACTGCGGCGCATCGCGCATTGGTGTCGGTATTTTTCCGGCATGGGCACCTATGCCCTCCAGCGCGCCATTCTCCGCAACAACGAGCACTACGCCTCCATCGCTTTCGGCAAAGCCATTCGCTGGGGCGTGCAATTGGCCTTCATGCTGGAGAGTAAATACTACGCCTACGACAAGTGGACTTTGACCTATCTGCCTCAACTCCCCCGCCTGGGTGCTCCGGTGAAGCTACTTGTCGATGAGGCCGTGCGCCTTACCACCCCATGGACCCGAAAACTGGAACTCCTCAATGATTTGGCCGATCTCTTGGACCGTATCATGGTCGAAGATGGCATCATTCGGCCCCATCCTCCTTTCCAAGCGTCGCCCACTTCCGGCTATCGCCTGACCGAGCACGCCTACGCCGAGATCATACAAGGACTGCCGGTTGAGATCCAAACCCTTGTCCCTGTCTGGGATCAGATCCACATGGAACGAATGCACAGTGGCTACGTGGCCGGGCTGGAACTGTCCGTGTGGGACGACACCCTAAATTTGAAGCCTAGGTAGTCTGGAGCCGTCACTCCGCCGGAATGCGACGGCCATCTTCAATTAAGGTGGTGTAGCTCCGGGCCTCAATTCTTGGGCTGCAATTCCGGATTATTGAGTCAAGGATCCACTCATGGCCAGTCCTGCAGCAAAACGGATTACCAAGATCGCAGAAAAGGAACGTGCCCTGATTCTGCGCCGTGAAATCCTCGGCGGGCATCCCGTCCACATCGCAGATCTACCCGAGGCCGAGGCATCAAAGGAAGTCACTCAATTCGCCGCTAAATTGTGGAGCGTGCCAAAAATGCGCGGATACTTTGATCCGAACCACTTCGTCAACATGCGCCACCATTTGCATGAGGCCCAGCACGGGTTCACTTCACTGGAAGATGGTGGCGTCATGGAAATCATCATCGTGCCTGTCATGCCGGACAATGTGATGGGGTTCCACCTCTACAGCGTGTTTGACCCGAAAAATAACAAGGACACCGGAGAACGGGTGGGCTACGCCGTGTATTCATTGGAGCGCGGTCAGGCTCGATTCGGTCGGGCGGAAGCTGTGAGACTGGCTTTCGATATTTTCCCGGAGTATCGCGAACATCGGTTCAAACGCATTCGCTTCACCAACCATGAAATCTTCAACATCTCACGTCGCATGATGTTCGGGTTTCGGCCCAAGCGGTTCCTCGTGGATTCGCGCACCCAGATTCACGAGACACGCACCGGTCGAGCCCCTAAGCGTGCTTTGTATTACCTGAAGCGCGGCTATTACCCCACTGACCAAAAGTTACTCGCCGACCGCTTGCTGGTCCGGATGGCAAATGGAATCCACGTCACGGATCGTTCCGCGGCGATGATCATCAACCGCAGCAAATCACCCCATTGGGTCTATCCCGTAGGTCGCTATTTGAATGAATACCGCGAGTCCATGAAACACGAGGTATAGAGTCCAACATTGCCCCCGTGGTAGCCAGGTGACGGACCAGGATGGTTGTAACGAAAGCAGCGATGCTCAACCTGTAGGGCTGCACCTTGGTGCAGCCGGAGTCACGCAACCAGACGGCGAAGCCCATTGCCGCGGCCCTCAGCCGCTTTACCCGACCAGCTTGGCATGTCGCTCAACCGAGGCCTCACGCGGCTTCAACAAATGCCGGTATTTGGTGGCAAATTCCATGAAGGCCGGAGTCATGGCGTGCGTGTGCAACGTCATCCGATCGCGGTAAGGCACATAGTTTCCGATGTGCCAACCCGTGTTGCGATAAATGCAAAAGTCACCCGGATTTAAAACCAGCTGCACCGCCCCGGGCATGGACTGGCAGTAACGCAGACAAAACAGCTCCAACTCTTCGTCGGTCTTCTCATTGGCTTCATCCATCAGCTCCTCCTGGGTGGTTGACCGATAGACCGCCATCTCTTCCTCAGTGTTGTGCACCCGCAGATGGCTGCCCGGTACATACCAGGTCGAGGTATCCTCATACAAAGGACAGTTCACCTGATTGAAAAAATCCGGATCATGGAGGATCTCCTCCCAACGGGCATCCCCGACGTGCTCCTGAAACTCTGCATCGAGCACATGATCCCGCCAATCCCGATGCCATTCGGTCGACCAAGGCCTTTCCTGGGGAGAAAATAATATACCCGACTCCTCCGCCGGTTTCACGCGATGATGCGGTGAAGTCAATTGCTGCACGGCCTCGTTCAAGCCGTCGATCACGGTGAATTCGCGGAAGGGCTGCAGGTCCAATTCATCAGCATACTCCTTGAAGAAACCGAGCCGCTGCGTTTGCGGGCCATGATCCCGATAGGCCAATTCCCGTGCCTTGCCGGCCTCGCGACGCAGATCTTTCAGCAAGGTCGCCGGGATTACTTGGGGAAAGATATGATAGCCCAACTCGCGATAGTTGCGGATATGCTCCTCAGTTACACGGAATTTCATAGCACCATGATTCTGCCACCACCAAAGGTCAGGGACAAGACCAACCGGTCGGGCCCCGATAAATCAAACCTGCAACCGCGTTTAGCCGTGATATTCGCAGCCAAATAAATTACGCCTTTTCGTAACGTCCGATAACACACGTATCATCATGGAAAAACTGTTGTGCAAGAAAGACTACCTCAACGAAATCGCCAGTAGCCGGGATCGGCGCATGGCTTGGTGGCGGGAAGCCCGCTTCGGCATGTTCATCCACTACGGCCTGTATTCCCAACTTGGTCGCCACGAGTGGGCCATGGTCTACGAAAATATACCCGTGCAGGAATACGAGAAATTGGCCGACACCTTTGCCCCCGCTCCGGGCGCACCCCGCGAATGGGCCAAACTCGCGAAACGCGCCGGCATGAAATACATGGTGATGACCACGCGTCACCACGAGGGCTTTAGCCTGTGGGACTCGAAAGCCAACCCCTACAATTCGGTCAATCACGGACCCAAGCGCGACATCGTCCGTGAGTTCGTGGATGCCTGCCGCGAGTTTGATCTCAAGATCGGTTTCTATTCCTCGCTCATGGACTGGCATCATCTCGACGCCTGGCGCAGCGCTTTCGATAGTGAGGCCCGCACACGTTTCAACCGCTACATCGAAGACCTCAACACGGAGTTGCTCACCAACTACGGCAAAATCGACATCCTCTGGTTCGATGTCGCCTGGCCCATGGAGTCGTGGGAAGGCTGGAACTCCGTGGAGATGAACCAGCATCTACGCGCCTTGCAGCCCGACATCATCATCAACAACCGGAGCCGAATTCCGGAGGACTTCTCCACCCCCGAAGAACACATCAAGCCTGCCGAAAACGATTGGGAAGCTTGCATGACTTTCAATGGTATCAGCTGGGGCTACGTGGATTCAGCGCAGGCGGGCAACTATTCTTACAATGCGCAGCGTATCCTCAAGATGCTCAACACTTGCTGTAAAAATGGCGGTAACCTGCTGTTGAATATCGGCCCCACTCCCGATGGTTCGGTGCCGGAGGAAGCCATCGAACCCCTGTCCACCGTCGGGAATTGGCTCCAGGAAAACGGCCGCGCCGTCTACGGCCCTTTGGTCATGAGCGACAAGCTGGGCGGCAACAGCAGTTGCGGGGTTTCACGTCTAGGTAACAGTGTTTTCCTTTGGTATTGGATCTGGCCCTCCTCTGGCGAGATGAGCGTGGGCGGCTACCTGAAAGCACCCAAAGCGGTTCGCTTTCTCAAGGACGGGGCGCCGATCGATTTCACCCATGACGGGCATCGCGTCATGTTGAAGAATCTGCCTCCACTGCCGTTGGACCAGATCGCAGGCGTCACCGTCATCGAAATGGTTTTCGATGGAGACCCAAACTACGTATTCGCGAGCCGCTACCCGCAGCTGAACGGCGGTAAGTCATACGAAGAATAATGAGATCGGTATAAGCACAACGCAATCGACCTACCTTCTCACCCCCAATCCCTTCATGGAATCCGCCTCAAAGCATACCTCCACGCCGGCCACCGGCATCGATCTATTCCGTCAGCATGTCACCGACTTGTTTGATACCATCGATGCGGAAACATTACCGGCTATCGACAAGGCGGCCGATCTGTTGGCCGACGCCATCAAGCGTGATGCGATCATCCATATCGGTGGTGCTGGCGGGCACTCGCAAATCCCGGCGATGGAGTTGTTCTACCGGGCCGGCGGACTGGCCAACATCAGTATCATATTTGGTCCCGGTCTCGGGCTATTCGACGGCAAACCGTGTTTGGAACGTGTGGCCGGCATGGGCGGTTTCACCATGGCCTACCACGATGTGCGTCCGGAGGATCTCGTGATCATCGTAAACTACTACGGCATGAACGCCGCCACCATCGACCTCGCGATCGCGGCCAAGGCACGGGGTTGCACGGTCATCGGGATCACGAGCACTGCGTTCGCCCGTAACACGCCCGCTAATTTTCCTGCGCGCCACCCCACCGGTAAAAACCTGGAGGACGTCGTGGATCTCATCCTCGAAACTCACACGTCGGTGGACGAGCAAGTTGTGCCGGTGGATGGGTTTCCCCAGAAAGTGGGCGTCGCCTCATCGTTGGCCGGATGCTACATCAGCCAGCTGCTGACCATCCGCACCGTCGAAAAAGCGGTAGCTCTGGGTTTGGATCCCCCCATATGGATGTGCGCCAATATACCCGGCGGAGACCAGACCAACGATGATCATCTGAAAAAGTATCTCCCCCGGGTGCGTCATCTTTATCCCGAGGGAGAAATCTATCAGGGCGATTGATCGCCAACGGGAATACCCTTTACCACAGATGACACGGAGTCACCCCGATCAATTCGTGGCCATCCGTGCAATCCGCAGTAGAAAGTCCGCAGTGGGCTCGATTCAATCCATCAACTGATCGGCATGCTCAGCCACCTTGCGGTAAGCCTTCGCATAACTTTTGATGATCGCTGGCCGGTCGCGCTTGAACCAGGGGATGCCATAGCTGATATCGTGAATCGCTTCCGAAACGGGCAGTGTGCCGGGGCCCTGCCTCACATCGCGTTGCCCGAATGAGATCATGGTCGGTTTGCCCATATTGAAGATATCGGCGTCATGAAACACGCTATGCAGGTGCAATGGGAAATTCGCCCCCGGAGTGCAAACCGGAACTCCCTCCGCTCTCACGGCTTCACAAAATTTGGCGCATGACAAGCCGCCCAATTCACTGGCCCGGTATAGCCCTCGCGCGGCATACCACCCGCCCATGGTCGATTTGCTGGTCGCTGGAGGGCGGTGCGCCTTGAGGCCCGGCACGCCGTCCAGCAGATCCCAAAACCGGTTCATCGCCGATTGGATTTCTTTGATCCGGCGATCGTATTGTTTCAATTGCACGCGCCCCATGGCGGAGCAGGTCTGGTTCATGCGGTGCTTGTAGCCCCCCAGAGGCAGACCCGCGAATTTGTTCAACTCCGGATTGAAGATGCAGCGTTCGACCGGGTTGAAATTGGTGGGCAGTCCGGTCCGTTCATAGTGACCGTAGGCCATGCATCGTTCGTAAAGATCGCGGTTGTTGGTCACCATCATGCCGGCCTCGCCGATGGCAAAGCTTTTGCCGGCCATCATGCTCATCGCGGAAATATCGCCAAACGTTCCTACCTTTTTGCCTTTATACAGGGCACCATGGGCATGCGAAACGTCTTCGATCACCTTGATCTTGTGCTTGCGCGCCAGCTTCATGATCGGACCCATGTCGCACGGGTAGCCGCAATAATGAACCACCACGATGGCCTTGGTCCGCGGCCCGATGCGATGCTCGATGTCCTTCGGATCGATGCACAACGTCTTGGGGAGAACATCGGCAAAATTAACCGCCGCCCCCAGGCCCAGAGCCGCAGTGCAACTCGCCCAATAAGTCATGCTGGGGCAGATCAATTCGTCGCCCGCTCCCAGACCGCAGGCCCACATGGCGGCCCGCAGGCTCTCCGTGCCATTGTTGTACGCTAGGCCATATTTCATGCCCATCCAGTCGGCAAATTCTCTTTCAAATCGCTTCGTGATATCCGAGCCGCTCATTGCCCCGCGGCGGAGCACGTCCACCACGGCCTTTTCATCGGCCTTGGTGACAATGGGCCAGTGAAAGATGTCTCCATCGTCCTTGGTCATGGCTTTTGGGCCGCCTGCGATCGCCAGTGTTTGTTTCTTGGCTGTGGTTTTCATGAAAATGGTTTCCGAAATATGGGTTCTATCGAATGTTGATAAGGCGCTGATCACTTTCGACTACCAGACAATGCAGACATTGCCGTCTTAAAATCCTCCACGCCGAATACGAACCCCGAGTTGATCGCCACACGCCAGAGCGCCTGCTGTTTCTCGCGTTCTTCCCGGGCTGTCTCAGCATTTTCCACCGCGGTGACCGCCTCGCGGATTGTTGAACACATCATGCCGTAACGGCTCATGTCGACCATGCCTCCCGGTGACATCAATAAACACCAATTGATCGCGAAACCGATATAAACCAAGTGATTCACCTGATGCGCTCGACAGAGAGCTGCGAGTTGATGCGCATCCTTCGCGATGCCTTCATCGCCGACAGGGCGAGACTGCTCGGGGAACTTGATGAACTTTCTCCCCTCTTCCACATCGGGCCGATTGTGGGCACCAACAAAGACCCGGTCAGCTCGAAATTCCTGCAACCGATCATAGATGGGATCAGGCTCTACCTGGGGAAAATCCGGGGATGGACCCGCCAGCTTCAGGACTTTCTGGTATCCGGGATAATCCTGATAATAGTCCTGCCACCCGACCACATGAAAGACGGGGATCGGCGTCGCCCGCACCGCCGCCAGCAGTGCTGGGAAAACTTCCTGCACGATCTGCACTGAACGCGGATAATACTCCACGGCCTTCCGCCAACCCGGCCACTGATCCATCGTGCCACAATCCCACGCATGCATCACCACGAGAGCAGTGTGTTTCGGAGCCAACTCCACCTCCGATTTTTTCCATCCGCCATATCCCTCAGCAGGGACATCGCGCGAATAGTCAGCGTCGAATTGTTGGTAGTAGGAAGCCGGTAGTTTGAGGGGGTTCATGAACGGGTGATATTGAAGGAGCTTTCAGTCCGTTCTTCGTGGATCAAAAACGGATAGGTTTGGGTGAGTTAGAACCGGCTACCGGAAATCGCAATTTCGATCATGCCATATCCAACGAATATATCCGTGTTCATCTGTGCAATCCGTGGTTAAGAAATCAGGGCCCCCTTTGTTATACCGTGACAAGTGGTGCAGCATCACCCGAAGCTTCAATCTCCACATCAATCGCGATCCCGTTGTGTTCGCCGGTCACACGCCACGTGTCGCCATCACGAATTGCTTGGAGCCGATCTATCTCCTCCCCTGTCTTTTGCGCCGCACACACCGTTAGCACCGCATGATCGGTCGCACTGGCGGACTCGACTTCGATCATGGGATGCTCGGGTTCCTCCGGGGGTAAATCGATCCGACCTGCCATGATCGCAATCGGACCACTGGCCTTCACCGTCGCATTCATATGAGCCAAGGGCCGGGTGATAGTAAATCCATCTGTCGACACTTCCCCGCGACCCATTTCATCATCGTTGTAGATCTGATATCGCATTTGCATGGGCGCGTCCTTCGTCAATTTGACCTGATCAAATATCAGCAGCACATCCGGTTTCACGAAGACCAAGGTGCGCCATACGCGTTGCACATCGGGCAGCACCAATTGATAGGCTTCTGTGGCATCACTCGTCACCACCATCGCCCGTCTATCCGCGTGATAACTAATCACTCGCGCCCAGGCCCATGATGAATTCGTGCCCTCGCTCCCATCATGGTATTGATGCCCCTGCCCGTCGATCAGCACCGCCGTATGCGATTCGGTCAGGCGCAGGCACCACCGCGGATTCGCCGGAGTATACGAGGCCTTGAACGGATCGTGGAAGAGCCTTTCTCCATGCGCCGCAAACAGGATGCTGTTGCGATCCGCATGCTCATGATTGGCCGGACCTCCGCTTCGTAACGCCACGACGGTATCGTCCTTCGACCAGCCCGTGCGTGACACCACAACATCGTTGGCAAAGCGCACATCACGCAATTCCGTCCCCGGCTTTTCCACCGGCGCGGCGCCATGAAACCAAATCGCCGCCGGATAGAATTTCATCAAACCGATCTCATTGCCCGCATAATTGGCCACCGGGTCATCATACAATTGGCCCACCCATGGCGCGACCGAGAGATCCGACCCCATCGCATCGCCGAAATTCACGACGCCCTTGGAGGGATCAACCACTCCCTTGGGGACCGCATTGTAAGGCGTGTTCGCATGCTTGTCCGGCAAAGGCTCCCCTTGGGTTGGCAACGACATGTTGAGGGCATAGCGCAGGGTCCCGGGGTAATTGACCAACTTGCGATCATCGATGCCCAAGCGCCGATATAGAGCATCGGCAAACATGATCATGTGCATCGTCGTGTAGCCCCAATAACTCACACCTTCGTCGTAACTCCCATCCTCGCCATACATCGTGGCAAATGCCCGGGCGCTGGAACGCGCCAAATCGAGCCAACTTGCCGCGGAGGGATGCCGGCCATGAAACCAGATCGCCGCAAATCCCAGACCGCAGATGGGGATCACCTTGAGATTCGTCGCATTCAGAATGAGGGGAAACCGCAACATATCCACCTTGGGCAACAGCTTCTCTTCGGGATCGGGTCCCCAACCCCGCACCCGGTCGGGATACTTCATCCCATACAGACTGTTGAAACACGCCGGTGCACCCTTCGCGATAATGTTGGCTTCAATCGCAATGCGCTCCTCCTCCGGCAAAGCATCACCCAGCCAATCCAACGCCAAACAACAGGCGATCGTCGCCTCGGGAGCCCGCTGAAAACCCAGCGGTTGATCCCCGGCCTCGAAGAAATAATCCCAGCGCTTGTATTCGGTCAGACGCTTGAGCGCCAATCGGGCCACGGCCAATTGGGCGGGGTCCTTGGACAAAGCAAACGCCAACGAAGCATGCTCGGCGATTTTCCGTGCCCGTGCCATGTCCGCGATGCGATCCGTGAGTTTGATTTCATCCCGCAGAAACGTTTCGTCCGCGGCCAAATCCGCCGAATAGATTTCCTGCCGTAAATAACTGAAACGTGGCAGTTCGAGATTCTCGCGAATTCGCGCCAAATCTGATTCATCAAAAAGCAGACCACGTGGTGTGGAGGTTTTCATAAAAAAGTATTTGGTCCTGAACTAGGTGAAATCCAAGGCATCAGCAATAACCACTAATTATCACGAATAGCTCAGAGTTAAACGGTCTTCATCCAGTCAGAGCATTGGTTGATTCGTGTTCCTACGTGTCCATCTCAGGCCATTCACATTGTTCATAGACATTGTTAAAAGAATTCCGGGAGCGAAAATCTTCAGCTGATCTGCCCGTGATACCGAGCAATCGCCACCGCTGCATATCCCCCGATCTCATCACCCAACTCTGCCGGGACCACCCGGCAGTCCCGAGCGCTGTCCGGCAAAGCCTCCCGGGCAATCACGGCATTCATCTTCGGGGCAATAAATCGTTCGCAGCGCTGAAAGACACTCCCGATCACGATGCGCTCCGGATTGAGGATATCGATAAAGACCGCCAAGGCCTCGCCCAGCCGCTCACCTACTTCGCCCCAAATCTCCAAGGCCAGGTCATCACCGTCGGCCGCCGCCTCACCCACCACCCGAGCCGTCAACCGATCCACGGCGACTGCCTTCAACGCACTCTCTCCGGCATACTCACCGACCCTTTTTTTCGCGATTTGCGCGATGCCGCCGCCGGAACAAAATCCTTCAAAGGAACCGTGTTTGCCGAAACCAATCGGGCCATCCCCCGCGAGTCGCATATGCCCCACTTCACCGGCATTGCCCGTGATGCCCTCGTAAAGTCGTCCGTCCAAAATCAGCCCTGCCCCCATGCCCGTGCCCATGGTCAAAAACATCATGCTCTGGCAGCCACGCCCCGCGCCAAACTGCCACTCGGCCAGGGCACAGGCATTCGCATCGTTCATCAGAAATGCCCGTCCGCCGAAACGCTTGGTCAACTCGTCGCATATCGCGATCCGGTCCCACCCGGGAAGATTGGGCGGCGATAGGATCATCCCGGTTTTCGCATTCAGAGGTCCGCCGCAGGAAACCCCGAACACAACATCCGCATCCGGCTTTAACTTTTCCACTTCAGCGTAAATTCGCGCCAAGGTGCCTTGCACATCCGTCGTCGCAAAACGCACCACCTCGCGCACCCGGTCCTCGCCCTCCGGCACACAAAGCGCGCACTTGGTTCCGCCAATATCAATGCCGATAATGTTCATGTTGGTGGTGAGCAGGGTGAAATTATATAAGGCTAATAGCTGTTGGAGATTCAATCGTCACAGAGCGTAGATCAACAATGCTTCTTCAGGAGACGTTTCAGTATCGGGCGCACCTTGCGTGCCAGGGTCGGGTTGGCGTAGCCCATCCACGCCACGACCGTCGTGGTGTCGAGCGGTGAACGCAGGGGCTTGCCGTCCGGCGTTTCGACGATCCCCCCTGCTTCCTCCAGCAACAGTGCCGTGCAGATATCATAGGGGTGGCAACACAGGGATGCGCTGCCCAGACCCAGCTTCGCATAAACCGGTGGGCGGATATCGCCCAGCATGCGGTCGTGCCCGATGAGTAATTCGTAAATCTGTCCACCGGTGGAGATGTATTGATCATCAAACACCAATTGTCCGCCGTTCTTGCCGTAGAGTTTCAGCGCCTTCCACAAGTCCTCCTCGATTCGACCGAGTAATTCCTTCCCTTCCGGAAAGAACCGCGCCAGCGAGGCAAACCCGTGTTCGAAATTGTCCGCCCGCGAGGGACGCACCTTGAGCTGACTCCAACGACCGCTGCGTAAATCCAGGGCCCGTGCTTTCAAACCCGCACCACGCACGGCACTGATTTGATCCGATCGCCACATCTTGCTGGTCGGCAACTCGGTCATGGCCGCGACGGTGATGTCGCCCAGATGCGTTTTGGGACCCTTTTGCGGCGCGAGCGCGCTCAGAATCCAGGCACTGCGCTTATCATACATCAGGTTGCGCGTGCCATCGATGGGATCGAGGATGCACTTGCAGACGGTCTGTTTCACCGGCGTGCTTCGAGGAAAGGTAACCACCTCACCATCTTCTATTCCTTCCATGACCAACTCCACCGGCCATGCCTTGGGCCAATGGCGCTCGAACCAATGAAAAATCGCCACCTCGGAAATCCTGTCCACCTGATAGATGGTATCGGCCGCGGTCACGGCCGCGATCCTAGCAAAGGTATGCCCGCTTTTCGCCCGAGCCGTGATCAGCGTATCACGGATATGATTCTGCAATCCGCAGAGCAGCTTTCGGGCTTTTTCGAGCTGAGGAGGTGTCATGGGTTGTCCAAGGATTACACAGAAGAAGCCGCCCACGGCACGCCTTAAACCCGGATTTTTCATCACGATACTCCTTAAGTTGTCGATCCCTCGTCATTCCGTCATTGCGAGACGATAAACCAAGCCCTTCCGGCTTGCGTGGGACGGGCAATGAACTTGGCCGTCATAGCGAGGAGCGGAGCGACGCGGCAATCCACGGAAAGGTATGTGTGTCCTGGACCACTCGCTCACGCTCATAGCTACTGAGCCCAGCCTTGTTTTTTATCTCTACATCAACTCAATAAGTCCCCTTGCCTGCTGCCCTCAAAGTCTCCCCCCTCGTTGCCCGACGATTCATGCGACGGGCCCTAATGCTCGACAACCCCGCACCCGGTATCGGGGCAGCACTCGATCATCACGGCTTCGTGCAGATCGATCCGATCAACGTCTGCGGTCGGATGCATGATCTCATCCTGCGCAATCGGGTGAACGGTTATGCGGAAGGCGATCTCATGCGCCACGTGCACGGGGTGGAGAAAGTCCTGCCCGCCAAGTCGCGCGTCGCTTTCGAGCACCACCAACCGGCGACGGGCAACCTCGCTGTTTTCACTCACGATGCTTGGCCGCATCTGTTGGCCGCCATGCGCGCCCGCACCCGGATCAAAAGTGCCTGGTCGGGACGGCTGACCAAGGCGGAACGGGATTTGGTGGAGACGATTTTCGATGCCATTCGCGAGCAAGGACCGGTGAGCTCGGATGCCATTACGGACAACCGTCGCTCCAAACGCGTGTGGGGCATGGCTACGTTGCCCAAATCCACCATGCAAAAACTGTTTATGCATGGGCGCTTGATGATCGCGCAGCGCAATGGCATTCGGCGGCTCTACGATTTGCCGGAACGCGTGCTCCCCGCCTCCGTGTTGAAACGCCCCGAGCCATCAAAGGCTGACACGGGCCGTTGGGAAGCCCTGCTCAAATTGCGGCAACGTCGGCTCGTCCTCCTCAAAAGGGCGGAACTCGCCCTGGTGGAAGAATGCGTGCAGCCCGTGCAGATCAATGATGGTCCCCTGCTTCATTGTCTGATCGATGACGTGCCCCTCTTCGATTGCATCGATACCTCCACCAATCCCCGATCTCCAATCTCCGATCTCCCAACTCCTATCCCCCATCTCCGATTCAGTTGATCGCGCCGCTGGACCCCTTGATCTATGATCGTCGGGTTACGAAAGCCGTTTGGGACTACGACTACATTTGGGAAGTCTACACGCCACCCACCAAACGGGTGCGCGGCTACTATGCCCTGCCTGTGTTGGCCGGACCCGAATTGGTCGGACACGTCGACCCGAAAGCGGATCGCAAGGCCGGTAAGTTGACTGTGGTATCACGCAAAGTGCGCCGGGGACACGCCACCAAGCCCGCTGAAATCCAATTGGCCCGCTTTCTCGGACTGAGGGCCTGAAGCTACATGGTAGGGCGGCCGCTTGCGGCATGCCAATCGCGGCCTTTCCGGCCCACGCCTGCGTTGTTCCCACATCGGCCGATTGAATGTCACCTATTAAGTGACATTCGCCCTCGGGCAGGAATCGACACGCCAGGAAAACGCGTCACACTTGGGCCATCCAGACCACGGTCTGAGTGCCGATTTGTTTGCGCCCCTGCTTAATACCTGAGCCAAAGGTTTCTGAATGGCCCTGAAGAACGTTCCCATAAAATCCATGCTAGAGCCAAACCCTTTGCGGGTGCTGATCACGGGTGCCACGGGATATATCGGCGGGCGGCTGGTACCCCGCTTGCGGGCCAAAGGCCATCAACTCCGCTGCATCGCTCGGAATCCCAGCCGCATCGAATGGCATCGGCGGCCCGGTGTGGAAATCATCCAAGCAGACTTGGAAGATATAGGCGCCCCCGCACGGGTGCTTCAGGGTATTGATGTAGCCTACTATCTGATCCACTCCATGGCCTCAGGTGATGCCTTCCGGGAAAGGGACCGACTCATGGCTACGGCCTTTGGAGCTGCCGCAGCCAAAGCGGGTGTTCGGCGCATTATCTATCTGGGAGGACTGGGCGACCCGGAGAAAGTTACCAGCAAACATCTTATTTCCCGGCATGAGGTGGGTCGTTGCCTGACCGCCAACGGCGTGCCGGTGATCGAGTTTCGCGCCGCCGTGATTGTCGGCTCAGGGAGTGCCAGCTTCGAGATGATCCGCCACCTCGTGGAACGTCTTCCGTTGATGGTCGCCCCCACTTGGGTCAAGACACGCTGCCAGCCCATTGGCATCAGGTCGGTGATGGAGTATCTCGTGGAAGCACTGGATCACCCCAGCGCGCACGGAGTCTATGAAATCGGCGGCACAGATATTCTGAACTACCGGGAAATGATGCTGCACTACGCCCACATCCGGGGTCTGCGTCGCATAATCCTGTCCTTTCCTGTGCCCAAACCCGAACTCAGTAGTCGTTGGATAGATTTGGTCACACCGATCCCTTTCAGCATCGCCCGACCTCTGATCGAAAGTTTGTGCTTCGAGGTGGTCGTGCGTGACGACCGGGCCCGTAATACCTTCCGGGTTCAGCCCACCGATTATGACTCTGCCGTGCGACTCGCTCTGATGCGGATGGCCCAGGACACGGTCGAAACCACCTGGGCGTCCAGCCTGTCCAGTCACACGCATGATCTACGCAAGGCGGACGCCCTGGGTTCACACGAAGGCATGCTCTTGGACCGCCACCTGCGTCGCATCCATGCGACCCCGCTCCAAGTGTTTGAAACCATCTGTGCCTTGGGTGGCAATGAGGGCTGGCCGGCCGGTAATGCCCTCTGGCAACTGAGAGGTTTCATGGACCGGATGGTTGGCGGCGTGGGAATGCGCCGGGGACGTCGACATCCGCGTGAATTGCGGGTGGGTGATCACTTGGATTTTTGGCGCGTCGAAGCGCATGAAGTCCCCCACGTGCTAAGACTTCGGGCTGAAATGAAACTTCCCGGTCGTGCCTGGCTGCAGTTTGAAGTGCTCCCCGACCCCGTAGGTTCGCGCATCGAGCAAACCGCCTTTTTCGAACCCCGGGGCATTTTCGGATACCTTTATTGGTTCTCTGTGCTCCCGTTTCACCGCTTCGTGTTTCCAGGTCTCATCAGGGCGATAAAAAACCGGGCCGAAACGACGGCCAATCCCCTTGAGCCGCGCTCTGACGCAAAAGCGTAAACGCCATCAAGCCCGCCGTATTCCCATTGGTCTGATTTCGGGCTGCACACATAACAAGCCTCCTGTCATTGCGAGTCGCGCAGCGACGCGGCAATCCATGATACTATGGAGAGCCTGGTCGTCTTATGTGGATTGCCACGTTGGCCCCGCAGAGCTGGGCCTTCTCGCAATGACAGACGATTCATTTCCAGGATCATCTACCCTCAGCGCAGGAACAGCTTGTAGGCCGGGCTCTCGGTCTCGTCCCAATAACGGTAGCCGAGTTTGGTCAGGAACTTTTGCAATTTCGATTTCTCCTTGGTCGGCACCTGCAGGCCCACCAGTACCCGGCCGTAGTCCGCGCCATGGTTCCGATAGTGAAAGAGACTGATATTCCAATTGGGGGACATGGCCGTCAGGAATGCCATCAACGCTCCCGGTTTTTCGGGAAACTCGAACCGGAAAAGCAATTCATTCTCCGCCAAGGGTGATCGCCCACCGACCATGTGGCGGATGTGCGCTTTGGCTACTTCATCGTTGGTCAGGTCGAGCGATTTGAATCCGTGACGGGTGAAATTGGAGGCGATCTTTTTGCTCTCGGTCCGCCCCCCGGTTCGCATACCCACGAAGATGTGGGCCGCATCCTTGTCGGCGATACGGTAATTGAATTCCGTCACACTGCGGCGCCCCACCAATTTGCAGAATCGTTTCAGGCTGCCCGGTTCCTCAGGTATGGTCACCACCAACACCGCTTCACGATGTTCACCGATCTCAGCCCGCTCGGCGATATAACGCAATCGGTCAAAATTCAGATTAGCACCACACGCGATGGCGATGAGCGTCTCACCCTTCAGGTGCGTGCGTTCCACGTAAGCCTTGGCCCCGGCCACCGCCAATGCACCCGCCGGTTCGAGAATCGCCCGGGTGTCCTCAAACACATCCTTGGTCGCCGCACAGATATCGTCGTTGTCGACCAGCACGACCTCGTCGAGGTATTTGCGGCAAAGGCGGAAGGTCTCCACCCCGACCTGTTTTACCGCCACGCCATCGGCAAACAATCCGGCATGCTCCAACTTCACGCGCCGCCCCGCCTTGAGGGATCGGTGCATCGCGTCCGAATCCATGGGTTCGACGCCGATCACTTTCACGCCGGGTCTCACCCGTTTGACACAGGCCGCGATACCGGCGGCCAGTCCACCGCCGCCGATCGCCACAAAGATGGCGTGCAACGGGCCCTGATGCTGGCGCAACAATTCCAAGGCAATCGTGCCTTGGCCGGCAATCACATCCGGATCATCAAAGGGATGAACAAAAGTCAGCTTCTGCTTCTGCTCCAATTCGCGCGCATGCAATTGGGCCTCATCAAAGGAGTCGCCCATCATGACGACTTCAGCGCCTCGTGCCTTCACCGCTTGCACCTTTAGCTGCGGAGTAGTCACCGGCATCACAATCACCGCTCGGGTGCCCAGCCGCTTGGCCGCCAAGGCCACGCCCTGCGCATGGTTGCCGGCCGAGGCACAGACCACCCCGCGCGCCAGAGCCTCGGGTGAAAGGTGGGCCATTTTATTGTAGGCTCCGCGCAATTTGAAGGAGAACACGCTTTGCATGTCCTCCCGCTTCAACAACAACGTGTTGTTGAGGCGAGCGGACAAATGCGCCGCCTTTTCCAAAGGGGTTTCCTTGGCGACATCATAGACGCGCGCCGTGAGAGTTTTTTGCAGGTAATCAGTCATAAAGGCCTCAGCAGGTATACCCCTCCTGAGGGGGTGGGTGTGTCAGGTCATTTTCATCCTGTCCATCCCCAAATTCCAATGACCTGACCGCCTCGAATAATACGCCTGCATCATATGCAATGACTGAATAACCCACCTTGGTGACACACTGGCTGCTTGCCAGCACCGGGATCGAGCCAATGGTTGGTCCCGATGAAACCCCAAGGACTAGGAACAAAAGCACTCCACGCCGGCCAAGTGCCGGACCCCACCACCGGCTCACGCGCCGTGCCCATCCATCAAACGACCAGCTACGTGTTTCGTGACACGGAGCACGCCGCCAATCTCTTTGCCCTGAAGGAACTCGGCATGATCTACACCCGGATCATGAATCCGACCACGGATGTTTTTGAGAACCGCGTCAATGCCCTCGAAGGCGGATCCGGTGGTCTCGGCCATGCATCCGGTCAGGCCGCCATCACCGATGCCATCCTCAACATCGCCGGAGCGGGTGATCACATCGTGTCCGTTGCCCAGCTCTACGGCGGCACCTACAATCTGTTTCACTACACCCTACCCAAGCTGGGCATCGAGGTGGACTTCGTGGATGCCAGCGATCCCGATTCATTCCGCCGCGCGCTGAAGCCCAACACCAAGGCGTTCTATGGTGAAGGTCTCGGCAACCCCGCTCTCAACATCTTCCCGTTTGAGGAGGTGGGTAAAATCGCCAAGGAAGCCGGCGTCCCTCTCATCATCGACAACACCTGCCTGACGCCGATCCTCAACCGACCGTTCGAATGGGGTGCCAATGTGGTCGTCCACTCCACCACCAAATACATTGGTGGTCATGGCACCTCGATCGGCGGTATGGTCGTGGACGGCGGCAATTTCGATTGGGGCAACGGCAAGTTCCCCGGCTTCACTGAACCGGATGCCAGCTATCATGGTCTCGTGCATTGGGATGCCTTCAAAGCCTTTCCCCCTGCCGGTGGCGCCAATGTCGCCTACATCCTGAAGATGCGCCTGCAGCTTCTCCGCGATGTCGGTGCCTGCATCTCGCCTTTTAATTCGTTCATGATGCTCCAAGGTCTCGAGACCCTACATTTGCGCATGCCTCGCACCTGTGAGAACGCGCTCAAAACCGCTGAGTTCCTTGCTTCGCACGACAAGGTCGCTTGGGTCAATTACCCCGGCCTCAAGGACAGTCCGAATCACGCTGCCGCCAAGAAATACCTTAGCGGTGGATTCGGTGGTTTGGTCGGCTTCGGTCTCAAGTCCGGTTATGACGGGGCTTGCAAGTTGATCAACGACCTCAAGTTGTTCTCTCATCTGGCCAACATTGGCGACTCGAAGTCCCTCGCGATTCATCCCGCGAGCACGACTCACGCGCAGCTCACTCCCGAAGAGCAGGTTACTTCCGGCACCACGCCGGACTACATCCGTTTGTCGCTTGGCACCGAGGATTACGAGGATCTGCAGGCCGATCTCGAGCAAGCCCTCGCCCTCGCTTAAACCAAGCTGGTTAATTTCAAAGCTCGCAGTCCTGCAAAGGCTGCGGGCTTTTTTGTGCATCAATCCAGCTACCCGACGCCCATATTATACTGTCATCGCGAGGAGCGTAGCGACGTGGCGATCCACGATCACAGGTTAGTCACGTCCGCGTTTCAATTCGTGGATTGCCACGTCGGCCGGTGGCCTCCTCGCAATAACAAACCCTCCAAGTTGCCTACGACCCAGCTTGAAATTGCCCGTGCAACCAGCGAGCCGTCTCCAATAGAGACGGTCCGTCGTGGATGAGATTGCGCCCGCGGGAAATGCCGGACTCCACCAATTGAAAATTCCAGAGTTCAGCCCAACCCCGTTCGCGTCGCCATGCGTCGACATCGAGCGGGTGGTCATCTTCCTCGTGAAACAGGATCACGACTTCCGGTCGGGCCTCAATCACGCCGGGTAGATCCAGTTTCGGATATCCTTCCGGTAAATGGCCCCATAGATTCTCCCCGCCGGCCAACTCGATCAGATCGTGAATGAAGGTCAGCCCGCCCACCATCCGTGGATGGCGCCCAAACCATAATTCGGCATACACCCGCCGACGTTGCGCTGGAGCATGGTCACGCAAATCGGTGATCTCCGCCTCCATCTGTGCGCCCAATATGTGGGCAGCGCGCATTTCGCCCATCAGAGCCCCCAAGCGGCGGATATTGTCGAGCACCCCGGCCAAACTGTCAGCCAACGGCAGCACATATACGGGAAGACCCGTGGCCGCCAATTTTCGCGCCACGCCCAATTGCACCCCACCGGTCATAAGCACCAGATCAGGCGCAAGATCATGCATCACCTTCTCATCGATTCGCAAATAATCACCTGCCACCGGGCGATTACCAGCGTCCACATATCGCGAGCAATAATGCGACACGCCTACCACGCGCTCGGCGAGACCCATGGTCCAAAGCGCTTCGGTATAGCCCGCGACCAAGCACACCACTCGCTGCGGTTTTAGCGGCAATGAGACCAGCCGATCCAGCGGCTCGCAGCGCACCGTGCGTTCCGGGTTCATGGCAGTTTCAGAACCAGACTGGACACGAATTCCGGCTTCACGCCGAAGACGTCGTGCAGCAACTCTGGCGTCAGCACATCGTGGGGCCTACCCACTGCTTGCAGTTTGCCCTGCGAGAGCACCACCACTTGATCGAGGTAATACGCCACCCGCAAATCGTGCAGTGACATGATCAACGTGCTGCCAGCGCGTTTCATTTCGTCAGCCAAGGCCATTACTTTCAAGGCGTGGCGCGGGTCCAACGACGCCAGCGGTTCGTCCCACAATTGAATGGGCGCACCCGTGGTGAACGCGCGCGCAAGGAGCACGCGTTGACGCTCCCCCCCTGAAAGATGGTTAACCGGACGATCCGCCAAGGTGGTCAATTCGAAACGCTCAATGGCTGATTCGACGCCCTGCTTATCGTCACCATGGGCATAACGACCTTGTGCAACCACCGAACGCACTGTGAACCCAAATTCAAAATGTGCTTCCTGCGGCACCCACGATGCCATACGTCCCCGTTCGATCATGGGTACTTGCGCCAGCGATTGATCATTCCACCTCACTTTCCCGGCATGCGGCAATACTCCGCCGGCGGCCTGCAACAGCGTGGATTTGCCCGAACCGTTGGGTCCAACGAGGCCAACCAATTGGCCGGGACCCAGTGAGAGCGTGACTGGTTCCAGCCGTTCAGCGACTGCGACATCAATGAGGTTGAGTGCACTCATGTTTGCCTCCTCAACAACCACAGGAAAAAAGGGCCACCGACGACCGCGGTGACGATCCCCAAACGCAGACCACCAGCGGCACGTGCGGCCAAATCGCAGGCCAAAACAAAAGACGCTCCGCCCACCAACACGAGAGGCACCAGGCGACGATGTTCGGGGCCCACCAGCAAGCGCATGATATGCGGCACCACCAACCCAACAAAACCCACCGTGCCAGCCACCGCCGTGGCCAACGCCGTCAACAACGTGGAAAGCCCGAGCAAGCGTCGACGTAAACTCACTACGTTCACGCCCAAACTCTGGGCTTCACTCCAACCAAGACTGAGTAAATCCATTTGCCGGCCAAGTGGCCAAAGCAGCGCTGCACCCAAAACGATCGGGGTGGCAATCCACACGTGTTCCCAAGTGCGATCTTCCAATCCCCCGAGCAACCAAAACAGGATCTGGGCGTTGCGCTCATAAGTGAGCGTCGCTTGCGTCAACACATAACTCGTGACCGCACCCAGCAAGGCGTTGAGAGCGATACCTGCGAGGAGCAGTCGTTCGGTTCCCGTCCCTTGGCGGGCGAGCAAAATCACCGCACCGGTTGCGATTAACGCACCGGCCACGGCGGCCACTGGCACCAATAAAAATGATACGGTCGCCCACCCCGCTCCAATCGCGATCACCGCTCCTGCCGCCCCACCGCTACTCACCCCCAATAAACCCGGGCTCGCGAGGCTGTTGCGGAAATAAGCCTGCATCACCAAGCCGCTGGCCGACAAACCCGCGCCAATGAGCAGGGCTACACAAAGTCGCGGCAAACGGATCTGCCACAGAATTGTCGCGGCAAAATCATCCTGACGCAGCAATCCCGCCAGGAGATCACTGGGGCCCAGTCGCACATCACCCACCGCCAGCGATACCAAAGCCAGTGCCACCAAGAGGAGCACCAGAAAAGGCATCGCAATGCGGTCGGATAACAACGGCTTCATGGTCAGTCGGTTTGAAACCGGTCCGGGTGGAGTCGCCGGGCCAATTGTTCATAGGCGCGGATTCGCAGATGAGAAACACAGCCTAGTGCCCACACATCGATCAGGACTGCGCGGCGGTCATGCACGGCTTTCATGAATGCGTAGGGCGGCAGTTTGAGGAAGGGCTCCATCGCGGCATCATGATTCGTACCGCCCATCACCAACATATCCACGGGCCATTTAAGCATAGCCTCACTGGGTGGGGCCGCATGCCCCGTGAGATGGCCCATGGTCACAGCGAGATTCTCGGCCCCGGCCTGATCGCAAATATCCTGAAACGTAGTGTCGGCTCCGGCAATCACCCCGTAAGTCGAGGGAGCGATCACCCGCACGGGTTTTACTCCTTTCAATCGGCGGTTGAGATCGGCCACCCGAGCACGGCTTTCTGCGATTACTAAATTGGCGCGCCTACGCGCCGCATCATTACCGAGGGCACCGGCAATCTGGCGGAGATTTGCGTAGACATCATCGAGGGTTTGATAGCGATCAAAGATGATCACCTGCACCCCCGCGCGACGCACCTGCTCCACCAATTCGGCCCGACTGTAATCGCTGAACAACACCAAGGTGGGTCGAAAACGTAGGATCGTCTCCGCGTCGCCAAAACCAATCGAGGGGTATTTGGCCGCTTCCCGAGACACCCCGGAAAAAACTGGATCGCGGGCCAGGTGGCTCAACGCGGCGATCTGACCCGGCGCCGCCACTGCGAGCAACATCTCGTCGGTGCCCACCGTCTGCGACACCACCCGCACTTCGACGGCCTGCACCGACCGAAGCCAGAAGCAGACTGCAATCAGCAGGCAGATTATTAATTTGCGCGACATGGTGTGATTAGAAGCGCCAATTGATGCCGCCGTAAACAGCCGATCCCGGTGAGGGGAAGCCGTTGACCGCTTCATAGGTTTCATCGAGGGCATTCTCAACCCGGAGACGCAAATCCAAGTCGTTGCGCAGGTGCCATGATGCGTAAATTCGCAGTAACGAATAATTCTCCGCATCGGTGCGACCAAAGGTGGCTGCATTCACATCTTCACGGTCCATGACCATGGTGGCGCCGGTGCCGATCGTGAATCGACTCCCATAATCATGCCTCAAGTCGACTCCGACTGAATGCCGGGGGCGACGAAGGAGCCGCACATTGGCGGTCTGATCATCCGCTTCGAGCCAGGTGTGGTTAAGCGCTAAATGCGTGGCATTCGAAAAATTCACGCGCAGGTTTGTCTCCAACCCATGCGTCTTCGCCTTGCCAATGTTGCGCACGGTGGAGGGGAAGACCGCGAAGTCGTAATTGATGAGATTGTCGAAACGGGTGTCGAACCAGGTCACCGACAACGTGCCCCGATTATCAGGCAGCGTGAGGTCCACCCCGGCATCCCAACCCTTCGCCTCCTCGGGAACCAGATTGGGATTTCCCGCGTAAAAAGCCGAGACGCCAAAAAGATCGAGAAAGCTGGGCGAACGAAACGCGGTGCCGTAGCTCGCGCGTAATTTCAGCCGGTTGGGTTGAACCACCCAAGCCAGCGCGGCACGCCCCGTCGCCGCATTGCCGAAGGTGTCATGATCGTCGTTGCGCAGACCCAGCGTAAGATAAAGTCCATCTTGCAACGTGATTTCATCCTGTAGAAAAAAGGCCATCAACGACTGCTCCCGGTCGATGTTCCCGAATCCGGTATTGCGGGTATGTGACTGTTCGGCGGTGGTGCCAAACGTCACGCGGTGTTGTTCCAGACCGGACCAGGTCGCCTGCATATCGAGCACCGTGCGCTTGGTCGTGTTGTGCTCATTGGTGCCGGCATTGTTCCAGGGCGGATTCGGCAATGGATTATCGGAAATCAAACGGCGGTGTTGGAATCCAAGAATCGCGCGGAGCGACCAATCATCACTCGGTTCGAGTTCGGCAAAAATCGTAGCCAGCCCGATCCGCTCTTTTTCCGTGTTATTGGGATCGTTGGTGAAACGGTCGCCGGGAGATTCGTAAAGACCCCGGTAACCGCGAAAGGTCGCCCCCACGCGAGCCGTCGCACTGATTTCATGGTCGAGACGCAGGGCAAAATTGGCGCGTTCAAACGCACTGTCCGCCCGATCGTTATCCGTGCGTCCCGCGGAGACCGAAAACGAGTAGGCATTGGCTCCTTGTTCGCCTTGCATCGAGAGGGCGCCCTGAGCCGTGCCGAAACTCCCGCCTTCAACCGACAGGGATCCGGAATTCGCACCATTGCCCCGCACTTGATAGATCGCAATCACACCACCGAGAGCCTCACCCCCATGCAATGTGCTTTGGGGTCCGAGCACGATCTCGACCCGTTCATGGGCTCCGAGCGTGGACCCACCGATCAGATTGAAATATTCGGTGTTCGCATCGTTGAAGCGGATCCCATCAACCAGGAACAAGGTGTGATTGGAATTCGAACCACGGGTGAAGAGCGAAGTCACGCCGCCGGTCTGGCCCGTGGTGGCTGACGGCAAGCCCGGTTGGGTGCCGAAGACGGAAAGCAGATCGGACTGCTGCCGCGCATCCAGATCAGCAAAGGTGACGACACTGGCCGCCGATGCCAGATGGGCGAGCGATACCGGGGTGCGCGTGGCCGTCACGACCATGGTGTCGAGATTAACCGATTCACCCGGGTCGGTGAGGTCTTGGGCGAGGCCGGACGCAAGGGTCGCGGCCAGCGCGATACTGGCGATTAGAAAGCCCGGAATACGGGCCGAGTTGATAGCAGTCATTTGGTGTCTGTCTGTGCTTGAGCAAGAGCAGACACGCATGGCCGTTGCCGGCTGGCGCTGCCCCCACGCTTCATTTTTGCGATGAAGTTGAGCGACTCGGCACACGCAAAAAATACATGCCGGACGCGTGAGTATCTGGGACGGATATTCGGACTTCACATTCCTGCTGGCACTAGGCCGGCTGCCTCTCCCCCACCTTCACCGGGAGTGATCCCGATTGGTTTCCGTGCGTCACCGCACTCTGGAGGTTTGGACTGATGTGTCACCGCAGCGCAACTGTGGTCGAATCTCACGACCTTCCCCGCTGCCCCAGACGTTGGAAAGAACTCTGACGGAGCTACCCGAAGACACGCGCACGCAGTTGGCAATAGGTTTCACTGCGCACTTCTTGGCAAATTTCGCGCAAATCGATAACTCGACGATCCAAGTCACTCAGTTGGTCTCGCATACGTTTCAATTCTTGGATTGCCGCAGTCGGCGTTGCCTCCTTCGCAATGGCAATGGAGTTTACCGGTCAACAACCAACTGTAACCGAGGTCGCCCTCCTTCGCTGAAGCTTCGGCGGACAGACTGACCCTAATCTACATTTCAGTCACCCTGCAGTCCTCAGCACCCATCTGTCATCGCGAGGAGCTTAGCGACGTGGCGATCCATCTGACTGCTCCCCGCCACTCAAAACGGCCACCAACTACTGGAAACTTTCTTGCCGCCCTTGGTCGCCTTGCGGGATGTATCGATCGCCTCGATCATCCGCTCCTTGAGCGTACCTTCCCGCACCTTGGTCCATTCGACCTTGTCGAGTTTTTCACCCTCGGCATTGAGCACCAGCAAGGTCGGGTAGGCTGAGATGCGATATTTGCGCTTCACCCGCCCAACTTCCTCCTTCACGGCCTCGGGTTGCGGCGTGTTACGCAGCCAGTCGTTTTTAAAGAAAATGAAGGAGCCGGAAAATATCCCGGCGAATTGCTCATCGTTTGCCACCTCGGCCTGGAAACTTTTGCAGGGCCCACACCAATCGGTGCCGGTGAACAGGGCCAGGATGCGTTTGTTCTCCTTGGTCGCGGCCGCCTGAGCCTCGGCAATATTGGTATACCACAAGGCGGTGCGTTGGCGTGGGGCACGTTGCACCGACCTCGGCGCAGGTGCAGCGGGAGCAACCGGAGTAGCTTGGGCTACCGGTGCGCTCGGCTTCTTGGCGGCAGGTGAAGAAGCCGGCTTGGGAAATCTCCCTCTAAATTCGCTCACCCGGCCATTGGTGATTTCGACGCGGCCTGTCGCGTAATTGAGAAATTCGCGCTTCCCCGCCGACATCTTGCTCTGCGGTTCTCCCAACTCGGCGATGACCGCATCTCGCGTCTCACCCACTTGCACCGCGATAGCCGAGGACGCGCACCAAATCGACAGGACTATCGCGAGTTTTCGCATCACAATAACTGTCCGTTGGTCGCGTTAGGTGACAAGACTCTTTATCGTAGGGGACACTCACCCGTTGGGCCCTCTGAAATTCGCTTGGCGGTGCATCGCTCTTGCAGTCGGCGGGTCAGCCCTTTTCTTCTCTAGAGCCTTTCAACCTCTGACTCCTCTTAACTATGCGCCCCGAACAATGGGAAATCTTTAAAAAAGCCGCCCGCGGCGAACGTCTCGATAACATCCCCATGGCCATGATCATCGATAGCCCGTGGATTCCGGGCTACGTAGGCGTGAAGCACATGGACTTCTTCCTCGATCCCGAGGTCTGGTTCCAAGCGCACCTCAAGATCCATCAGGAATTCCCCGACATCATCTTCGTGCCCGGCTTCTGGATGGAATACGGCATGGCCGCTGAACCTTCAGCGCTCGGCGCCAAGATCAAGTTCTGGCAGGACAACACGCCTTCCGAATACCACGGTCTCTTTCATATCGAGGACGTCGATAAGATCCACGAATACGAGGTCGAGGCCGATGCCTTCATGGCGATGACCCTGCATCGCATCCGTATGCAAAAGCAGCGCGTCTTTGATGCCGGTTATATCATGCCCATGGTGACTTCCCGTGGTCCCATGTGCACCGCCGGCTTCGTGCGCAACACTGCCGACTTCATGTTGGATCTGGTCGATAAGCCCGAGCACGCCCACAAGCTGCTCGACCTCTGCACCCGCCTGATCATCGACTGGCTCAAGGCCCAGCACAAAGCGATCGGTGACCGCGTCGAGGGCATCTTCATCCTCGACGACATTGTCGGTTTCGTGAACGAGGAATATTATGAGGAGTTTTGCCACCCTTACCTGAAGCGCATCTGCGACGCCTTCCCCCAGGATTGGGTGAAGCTGTATCACAACGATGCCGATATCGAAGCGTGTATGGATCACCTGCCCGACGCCGGGTTCAACGTGCTCAACTGGGGCAAGCAAACCGACATCGAGGACGTCATGTCCCGCATCGGTGGTCAGATCACCCTCATGGGCAATGTGAACCCGCTCGAAATCGGGGTGCGCGGCACGACCGATGAAGTGCACGCTGCCACCATGGATGTGCTCAACAAGAGCAAAGGCGAACGCATCATTCTCTCCGTCGGAGGGGGCACCAGCCCCGGCATGCCCCGCGAAAACATTCACGCCATGCTTTCCGCCCTCAACGAATACAACGCCGCACGTCGCGGCGGTTGAGAGCGGTGAAACCGCTCCGCTTTAGGCTTTAAACTTAAGGCTTACCGCTTACCGCTATTCTACCTATGCCCGACTACGCCTTAATGAACCAACTCCTCTACGAGGGTAAAGCCAAGGAGGTCGGCGAAATGACCGAAGCAGCCATCGCCGAGGGCATCACGCCTCAGGAGGTTCTCTCCGATGGGCTCATCGCCGGCATGAGTGTCGTGGGTGAGGATTTTAAGCACAACATCCTCTACGTGCCCGAGGTGCTCATCGCCGCACGCGCGATGAAGGCCGGCATGGCGGTGTTGCGCCCTCTCCTTGTGGCGGGTGATGCCGAGTCCGGTAAAAAAAGCACCACCGGAGTCCTACTCATGGGCACCGTGCGCGGCGATCTGCACGACATCGGCAAGAATCTCGTTTGCATGATGGCCGAGGGCGCGGGCTTTGAAGTTCACGACATCGGCGTCGACCAAAGCGTCGAAAAATTCATGGCCGCCGCCGACAAATTCAAACCCGACATCATCGGCATGAGCGCCCTGCTTACCACGACCATGAACTACATGAAGACGGTCATCGACGGCTTTGCGGCCGACGGTCGCGAGATGAAGTTCGCCATCGGTGGTGCCCCTATCAGCCAGATGTTTGCCGATGAAATCGGGGCCGATGGTTACGGGGCCGATGCCTCCAGTGCCGTTGATCTCTTCCTGAGCTTTATGGGCCAAGGCGCCGCTCCGGGGGCGGAATCTGATCCGGTGCCCGTCGAGGAAGTCGCCTCCGCCGATCAGCCGAAGGGCACGCTAACAACCTACCAAATTCTCTATTGGCAGGACCTACCGGCCGAGATCAAGGCCTCGGATGAATACACAGAAGTCAAAGTCGAGTTGCCCTCCCCCTTCGTAGAGCGGATCGATAAGGCCGCCCTGCGGCTCGGGCTCACCGACGAGTCATCCTACTCCGCCCAATACCGTTGGGGAGAGGAAGAGGAACGAACTGGCGATGCCGCTAGTGTTGTCACGGCTCTTCAGGCTGAACTCGAAGCCGCGGCAGGTTGAGTCCTTCGACTTTGCTCATGACCCTGGGCCTGCCGATGGGCCGTCCACAGAACTGCCCGCCGCCTTGGCCGCAAAAAAACGCAAAAGGGAGCAAATTCCTATATGGAATTCTTCGCGCTTATTAGCGCATCGGGAGCTGAACAACAGGAAATATCTTTGCGGTTTTTTTGGGCTAAATTCAGATGAACTCAATCGACCGAACCCGATGCTGATCCATATCTGACGTGTTGTATTAGTCAGTAAACAAAGAGCCCGCCAAAAGGCGGGCTCTCGTATGCGAAAGACTAAAGCGAAGACTACTTCTTCTTTCCCTTCTTGGACTTCTCGTTCTTTTCGCTCTTCACTGACTTATCGTTTTTGTTCGATTTTTCACTCTTTACAGACTTCTCACTTTTTGAGCTCTTCTTGCCGTTCTTGGGCACGGTGACCGTGCAGGTGCTCGTGGAGGAGTTGCCGGCGGCATCGGTAGCTTCGACCGTGATGGTGTAGATACGACCGTCGCCTTTACCAGCACGCTCGGCCCGAAGATCAACGGTCAAGTCACCGGTGATCACAGTATCGTTGATGGTGTTGCCATCGCCTTTGCCATTGTCAGGTTCGCTGCTGGTGGCGCTGATGATCTTGAGTGAGGTGATGCCCACGAGATCGGACGCATCCACTGCGACCGTGATCGGAACCATCTTATGATTCGGCGACCAGAGCGTGTCAGTCGAAGGGGTGACACTCGTGATTTCGGGTGGCGTGGTGTCGACCACTGTGACGGTGAAGGAAGCTTCCGAGCCATTGCCCGCCGCATCAATCGCCGTGAGCGTCACGGTGGTGCTGCCAATGGCGAACGTGCTACCTGAAGCTGCACTTGTGGTCACTGCCACGGCGCCATCGACGAGGTCGGTTGCCGAGGCGAGGTAGTCGACTACGGTACCGTCAGGACCAGCTGCTTCAACCGTGATGTCGGCCGGGGCGCTGATCGCCGGTGCCGTCGTGTCCACCACGGTAACGGTGAACGTCGCAGTCCCCCGATTACCACTGGCATCCCGGGCTGTAACAGTCACCTCAGTCGTGCCCAGTCCAAATGTAGAGCCGGGATTAATGCTATAGGTGAGGGATGTCACCCCAACGGCATCGGTCGCCGTGGCCGTGAAGTCGACCACTGCGCCATCAGGCCCGGTTGCTTCAGCCGTAATATCGGCCGGGGCGTTAACCACAGGCGCTGTCGTGTCACTGACTATAATACGTAACTGCCGAGTCGCAGTATTGTTATGCGCATCCGTGGCGGTGAGCTTAACAATGGTGCCGCCTATTCGGAACGTGCTACCGGATAGATGACTCGTGGCCACCGGCACGTTACCATCGACGCGGTCCTCCGCTGTGGCAGTGAAGGTGACCACGGCTCCATCAGGCCCGGTCGCCTCAGCCCTAATAACATTACGTCGGATAATATGCCCGTTCACAGAGATCACCGGTGGCCTCGTGTCCTGCACCGTAACGTCAAACGAAGTGTTCGCGGTATTGTTCGAATTATCGGAGGCCACCACGTCCACGGTCGTCGTGCCCAGTGGGAAGATGCCGCGACCCGGGGTTGCCAGGGCTGGAACCACACCGTCAACAATATCATACGCCTTAACGATGAATCCAACGTTCGCGCCTGCGGCGCTGGTCGCTTCCCGGGTGATGTCAGAGGGTGAAGTGATAATCGGTGGCGCGGTGTCCCGCACCGTGACGTCAAAGGTTTCGGAGGCGATGTTCCCTGCGGCATCCATTGCCCCCAAGCCCACCACCGTGGTGCCGAGCGCGAAGGTGCTGCCGGAAGGAGGTAACGCCGAAACCGGAACCGAACCGTCCACATCATCCACCGCGGTGGCGAGGTAGTTCACGATCGCACCGGATGGTCCGGTTGCCTCAGTCGTGATGTTCCCGGGCCCGGTGATGACCGGCGGCGTATTATCCGGATCAACGACCTCCAGTGGTTCAGCGGACAGGATGCTCAAATCGATCCGGAAGTTGAACCCATTCAAACCGCCGAAGTCACCCACGTTGATGGTAATGGTGTTTTCACCGGGTTGCAGAGCTGAGGCGAAGACCGCGTCGGCATTCACGCCATTGGCTGTCCCATTGATCGTGGGACCGGTGCTGACGCCGTTGATCGCAACCTGCGCAAAGTTGTCCGCCTTGATCGAAAACGTCATCGTAGCGTTTTGGGCATCCGCGGGGACATTGAAACGCACGCGATACAGATACCACAGGGTATTGGCGGTTGTCGGACCGGCACCCGGGTCGGAATACAAACTCCCGTTGGACAGGTAATTGATCCAATGATTGGTGCCGGGAATAACTCCCCAGTCGTGCTCAACTCCTGGATTCCCTGGGCGTTTATCCGCCAAGTAAGCCGGTTGCCAGGCGCTCGTGTGTGGATTGTAGTATTCCACGTTCGGGGCAATTTCGCCCACGTTACCCAAACCGCCGAGGATGGTCAGTGTCTGGGTCTGCGCCGGGGGAACAACGGTCAGCACCGCATCGTCCGCAGCAGCCAGTGGCGTGCCAGGAGCGAGGGCGCCTGAGGCTTGCCATAAAACTATTTCAGCAGAGATGTAATTCGTGTCGCTGGTCAGTGTGGTTGTCCAAGTGACGGTCTGCCAGGTGGACGTATCGGAATCCAGCGCCATTGATGGGGATTGATACCGGGGCCCGTTGAGTAACAGACCGTCATCGGTCTGGATAATCAGAGCCACAGACTTACCTGTCAGCCAAGTGTTGAATTTGGTCGTGAAGGTGACGACCGAGCCAGCCAAGAAAGGGCCTTCAACGCTCTGGCTGGTTTGCGATGCACTGCCACCACCGCCATGAGCAATGAGCAGCATCTGGCTACCGAACGGGGTGATGCCATTGGCCGCACCACTCAGGGCCGAAGTTTCCGTCCCCCACGCGCCGGCAGACGCCGGCCAATACCCGATTAAAGAATTGATACCTTCAAAATCACCTGCTTGTAACAGATTGGGCTGGGCAGAGGCACGATTGGTCACCGCAAGTGCGGCAATAGAGTTACCAGAGCAAATGCGCCTATGCGGTTGCGTAGACTCAGGAGACGGGAGGCGG
>FLOH01001176.1_pt1 | contig 42494 bp, 50 predicted proteins | sample 756751 | NCBI WGS metagenome assembly FLOH01 (sample SAMEA4026879, study PRJEB14308) | marine metagenome | biome: coastal water; material: water | depth 74 m
TACGCTTGCATACGCATCCAACTTGTCCCAAACCTTAACGTTGAACACTTTTCTTGCTGCATTAACCACCGCCTCATCCAAGACTATCTTGGTTGCTGCATTGCAAACGTCAATATCTGCTTGTGCGGGACTTGGAGGTGGGTCTTGGTTGTTGGGGTTTTTCTGAGTTGCCGTGTAGTTAGCGACCATATAATCCTTGTTCCTATCAAAGACCGCTTGGATTGTCGTATTAGCCTCACTAAGCACATCTGACATTTCACTCTCCTCAATACCAAAGTAATAGGCAAGGGAAAACAATAGCGTTCCAAACCTAGTTGTGAATATTGGTCTTTCTGTGTTGTCAGCCATTACTTGTGATTTTGCTCAAGCCAAGCCCTAAGACGTTTGAGTTCTCTTGTTACGTTCTCAAGTGTATCTGCAAAAGTCTGTCTTTCGCTTTCACTAAGACCATAAGGTTCTGATAAAAGGTCGGCTGTTGCTGTGCTGTCTCTCGTCAAGTCGGCATACCTTGATAAATTATTCGCTCTTTCCTCGTGTCTTTCTGCGGCTTTCTCTGCCTCCTCTTTAGGGTCGGTTTCGCGGGCTTTATTAAACCCTTCAAGCATCTGCTTCCAATATTCTTCGGAGTATATGGGAGGTAATTCGTCCTCTTCTTCATCAACGCCAAGTTTTTTCAATATGAGGTCAGCGGCTTGCATCATTTTTGAAAGTATCTCAAGCGACCCTATTATTATTGGTGCTAGGTTTCGTATTGCTGTTTCCCCTATGTCACCCAACGCATCCTGAACCCTCGCTTCTATCTCCTTGATTTTTCCTGTTCCTTCTGAGGCTCTTGCTGCTGTCGCATCCGTTCCAAAACCCTTGTCGTCTAAAAGTTCCTTAGTGCGCTGACCCCCCATATTCTTGAAATCCTTGTAACCACCATCTTCATACAATTGAAAAAGCCTGTCCTTGTCCTCAGCCGCCCAAGACGGGTTCATCGCTGACATTGCCTCGTAAAACCGCTCGTGACCTTGCGACCCGAAATGCTCCATTACATTGTAAAGAGTGTTCTGACCGAATATCCCTTTCTTACGTTCGTCAATGAGCCTAGTGCCTCCCATTTGTGGGTTCTGCATAGCAATAAGTAAATTAATCTCAGCCTCCATAAATTCATTTGCGGGGTTCGCAATTCCTTGATGAAGCCCACCTATCATTTCACCCGCATATTGGTCTGACCAACGACCACCCGCTTGTTCAAATCCTCCAAGTATATCGGCAATCCTCATCATGTCCACGCCCCCTGTTGCTGAAACCATTTGACTTGAAAGGCTTACCATTTGACCTAGCTTTTCACTAAGCGGTGCAAACCCTTTTATCGTTCCGTCTTTTATCTCAACGTCCCAAATTTGTGAGTTCTCAGCTTTTTTCAGGATTGACATAATTGCTGCATCCGAACTAACCCCGCCCTGACGTGCAAATTGATTGACACCCATACTTTCACCTTCCTGTAAAGACCAACCACGCTCCGCTGTGAGCATTCTTTTTGTTCTTTCCGTGTCCAATGAAAATTGGTAAGCGTTGCCGTTTTTATCATGTCGGGTTTCCATATCGCTTATGCCTCTCGACCTAACGACTTGCCCTTCGTATTGGTTCAGGTCAGCCTCGCTAATACCTATTCGCTCCATTGCCACCCTAGCATCGACACTCATTTTGCCCCTGTGAGTTCCTGTAAGCGTATAAAGAGACTTCATACTCTCCTCTAATCTTCGACCTTCCGTAAACGCTGTTCCAACCATACTCGTGATTGACGTAAACGTTCCAATACCAAGACCCGCTGCAACACCTCCAACCATTCCACCCGCTAGACCACCATTAAAACCACCACCGAACGCTCCACCACCACCACCTCCACCGCCTGAACCTCCGTTCATCCCTTTCATTTTCTCCATCACCTCATCCATCTTGCCGACCATCTGCTGCATTGCCTGAGCGTATTTGTCAGCACCCTCAGCTAATTTGGCATACGCCTCGACACCCGCATCCTGAATGGATTGCAACATATCAAGAACACCGTCATCGTAACCCGTTATTACTATCGACCTATTTACACTGTCTGCCATTTTGCTCCTTTTAGCATTCTATCAACTTGTTTTTGGGCGTAAGCAAGGTTCTTGTACTTGTCTCTGATTTTATCAACCTCGTCCTCGTCTTTAAAACCGAACTTTCTGTAATCAACCTTGTCGCTTGTATATCCTTTACCGCCTGAAGTTCCCTTTCCTTTTTTCTTGGCGTACTCGTGACGTATCTCCTCCACGAACTGTTGTTCTTCAAACCAAATGTGTTGATCTATAAACGAAACTGAAAGGTGTTCGGGACTACCGAATTGGATATTGAAGTGCTTCCTCCATAAGTAATCAACGGGGTGCTTCGTGTCCCAATCTCGGATATAGCTTTTGACCTCCTCCTTGAATTTAGGATTGAGTTCCATCGGTATCGGTTTTACCCTTTTCCGCTTTCTCTTCCGCTTTCGCTTCTAACTCGTCAAGAACGGTTTCAGCGGGTCTGTCTTTTCTTTTCTCAATACCGTTGTGGAATTGTGAGTATTCCTTACGATACCACCTGAGTAGTTCAACCACACGCTCGTCAGCCATTGAAATCTCCAAGACCTTTTTTAAATCGACCTCGTTCAATGGTGGATAGAATGCCGACCCTAGCAAAACACTTCCATAGGCAATTGCATCTACTAAGTGCAAAGCCGTCCGTGTGCTCTCCAAAGGTGACACCGCCATTAGCGGGTATCTCGCATCTGTGATTGTTGTTTTTAGTCGCTCAATCTCGATATACTGAGCAATGTTCGGGAAGTTGATTTCAACCTCATTACCGAAATAGGTAGTCTTAGCACTTGTTTCCATTGGTACAATTTTAATTTACGGTTCAAAAAAGGGGGGCTGTTGACCCCCCGTTGAATTTACAAAATACGGTTTCGCTTATACTGCGAAGTAAACACCCTCTGTGAACTCGAAAGTTCCGCTTCTCTCACTTATCTGACCTTCGTTCAGGTTGAACCCGTCTGAAGTGATAAAGCACTTAGGGATTTTTGCAAATAGTTGCTCAGTTTCATAAATAATCTGAGTTGCGGGGTCACGACCCTCGGTAGGAAACTGAGCAAGGTCAGGAACTTTCCTGAGCAACAACAAGTCAAATCCAATCTCCTGTAAGAGTAGGGTGTTGAAGTAGTTTTCTGCCGTGTCCGTCTTTTTCAGAATGCCTCGATACCCGAAAGGGTGTGTTGCATAATCAATATTGTAGAACGAAGCGTTAATCGTTCCTGAAAAATCCAAGAAAGGAACTTCTGACGGATTAGGTCGCCCTATTCCCGTTACACGTCCCCGTCTAAAATTCTCGCTAATGTTGAGCGACTTAGCCGTGCCGACAACTGTGTTGCCAATCATTATGATTGCTAAGGGTGCTGTTAGAACTTCTGCCATAATTTCTTATACTTTTCCGTCAATGATAGTTCCTGTTGAGAATACCTTATTAATTGGTGAGTTCGCTTGGAAGTCATAAGTGATGTTCCAAGTCGTTCCCGTTCTGATTGCTTTTACGTTTCCGAACCAAACAATCAATCCATCATTCCGACCAATAACAACAAGTTTGCTTGCCAAATACGACTTAACGAACTCCTCAATTACTTTTGCACTTGCCGTGTAAAGGTTTCCACCGATAAATTCAATTTCAGCATTCTGAGCAATCTCACGGCTCAACTGTGCCTTGATACGCTCTATGCTTATTTCAGGGCTTGTACCATCTGAGTTAATCATATAGTTGTTTCTCTGAAGGCTGTTGATACCTTGATTAACAACCCAACCCAATACCCTGTGTTTCTTAACGTGTAGCACACCACCGTCCAAAGCGTTCACACGCTCCGTCTTGTTGAGTTGGTGAACTTCCGTTCCTACACGTAGCTTCTTGTAAGTCAATGGAATCTGTGGTTCTTGACCCGCCAAACGACCCGCTACCAAAGCTGCTTTATAAACCGCTGTTTTAGGTACGGGAATTGCCAAGTTCAATGCGTAAGGAACGGTGAACCCTCCGTGACACACGACCGCTAATTCACTATCCAACGTTGCCGCTGAGGTAAGTGACTGAGCCGAAAAGTTCGTGCTTCCATAACCACCACCGATAATGATGTGTTTTCTGAAGTCTGCCTCGTTTACGATATGGCTCAAAATCTTGAGGTTGTTCGTTCCCGCTGCATTCGCTCCATCTTCCAAAGCAAGGAAAATGCTGTTGTCGAGTTCTGAAATAGTTGAAAGAACGTGGTCAATCGCATCTGAGGAATAACTCTCAGTACCGCCCGCTACAAGTTGAAACCCCGCCAATAAAGCAACGTCACCCGTAATTGCTGTCGTATCAATTGCCCCCGTACCTGAAGATTGAGCCGTTCCCGTAAAAACAAACCACTCTTGGAATGTCTCGTCCTGTGCCGCCCACGCAATAAATTCCGCTGCTGCCGTTGCCGCTGTCAATTCAGGCGATTTAATCACCAATTCAGGGTTCTGTGCCGCCTGTGCTGCTGTCTGAGCATCATATTCAAAACCATTGGCATCTTGACCTTTGTAAGTCCCTCTCCAAAACTTAAAAAGAACCTTTGTCGGGTCAATCACCCCTGTTTCAAGTGTAATCGCATAACCCTTGCTCAGATCAGAACCCGACAAAACGCCATTTACGACAACACCCTCTTCTTTTGTGGTGAATATCCAAGTCTTACCGTCATTCATGGTAAGTGTCTTAGAACCCGCAACCGTGTCTGCCGCTCGGATATAAAACACCTTTGATGCCCCTTGCTGACCATTTGCGGGATTCCAAAGATATTCCGCTAAATCCCACAACTTACCTCCTTTGACCGCTTTTCTGAATGTCTGAGGGCTATCAATCTCGTAAACGAAGTCATCAAATTGATTGCCGACCGTTCCTGTCATTGCTCCTCTACCAAAACCATACTCCTCCCCCACGGGTGGTGTTACGGTGTCGATAATGCAAATATTACCGAAGCTAAGTGGTGATGCCGCATTATTAACGCCACCTATAACCCTTGCTTGTGAGGTTGGCTCTGTGAACAACCTTCCATTGAATACTACCCTTTGCGCCATTACTTAGCTTTTTGATAATTTATGTTATTGCATTGCTTCTTGAGCGTGGCATCCCAATCCTTAACGGTTTTTTCAGGCTCGTTCTTAAACATTCTCTTTACAACCCATTGGTCACGCTCCGATATAGAGATTAAACTCAAGTAGTCGTTAATCGACATTTGCTTCTCAGTCTCTTTCGATTTCTTTTTTGCCATCTTATGTTTCTTTTACCCCTTTAACTTGAATAACTACTTTATTGATTTTAATAGACTAATCGCCACCTCTCTTGGTGAAGCGTTAGACGGGTCATTATCCTCCCTTAAATCAAGCCGCGAATCAGTAGATTCCTGAAACGCAATCAACAACTCATTTGTTCCTGAATCCATATACGCTTTAATGCTCTCTTGGTGTTTTTGATAAAAATCCTCAGCGGGAACTGCAAGTGGCGATTCCTCCGCTCTAGTTCTAAGTGTATTGACAATATCCACCCTAACCTTCCATTGGTCGTAAGACTTTAAATCTATATACTCAATACCTTTTTCCTTCAGTAGTTCTATAATGAACTCATCACTATTAATAGTTAACTCATCCTTGTCATATAGTGTATATGGTTTGGTTAAGTCGGGTTCTTCCATTTTACCCTTTCCCACATAAGTAACTTTTGGTGTTTTACTGCTAGACCACTCTTCAATAGTGCTAACCGCTAAATCAAACTCCACCTTAGTCTTAAATCTAATTTTATCCATAGTTGGTTGTTTTAAGGGCTAACATCCCAAATTTGCTCCTTCCAAGTCTGATTTTCAGCAATCTCAGCAAGGCTCAATGCCCTCTCCCAATACCCGACATAACCACCCATTTCGCAGTAACTAGAGAAACTTGTGTGTGAAGAGGTTAGTTCTACTCTGCCACTTCCATTTGATACTGAACTTGGGTGTGTTGGTGTTGTTGTTGATGCAACAAAAACCCCGTTTATATAACATTTTAATTTATCCGCATTAATCGCCTGAGTTGCGTCATACACGATAGTTGCTGCGAAAGGCACTCCCGCCTTTATTCCCGTTGCAGTTAAATTCCAATATGTGGTAGTGCTTATACCCGCAACTCGTTGAGTAATTTGCAAACCACTACTACCCATCCACGTTAGTATAGGAATTTCATTACTATTAACGTTACCAACTGATACACCAATTCTATTTGGATTAAAATTATTCAACATAGAGATAATGTACTCTAGTGTAAATCCCGTAACCGCCCCCGTGTTCATGCCCGTGTTGTAAAACAAGTAGTCATTCCACGGCTGAAAACTCCTATATCCGTATGCGCCCAACCCTGAACACACGCCAATCCTATTCATGGAAGCGGCTGCTGAAGCATCTGTGCCGTCACTCCCTTGATTTTCCCAAACGTCCAACTCACCATTAACGAATGTCAGCCCTCTGTCACCAAGAAACAAGGCATTAGCATCGGCAAAAGATGACGGGTCAACTATTGATGCTGCGGGGTCAGGAACTTGTACTGTGTCATCCCCAATAAGGACTGAAGGAACAAGGTTTAGCCCACTATCGACTATCTTAATATTATGAGGTTGTTCTGCTAATAAGGTTTTTAATGGCGTTCCATCAATACTTATCAAAGAACTTGCAACCACACTTGGATTTGCGACCGTACCTATTTGGTTTCCATCTACATCAACTACTCCTTGATTATGAGTACCCCCTCCACTTACCGTTTCTAAGAATGAACTATTTATTTCAATGTCCACGTCTTGTGTTGGACATAACGTTGCTACTATATTCTCACCAACAGGAACGGGTGTCACAACCCCGTCACTATCCGTGAATAGAATATTACTTAACGTAAGCCACTCACCAACCATAACCACGCCCAACAATACATCTTCTGTGTTCCTTACGAATCCAACCCCTTGTAGTGCTTGTACCGCACCTACATTAACAACTGTCCCGTTAAAATTCAATGTGTCAGGAACTTGCCAATCCTTTAATTCGGGAACTGAGTTATCGTAATGGAAATTCAAACCAATAGTCCTGTGATACATGGTCTGTGGGTCAATGTCAAAATCCAACATCACATCACGTCCTGAAATACTCACATTCTGAAGCCCACTATGTTGCAACTGACCAACGCCACTCAGCATTAGTGTTTTCAAAAACTGATAAATGACAATAACCTCATTCTCGTCATTTGAACTAATCATAAGGTCATACGTGGAGGTGTACATTGCCGATTTCTCCAACGACCTATTTATAATTGGGTTATTCACATCACCTCCTTGACTATTGTAATTGTGAACTCCCGAAACCATTGTAGCACGTCTAGGGTTATGCTCATCTGAAGGTAATAGAATACTTAAAGTCGGGTACGTCTTTTGCATTGGATTGTAACCAACGAAAATCTGCAATGGTCGCTTCTTAGCATTATACTTATCCTCAAGTATTTTAACCATTTTATCGAAATACTTGTACCGACCAAACTCACGGTTTCCGAAAAATGCAAACAATAAGGAACGCCTACGTGCATCTATCTCTACGCACGTAAGGGTAATGGTGTCTCCGATAACTGTTGCTGACCACCACAACGGATAGCTGTTTAGAACCAATGCAATTTTAGTGGCAACCGTGTCGGCATCGTCATCCTCCTCAATAGGGACACGAACAATAATCTTGTCATTAACACTAGGTGACACCGCTGTTACCCCCGTGTCCAACCACACATACCAATTTGACGAGGGTGTGTTTATAGTGAAAGCCTGACCGTGCAATGCGCTTGAAATGTCAGCAACCGTTTGAATCGTGGCTACCTGAGAAACCCCCACAGAACCCGCTGTAACAATCCCGCCCGTAAACCCTGTTGCCCCAAAGTCATTGCCAATTACCGTCCCCACTCCCTTCCAAGACTTGTAATTAGTCCACACGTACTTAATTAGGTTCTCTAACTCATCGTGAATGATATGTTCGGGTATAATTATCATATTCCTAATCTTGCTGCTTCTTGTACTAATGCTGCTTCCATTGCCGCTGCAACGGTATCGCTATTTGCTGCTTTGTCCATAAAGTTACGTGCTACAAGCCCTTTATGAATCCACGAATTTACTGCGCTTGCTGAGGAAACCCGTCTAAACGTCATATACTTCCCCTGTTGCGCTTTATCGTATGTGTGCGTGTCTTTTTGAAGCCCTAAATACATTGGTGACTTATGTTGGTAATCGGCACGTTGCTCTTTTGATAGTTTGCCTTTACCTAAAAGACCCTCTTCACTCCTTAATCCTTTTCCTGTTGCACCCGCCCTGTATAGCTGTGACATTGTAAGACCAACACTACTCCCTTGTGGTGTAGGGTTTGCTTCTGCATTTCCTTTTACAAGGTTCTCAATCTCCTTTGGCATTCTTGATGAAAACGCCATGCTCTCAGCAATCGCCTCTGAACTAGCGTGTCTAAATGGAATAGTCAAATACCAACGGTTCTCCATTGCCCCGTCCTTGTTCTTGACCATTCTGTGAACTGCCTTTGCACTTTTCCTGAACCCCTCCTTCATATCGAACGGGTCAGCCCCTTGCTCAATCATATTTGGCAACACCCCTATCAATTCGACCTTCCCCAACATTATTATGTTTCCGAACACAAATACGGGCTGAACCACACCTTGCTTATAAGCCCTCCTTGTACTTTTCAATTCGTCTGACAACTGCATAAGTTCATCATAAGCCGCCCAAGTAGCTGCTTGCACAACCTTTTGCGTTATTTCCCTGACTTCGCTTTTAGGGAAAGTGAACGTGTTTACGATTTCTGTTATATTGAAGTGTACATTCATTAGTTCTCGTCAATCACGTCAGGCATTGATTGTGGTGCAAATATGAATTGTAATTTCTTAATGATGCAATTGTTAATCATTTTCCGTACCTCTTCAGTACCACCAATGGTCAACTCCCTTGTGTTACGAATATCCTTCAGAACGTCCATTACTATGTACTGAGGGTAATGTGAATAACGAACTCCAATTTGAGCGTAGTCATATCTGCTATCCTCTAAGTCCTGTCTAATCGCCTCGCTGAACGTAATGATGTTTCCGCTAATCGTATAATCCAACGTTTCCTCTAATTCAACGTGTGGCGTATCTGCATCCACAAAAAGGAACGCTGACGAAATGCTTATCGGTGCATAAAGGGTTCGACCTCTTAAAACCGCTCCTCCTCCTGTAAGGGTTTGCTGAACGGGGTAAATGGTTTCCGTGAATATGCTTTCACCGTCCTTGATAGTCAACTTGTCCATAAACGCCACACGGTTCTCATAACGGGTCGTTAGCATTGCCGTACCCATATCAATTGTGTGGTATCGCTGCGTTTTCGGGTCGTAATTCATATTCGATATGACCCCACGAATAGGGTCGCCCGTTAGGAACACAAAACCTATACCATTGCAATTCACACAATCGCTGTGAGGGTTTCCTGTGGCTTTCTCATTGCACGAACAACGGATAGCCGTTTCACGCTCCATAATATGCCCCTTGTTCTCAACGAGGGCATCGAACGCACTTTTATCAAAATCTACTCTGTTCGGGTCTAAAGCCATCCTAAGCTACTATTAATGGAATACCACCGTATCTCCCCTTGAGCCGCTTTATAGCTTGGTCTAGTTCTTTTTGATACTGCTTTATCCTTGCTGAGTATAATGAGTTCTCAGCCGACTGCGTAGTATTGATTGATTGACTTAGCCCGTCAAATGAAAGGCTCTTACTTGCGATACCCGCTCCGAACGCAACGTCACCTAGAACCGCTAACACTTGGATTGTAGCCAATTTACCGACTGCATCCACGAGGTCTTTTGGTATGTTGTCCCAACCCGTTTCATAAGTGAAGTTCCAATAGTTCGGAACGTGGTTTCCGTTTAAATAAGCGAACAACGGGAATTGCCCTGAATACATTACCGACAACTCACCATTGTTGGTCGGTGAATTTGCAGCGGGAACGATATAGATATTTCTTGAAACATCAATACCCTTTTTAGACGAAGCCCATTCAGTAGGGTAAATAACTTGTGTGACGTTATTGATTTTACCCTCCAAGCTAGTCACTTGATTGATTAGGTAATCCGCCATTATGTAACCCCAATGTGCAAACTCCTCACGTACAAAATCCCGTTGTTCGCTAACTATCTGTTTTGGCATCTTGATACTCAAGTAGTTTTCGACCACTTCAGTTTCAACGTTCACCTTCTCCTCAATTGCTATGTCGGACATTTTCTCACCTCCCAATCCTCTCAACGGAATATCCGTAAGGAATAGGAAAATGACTTCAGCGGCACTCAAAATAAGACCGCTATCGACCGAATAGGAAACTGTGAAGGTGACGCTTTCTGCTGCCATTTGATTATAGGATATTGTTTATGACGTACTCTTTCAATTTAGGAACTGTCAACTCACCCCACTCTTCTTCAGGCTTGTTTGCTCGTTTGCAAATGTCCTGAAGCGGGTCTTTGGTCATTTTGTTCACCTTAGCAACTGCTGTGGCTTTCTTTTCCGCTGCTTTCTCTTCGTTCGCCTTAGTATCTGCTTCAGCCGCCTTGTCCGTATTGTCCTCGTCTGCCTCTTTGACTTTCGCTTGCTTTGGTGCTGTCGCTTCTGCATCTACTTTAGGTGCATCAACCTCGGCTTGCTCCTTTTTAACCAATGCAATTGCAACCTCTTCCTGAGCCTCTAGGAATTTGTCTGCCTCCTGTAATCGACCAATGCTTTGCTTGATACCCTCTCTAAGCCCTCTAATGAAGTCGGGTGACCCTGACAATGGTGGCGACTTTAAATTCATATCAATTGGCTTGGCTGCAATAGCTTTAGCTGTTACCTCCTTACTCATCTTATCGTAGTCCTTTTCGTTGCAAAAACGATTAGGCATTGCCTCGACAACTTGTTCGGCAATTTTAGTTGGCATCGTCACAAGACCATCTTCGCTGATTTTGACCTTGCCCGCAAATGGAAGCATTATTTCGTTACCCCACTTCTTTTGCTCAAGACTTTTTACTGTTGTTGTTACTGACATTGTTTTGGATTTAATTGTTTACGGTTTAGTATAGTTTAATGCTTTATCGACACGAAAGATAGGAACATAAAAAAAGCCCTCCCAATTAAGGAAGGGCTTTAGTATTTCAGGCTAATTCAATTAAGGTGTTGGTGTATCACCTACGTTGATAAATCGCACAACCTTTGGTGGTTGGTACAGGATTGGTGTTCCGTACTGTACAACTGCGAATTTGTAAGCTAAAGTGGTCATTGCAAGTTCAACCTTCATAATCGGTGCAAGTTGCTTGTAAGACCATTGGTCTAAGCTGTTTTGCAACAAGAAAGCTGATTGGCAATTAATCATATAGTGATTGTTGTCACGAATGCTCAGAACCGCTGCTCCATCATATCCATTAGCTAGGTCTGCTGCGCTAATATCGAAGATTGGGAAGTATTCTGCTGTCAAAGGTGTTGCCTCGTCCACAACCGCTCGGTAAATTCTGTATGCCTCAGTAGGACGACCTGAGATTGGTGCTCCTTCCGTGAATGTCAAGTCAACTGCTGCTCCCGCAATAACCGCTGCTGCTAATCCCGCATTGATTAATGTGATTTGGCTTTCACCGTACTTGTTGAATGCTGATACTGCGTAGAAGTAATCTCCCGCATCTGCCGCTGCAAACTTAGAACCAACTCCCGCTGCTACTGCTGCTCCAACCGCAATTGGGTTTGGAGGACAAGCACCCGCTGTTGTTCCTGAAGCCGCTGTCTTAGCGGGTCTTTTCTGCATAAACTTGTCATACTTCAAGTTGATAGAACCCCATTGTGTCTGTGCCTTAGTAGCCGCAAACCCTACCGTGGTATCTGCTGCTGAAGGGTACATATAACGACCGTCAGGATAGAACGCTTTCACAAACCCTCCTAATACTGAAGGTGGTGCATAAAGCGTATCGAATGAACCAAATGCCTCAGAAATTACTCGACCCGCATCATCAAGGTTGCCCTCGTTCAAACGGAAACCTCTAAGGTCAATTACATTCTCTTGTGCTGTGTAAGACGAAACCCCCGCACCCGCTTGGTGCTGTGCGTAAACTCCGTTGAACTGAACCCCAACGTGTGAAGCGTTAGACCTTACAATCTCACGGTTGCAAATTCTCAACACGTTCATCATACCGTGCTTTGTCTCCAATGCAACGGCACTACCAAAAGCGTGTGCTGTTTTCACAAGGCTCATTTGATGTGTCACTCTTCGTACATCACCAACGAACTTCACAAGTTCTGCCTTTCTCTCGAAGATTGTGTCTCTTTCTTCAGGAAGTTCCCCTTCTGCCATAAAGCCACCTTCGCTATCTCCGTAAGAGATTAATCGGTTGTATTCCTCAACCGTGTTGTAAGCGGGTAATTTTGGAATGTCTTGGTAGATACGAAGGTCACCCTCTGTAAATTCCAATGACCTGAGCGTTCTCTCAAGGCTTTCGCTCTTGATTGGTGCTCCTGACAATGCTTGACTGTCGGCTGTCTCACGTCCTGTGACGTGTAAGGCTGATAACGCCTTGTTTAAGTCGCCTAGTTCAGCCTGACTTGTTCCACCAAAAGGTGAACCCGTCATATAGCTTTCTAAACCGACTGCTCCTGTTGCTGCTCCTTCCATCTTTACTCTGCTTTTGGTGTTTGAGGTTTTGTATTGTTTACTTCTTTATTTCTGTCAATTAAAATCCGTACCCTTTTACTAGGGTATTTTGCTTCGCTAACGCTACTGCAAGTGGCTGTGAGAACACACCTGAACTCTCATACATAATGACTGCATCTGCAACCGCTCTATCTTTTACTGAGTTGTCAGGATTGAATGCAACTGCATCCAAAGACTTCAAAATCTCTGATTTGTCTGAAGGGTTTTGTGGGTCAAGCATTCGCTCACCACCTTCACTCTTCTCAAAACGTTGCTGTGGCAACGCTCCCATAGACTTACGCCCGTGTGACCAATTCTCAACGACCTCCATACCTTTTTTAAGGTCGTTCATTTTCTCGTTCATACCCTTCATAACGACACCTGAGTTCTTGGACATTGCCACAACAACACTTTCCATTCGCTCCATTCGTTTGTCGAACGCTTTCAAGATTGGGTGCATATCAATTGCTTTCGCAACCTCATCATCATCCTCGTCACCATCTTCATCAAAGGATTTCTTGATTTTCTTTTTGCCCTTTGCAACATCATCACCCTCTTCATCATCCTCGTCACCATCTTCATCGCCCATTTTAGCGTTGGTGTCCTCTTCATCATCACCCTCTTCATCGTCATCATCGTCATAGTCCATATCATCGCCCTCTTCAGCTTTGATTAGACCTTCCTCCTTTAGACCATCAATGGCTTTTTGGATTTCCTCCTCTGTGGTCAATTCTACGGTTGCTTCTTTCTTTGACATAATAGTTGCTTTTGGTATAGTTTACTTCTTTATTTTCTATTGTTGATAATCCGCTCTGCTACTGCTACAATTTGGGTCGGATTGAGTTCAGGGTGCTTCGCAATTATTTCAGGAAACAATTCTGCCTTTGTTAGCTTTTTGTTTCCTTCAAACTCCATGACCTTCAATCTGTTGTCCAATGATTCAGGCATTACCGCCCTTGCGCTACCTGTCGTCATTGCCTTGTTCAAATTGATGTTAATGACGATTTCATTGCTATCCTCACTTAGCTTATGAGACAACGAATAAGACGTGCCTCCATTTGGGCTTGCTGTTACGCACGACTTCTCTACCTCGTCCTCCGTTTCATCTTGCCCTTCAATTCCTTCACCTTCAAATGACTTGCAAATCTGAGCAAAGGTGTCAGCGTTGATTGGCATTGGTGTTAATGCAATTCCTGTAATAGCCGCTTTCGTTACTCGACCGCTTTTCAACGGGTCACGCTCCAATACCTTTCCCTCAACTGACCAACCCATTTTGCGACCCAAATCCTGAGCCGCCATAATCTCAGTTTGCTGATAGGCTTTCTTTGCCATTGGGCTATTGTTGTACAAGACCGCTTCAACGTAAAGACCCTCGCTTGTCACTTTCGTTTTCTTTGGGTCGGGTACTCCTATAACCGCTAGTGGGTTCGTTTTGAGTTGATGATGCCAATTGATAAACCCCTTAGTAACGAGGTAACTTATGTCAAGACCGTTAGGCAAAAGTTCTTCGCCCTGTTGGTCTAACCCCCCTGTGGAAGCAATGCCTTTGATTCGCATTTCCTTCTTCTCACCACCTTTAATGATTTCAGCGGGAACGTAAAACCTAAAATTATCTTCCTTCATAGTTATAGTTTACCCCTATGCTTTTAAGTAGCCGTCATCGGGCTTTCCGCTTTCAGCTAAACCCGCCTTGTATTCTCCAATTTCGTCTTGAGCCAATTGGTACTTTATCTGCTTGTCCTTTACGACCAATAATTGCTTTTCGTAGGCTTCAGGTTTCTTTTCTCGATTGATAGCACTCAACTTCGCTTGCTCGTCATCTACGATTTTCTCGTACTGCTTCGCTTTAACGACCGCCTCAATCAAATACTGTTTCATCTGAGCCTGAACCATTGCTGCTCGGTGCTCTGTGCGCTTAATGGTGTCGTGTAGCTTTTTCGATACTTCGTCAATCTTAGACATTTAGTACAAGTTTAGGTGTTTTTGCTGCTTTAGTCAATCCTCCCGAATCGTATTTGTCATTTAAACGCTTACGGCTTTCGATTACTTGGTTGACCATTGATACTCTCTTATCGGGTGTTTCACCAACCGCCTCGGTGTATCTTCTCTTCTTGTCAAGGTTGTCATACATTCTGTCCTCAAGAATTGTATTGGTGTCGTAATAGTACGCATCCACATCGTTTTCCTGTCCTGTCCTGAATGTACGTGCGTTCCCTTGCATATCCTTGTAATAAGCATTAGGTCGTTCAATCCAATGGTTCACCGTACCGCCTTGCATATTCAGTCCCGTCATACCCGCTTCGTTGGCAAGCATAATTTTACAATCGGGATTGGTGTTGAAGTGGTTCACCGCCCAATTCCTTTGACCCGCGTTAGTGCCTGACTTGGTATCTCCTGTAATAGTCACGAAATCAACACCCTCCTTATATCCGTACTTCTCCTCCAACATTTTTTTAGTAGTGGCGATACTATCGTGCCTGTTGGTGAATACCACCTGACGTTGGTTGTTTGCAAGGTGCTTGTCAATGTTCTTAGAAATCGCATCCATCTTCACGTTCTCCTTCCAATCACCGTTTGCTAAAATTTTACGGTAACGGCTATCTCGTCTAGCTGAAGCACCCGCCTGACCCAACTTGACTAATTCGTGTTTTTCAGGGTCTAACCCCATCGACTTAATGTAGTTGTTCGCTCTAGTAGAATTACCACCCGTTGTTTCATCCTCAAACTGAGTATGTGAAAAATTAGGCGTGAACTTTTTAGGTTCACCACTTTCGTCTTTCACAAGTTCGTAACCGTTCTTTGACATTATCGCAACACCGCTCATTGATTTTTCGTGGTGGTAGGTGTTTTCAATAGCCGTGATTTTCGTTTTCTGTGGCTGCGTTAAATTAAGCCTTGTTCCCTCGTGCTTTTTCAATTCGATACCCTTTAACGACAAGTGCTCTGTCAACATCACCTCGTCATAACTTCTTCTGAGTGCATCGAAAGCACGTTCACCGAAAACGTTTGTCCCTTGATTACTTCCATTCCATTGTCGCTTGTATTGACCCGCATTCGGAATTAAGTCGGGTCGGGTCAAGTGCAATATGGAAGCTAGTTCTCCAATGTCGTTTTTCACGACCGTTCCTGTTGCGGGAATAAAGTATTCAGCATTCTTACTTAGGGTCGTAAGTGCTGCCATTCGCTGACTTGCTTTCTTGTCAAAATCCTTAACCGCCTCGTGAGCCTCATCGACCGTCACAATAGTTGGATTGCTTTCTCTAATGATACTAGGTAGGTCGGTTGTTCTTTTCAACTCTTCCGTCCATTGCTTACCGAATTTTTCCTTGAGCATCTTGCGCTCTTTCTTTGTTCCCTTTCGGTAAACCCCTCCATTGTTTTCACGGATATAGGCTGCTGTCATTTTTTCAATGTGAGCCTTTATTTCCTTGTCACCCGCTGTTGCTTTCATTGTATCGTGACCTGAAATAACCATATCGTACTTGCCCGCTGCTGCATCTGCTAAGGCTTGTCGTTTTCTCTCAATAGCATTCTTGCCCTTGATATTGTCCAACTCCAATACTTTCAAGTCAGGAAAGAACTTATCCCTATCCTTAAAGAACTCATCACGAAGTCTTGACGGCATTGTGTGGAATGCGTAGGTTTTCAATTTACCCGTGGCTTTCAATTCCTGAACCGTACCCAAGAAACCAACTGTCTTTCCTGTACCCGCTCCCAAGTTCATCACCGCCCGCTTTTGGGTCAATGCCATTTGTATCATTTTCTGAGGTGCGGGAAATATGCTTGTTTTCCCTTTCTTACGATACAAGGTTGTTCCTTCAGGACTGAGGCTACTGTAACCCGCCTCTCCTTTCTTATTCTTGAATTGCTCCCAACCCTCCATTTTCTTTTCGAGCACTCCTTCAGCCGCCCACTCAGCTTTTTTACTCTCAAGACCTTTCTTGTCGTAAACTTGATAGCTTTCTGTTGCTGTTCCTTTCGGTAACCAATTAGGGTCGTATCGTTCGCCCGCTTTGATTGCTGCTACTTCAGCGTTTCGCTCTCCTGAACTAATCCTAGCTGTAAGCAAATCACTATACGCTTCATAAGGAATCGTGAGTTCCCAACGACCCTTGACCCTTGAACTTCTATTGATAGCGTACTGACCCTCCTTCAATCCAATATCCTTGACCTTTTTCTCTAACTCTGAAAAGTGCAACCCACCATCAACAACCACATCACCCGTGGCTTGCTTAATGTCACGCAAGCTATCTGCTACCGTTGCTAAGGTTTGAAGGTTTCCTAATGAATAGCCTAATTCACGATTAATCGCTGCTGACTGTCTACCAATGTCAGCGTTGATAGTACCCGCTCTCATCACTCCCTCTTCTATTTGACCTTTTCTGTCGGCAATCCTCTTCAGTTTTCTATCGACCACCTCAAGGCTGTCCATTACTGTTTCAAAAGCACGGGTTTCCATCATTCCCTCCAATTCCTGTAAGGCTTTCTTACGTCCTTTTTTCTGAACCACCGCACCCGCAACGATACGTCCCGCATTCTCAGCACCAATCAAATCAACAAGGTCACTTGGTAGCCCGTGACCGTCAAGGTAAATGTCACTCAAGATGTTGGTAGTGTCAACCGACCCTTTATCGTACTGCTTGGTGAATGTCGATTTATTCAATCGGTTCACGCCTGTTTCAACGTCCTGAATTTGCTTGTAATAATCGGTATTCATTGAAGCCCTAATCCGTGTCAACTCATTTTTCAAAGCTGTTTCAATCAAGTCATCTGACTTACTCTCTTCGTTCCAATCGACCATAATCAATCCTTGCATCGAAGTGAGTTCCAAATTCCCTTTTGGCTTACTCAATTTATCCTTGTACTTGTTATTGATTGCCCGCTCGTTCTTTTTCTTGATTTCATTCAAGCGTAAAATCTCTAAGGCTTGGTCTTTGTCTAGCTTCACACGGCTCAACACTTTCTTGACTGCCTCATTGTTTGAATGAGTAGGTGTTTCAATTGGCTCACCCGTGTCCTCATCTATTCCTTTGGTCACGTCTGCATACTCATCACCCAACCGCTCCTTCAACTCATCGTCAACCAACGTCTTTTCGGCTTTGGTCACTAGGTCTTGAGCCATTTTATCCTTGTCTCTTGTGTCAAGGTCGCCCTCCATTTCAGCTAGTTCCTTGAGGGCTTTCTTGTTTTCACGCTCCTCAACCCTTTCGGCTCGTTTTATCAACGCTTGCTCGTTTCCTGAAATGTCATCGTGATTGTACACTTCATCAAGGTCAGCCACTTTAAGCAACTCCTCCCTGAATTGGTTTTCCACTTCACGCTTCTCTTCACGCTTCTGCTTGATAACGTTTCTTTCCGCTTTCAATTCCTCCTCAGTCACCTCGTCACTCGTGGTTATCTGAGCACGTTTCTTTTTGCGACCCTCAGCCTTGCGTTTGATGCTTGCGTATTCTTCTGAAGATTTCGGATATACCTTCAGGTGTTCCAACCTTGAAGCACCGCCCGCAAAGACAACTACCCCGTGTGCATCCTTTTTACCTTGATTGAATAGCTTAATTAGAACCCGACTTCCACTAACCGTCACCCAACGTGCGGGAAAGTTCTTTCGCTGCAACTCAGCACTCCAACTGTTGCCTGTTGGCATTTCAGGTGTTGCGAATTGTTTAGCGGGTGCTGTTGCGGGTGCTTTGACAACTGTTGCTGCCTTTTGAATTTCACCGCTCTTAATTCCTTTTACAAGTTCATCGACCGTAAATATGTCTGCCTTGTTTATGGAATAATCACCATCGGCTTCAACTAATTGGTATTCGTGACCATCGGTTAAATAATCACTATTACAAAGAAGTACGAACATTAGTCCTGTTTCATTACGTTAGTAAATATTCCGTTTTCCCCGAACCACTTATTGAGAAAACTATTTGAAGCATCTTTTACTTTTTGAACCAATCCCTCACCGTCACGTTCGGTTTTCCTTTCCCTCTCAAGATTCAATTCGTAAGATATGTCGCTGATTGCTTCAGCCTTAATCAAATCTAGCTTTTCAGGTGTGCAATAAACAACTCCAAGTGTCGTGTCGAAAATCAACGACTTCATCAACTCCCTTTTGATTTCGGGTCTTGCAAGTCCTGAACTTCTCATTGTCCTATATGCCTGAAGCATACTTTGAACATTCTTAGGGTCGGCAATCCTACGCAATGCCATTGTACCCAATTCAACGTCCCTTCGTATTCTCTTTACAAGAACCTCTCTCTTGTGCTCTCTTACGGGTTTAACCGCTTTCCAATTTTTCAACGCCTTATTGTAAGCCGCTGCGCTCAATTTTTTCTCTGTGAATTTTTGAGGTGCATCCTCCACACGAGCCTTCATTTCTTTCTGATACTGCGCTCTAATCTTTGATTTAGCCTCTTGAGTGTAGCCCTTCCACTTGGTAGTGTTCTGCATCTTCTTCATATCTTTTTGATACTTAGATTTCCGCGAATTGTAAGCCTTTAACTCGGTATTGTATTTAGCATCCGACTTCTTGACCTTTTCCGTTGGCTCAGGTTTACGGCTGTTCCAACTCTTCACTTTCTCACGGTGCGTTCCACCCCTAGTGTCGTGCTGCTCATACATTTTAGCATCAATCGCATCTGCAATTTCAGGAACGGTCATCGGCTTACCCCACAACCCGTGTGCGTACAATTCATTATTCTCGTGCAACCCTAATCTCAACTTGAGCAACGTGGAGGTTCTATTGTCTAACTGATTAACGTCATTTAAGAACTTCTCAACCGTACTCTGAAATGATGCTGCAATAATCATTTCGCCCAATTGATTAGGTTCTCGATACTCTTCAGGTAACGTAATCTCTTCTGTGCTCGTGTACTGACCCTCGTTTCCAACGACCCCTCCACTAAGGTTGACTTCTCTAAAATCCATCAACGCCTCAAACTGTCTGAATAGTTCGTTAGTTCCCGTCAACGTGGTTTTATCGACCTCCTTATCAAACTTCGCTTTCGCATCCCTTAGTTCTGACTGACGGATTGTTTCAATCACTTTCTTTTCACGCTCATACTCTTCATCGGTTGATATTGGTTTGAAGGTAGTCTCGTAAAGTTTCTTTGATTGCTCAATATCCTTAATCTTACTTGCGAACTCATCCTTGTCCTTGACGGAACTAGCTTTTTTCTGCGCTGAAGAGTACCGCTTGATTTGGTCGTCATAACTACTCAACGCACCCTTGTAATCCTCATACGTGCCACCATCCTCACGCCTTATCTTTAAGGTAGCCATTGACGTGTTGTAACGGTCGTTAATCTTATTGACATTGTTCTCGTAAAGGTCAGTCTTTGATTGTAGGCTTTCACCACGCATCACGGTCAAATAACCTTCCTGTGGCAAAGGGTCATTGGCTTGCTCCTTGTCGATTGAAGGATATAAGTCTTTCTTGGTAAGCCCCATTTCCTTGTGAATTTTACTCCAATCTCCATTGTGGCGATACCACAACTCCTTGAACTTACCGTACAACCTTTGCTTTTGGTAAGGCATTGATAAATGAGTAGCCATTTGACGGTTCAACTCACTTTGCATAAAACCCCTGACATAACTCATTGCGTGACGTGTCCAATCTGCGGGGTTCTCAGGGTTGTATTTAGACTCGTATGTATTAGCCGCTTCAAATAATGCCCTATTACCCTCAGCCGCCAAATCATCCCTCAAGTCACTCTTGAAACTGAAGTGCTTGTTGATAACGTAATGCAATAACCCTTGATTCTCCTTCAGGAACTTGCCCCACTCGCTTTCCTTCCAAGATACAATCCTCTTGGTTGTAGTGTAAGGGACACGCTCACCTTTTCGGTCTGTTTTTTGTTTGGTTACGCTAGTGTTTTTCCAACGTGAATTGGTCATCAACTTTGCGTTCATCGGATAGTCCTTGTAACGCTCTGCCAATTCCTTAGCCCATTTCGTAGACTTAACTACATCGTAAAATAACTTCTTGACCGTACCACGGGTAGTTATTTTTTTCTTGTTCGCATTGGTGTGTGTGGTATTGTACCTATCGTGACCCGCTATTGTAACGACTTTCCCTTGATTGGTTTTACGTTGGTGACCTTTTACGTGTGCTATTGCCATTTTCCGCTATTTGTTTGGGACTAAAGTTAGCCCTTTACAAATAGTTTACCTCTTTGCTCACTTGTATTTGGCTGTCACCCTATTGAAAACGTTCTTATCCTGAGTGAATACTATTTCCCGACCATTACAATTCTCAACTAAGTCGGTAAGCCCCTTGACCCTGTAATTCATTAAGTAGTCAAACGGGTCTTGCGCTTTTGGGTGCTCCTCCAAATAATGTACAACTGCCTTTTGCAATCTGTCTACACTATACTGCTTGCTCATACTGTTGTTTTAATGTCCCTTGATACTTCAACGTGTCACTCCACATACTCTTCCATCTACTAGCTGTTTTCGGGAACAACTTATTTATAAACGGGTTCTCTTCTGTAAATGTGTGCTCAGAACTGTGTGCGTACCACTCCATTAATCTGTTTTTATCCAACGCCCCTCCCTTAACCGTGGCTATCACATCACCAATGTAATATTCAGGCGAATGACCAAAACCATATCTAGGGTCTACTGCCATCATTACGTCTAAAGTAGCTAAGGCGTAATCCTCAAGGCTCTCACGGTTACGTGGCTTGATTTTAACATCTGCATCCTTCGCCAACATTTTAGTAAACCTAGAAATATCTAAAGTCATCCTACCATTTACTTTGATATAATAATCACCCAAGTCCTGAGTATGTGGATAGTCAGTCGTAACTGTCCTAGTCATATACTTCTTGAACTTCTTGTGCTTCAACTCCTCTCTAGTAATATCGAACCCTTCCTGAACAAGTCTAGCGTGGCTCTTTTTTCTCCAACCGTCATCAATAAGCCCCATCTTATAATGATGAGCGTGACCCAACTCGTGTGCTACCGTCCTCTTTGTGATTTTTGGTGTCGCTCCTTCTTTTACCACGGCAAGGTTTTCGCTCGCTGCGAAATACGAACCGTCACTACCATCTTTATTCACTTTAAAAGGTGTTGTCAATATCACGTCTGTAAGGTCACCCATAAACCAAAACTCTTCAGGGAAACCGATTTGCTTTACCGCTTCCAATAATTGAGGCTTTCCCGTTAGCTGAGTTTTCTCACCAACCATCTTGACGGTGCTTAGGTACTTGTTGTACATTTCCAACGCCACCAAATCTTTACCCTTTCCACTTAGTAGTTCACGCTTCTTAGCGACCACCTTTTTGAAAACCTTTTCAGGGTTCTCGTTCTTGTACTCCTCTTTAATCTGAACCTCAAGCAACTTGTTCTTAGCGACTAACCTTTTAGCAACCTTGTCTACGTCTGACGAAGAGACACTATTCACACGCTCTTTATTCACACGAACCCAAACGTGGGTGTGCCGACCGTTTTTATCTACCGTTGGTTTCTTTACAAGACCGTATCGCATAACTCATTTGCCTTTACAAAATTCCCCGCCTGACGGTGTTCTAACATAAGCCTGAAAATATGATTTTTCCGATTATACTCCTTGTCCATTTCCTTCAGGAACTTATCAATGTAAACCCTATCGCCCTCAGTCCAATTAACCTTGTTGATAGTTTCCTTGAAAGCCTTAACCTTCATCTTCCAAGCAACTGCATCCCGCTCTTGCTTTTTGATACCATCGTGGTGTAATGTTTTCGGCTGAACCCAAACGTGCGTTCTACGTCCGTTCTTATCGGTTATTGATCGCTTGACTAATTGGCTCATTTTACTTTTTCCAACTATTCAAGTCGGTCATTGTGAATGATGCTTTTTTCTCATCACCAACATAAATCGTGAACCCGCTACCATTCTCATACATCTTTGCACCCTCCAATGATAACGCTGATTTTACGTTTTCAGGAATTACATTACCATATTGCTTTAGCAACGCCCCCATCATACCTGACTGATTACTCCCTTTTGATGAACCTCGATCAACCCGTGCATCACCCTGAGCATCAACGTTCTTTTGCTTCGCCTTGTGAGCCTTTGCTCCTTCCAAAAATGATTTGGCATTCGCCCGCTTCTTTTCGTCCGTAGAATTGTTATACGCATTTCTCGCACGTACTATTTGTTCGGTCAACCCCTCGGTTGTTGATGCGTAATTGTGCTTCTCATCGTACTCTTTCGTTAAAGCACGTTTCTTGTCTAGGTCACGTTTACTGTTTTCGTGACGTGCCTTGTGCTCCTCCATAGTCGCACCGAAACGAACACCCTCTCCCTTATTGTCGCCACGACCAACCCATACGGTTGTACGCTTTCCGTTCTTGTCAGTAATGCTTTTCTTGTGTAGCCCTCCTCTCATTATTTCTTAGGTTTTCCTGTTACTATTAGTTCTGTTTTTACCCTCTCCGTTCAAGTGTTAATCCTTTTAGGGCGACCCTTTAGTTCGTGTATGGCATTTTCGAGATTTGCTATTTTATCCATATAATCTCTCCTCTTCTTGGAACTTAACCCCCCTTCGTCTTGCTCGTCAATAAACATATCTGTTACCTCATTCAGCTTCTTGTTCATTTCCTTCAAGCGCACTTTTTTACTTTTCGGCTTCTTGTCAAAGTAAGTGTTCAACTCAAATGTATTACCACTCGTTCCCCTATTGTAAATCTGAACGTGGAGGTGGTTAAGTAACTTTCCATCGTCATCGACCATTTCAATTGACTTTCGATTGGTCTGACCTTTTTTCGGTTTAAAGAACGCATCCATGAATGCTGCTCCAACATCATCAGAACTCTGCTTATTGTATCCGCTCTGAGTAGCTAATTCTGCTGCCTCATCAATTGCACTTCCGTAAGTGCTGTGAAGAACTCGTGGCTCAAACTTATCCTTTTTCACCGAAGCACCCCGCTTGTCTTTTGAATAGTTATTTCCACGACCATCCACTATACGGTCTTTTGTCTGACCTAAAATGTCTGACTTCACCCAAACGGTTGTACGCTTACCGTTCTTGTCGGTTACTTGCTTTTTGTGTAATCCAAATCTCATTTTTTCTTCTCTTCTCTCGCCATTTCATTCAATACGTCCTCCACCGCTTTGACCGCTCTTTTCTTTTGCTCTGAAGCTACCGCTCGTTGCATTTTTGAACCCGCTTCAGCTATTGGCGAATATTTATTTATGAAAGCCATTCTTTTTGCTTTAGTCATTTTTAACCTAGCTTTCTTAAACGCTTCAAGTTTTTTGTATAGACTAGCCGCATCCCTTTCAAGTTTTTTCTCTTCTGCATCAAGCTGTCTTTGGGTCATTCCTTTTATGCGAGACTTGTAAGCGGCAATAGTCGTAAACCTCTTTTTAGTGTCTGTTGCAACGTGTCCGTGCTTATCATTGTTTGGTTGAACCCAAACTGAAGTGCGTTTTCCGTTTTTGTCGGTTGTGGTCTTTTTTACTAAGCCTCTCATTTTTTCTTACGTCTTTTCTTGGGTATCAATCTCTTGTACTTGAAGTCCGTCAATAGGTACTCGTTTATATAACTCCTCTTCGCAACCCCTCTAGTATTTCCAAGAACATCCGATACGTGGTCGCAAATCTCATTGATCTCAGCGTTCACCTCTGAAATGGTCTTGACTTTCGGTTTCTTGTATAGTTTAACCATTTGCTTTATCGCCTCACGATTAGCCCTCACCATTCTCAAGTCCTTTGGCGTAAACTCATTACCGATTGTTGACTTGATATACTTAGCGACCTCGTAAGGTGTGTATGGCACTATCTCACCGTCCCCCGCTTCATCATAAAGCATTTTAACCATTGCGACAACCTGACTGTCATCAATTCTTATTTCTTGCGTCACATCGCGTTTTCCTTGAAATTTAAGGGTCACACCGTTCTTGTCAAAATGAACGTGCTCCTTCTTAATGGTCGATAACCCGAAAGTCTGTTTGATTTTCTTATCCCGCAACGACTTGTAACCGTCAGCACTCTTTTCGTTTCCAATCCGAATACCCGTGTGCATCATTATCCTTACAACTGAAGCAAGCCCTTCCTTTTCGCCACCCTCCTTAATATCCTTATTCAGCTTTCCCACTATGCTATTGTGAGAACGCATCAACTTCGTGGTCTTGGATTGCTTAATCCTCTTAGGGTCACCGTCAATCTTAACCCACACGGTTGTATGATGACCAAGCGAATTAGTAATCTTCTTGGCTACCAAGTTATTTTTCCCGTCTCGCTTTCTCATTTCAATCCTTCAAATGCACCGTGCTTTTCTAGCATTTTGGTCAAATACTCCCGCTCATCCCAAACGTTGTTGATTTTATCTGAATGCAACAACTTTTGAGCCTCGCTATCGCTTAGGTTCACAACATTACTTAATTCCTTGAGAACGTTCTTTCCCATTATTGCCGAATAAACCTGTGCTCCCTTTCCTTTCGCTTCTTTGCCTCCCAACTCTTTCCCTCTTGCCAACGCCTCCTCCATAGCGTTGATTATTTTCTGTCGCTTACTCTCAAATCCTTTTGGCATATCTCGACCCACTAAAAAACGCTCCCATTGCCTGTCCTTTAGCATATTGTACGTTTTCATATCACCATCCTCTTTATACATTTGAATAGCATCTGAAACGCCCGCCCAAACCGTTTGGTCGTTTTTAGGGAAGTCTGTGATTTTTGGCTTTCGGGTATTTTCCTTAGCCCCCCGTATCTTCTCAACAAGAGGCGTTAGTTTGCTTTTTCCTTTCTTAGAAATAGAAGCCCCCATTTTCTTTTTGGCATAACCAATTCCACCACCATCCGATTTGACCCAAACCGTTGTCCGTTTGCCGTTCTTGTCAGTTACCGACTTCTTATGTAATCCTGACCTCATTTCAATCCGATTAGCCCCATTAACGCTTTCAGCATTTTGTCAAAGTTGAAGTTCAGGCTAAACCTCATTTTGTTTCCATCTTTGGTTTCAACTTCTGAGTAAAAGTCATTCTCGTCACCGCTCAATTCAACGAACCCGCTTCCCTCGAAACGCTTTCCTGAGTTTTCGCCCACCGTGAATATCATTCGGTTCTTGTTCTCAATACTGTGAATGATGCTAGCTTGATTGTACTTCTTTCCAAGACTAACCAACTCCCCCTCGTTAATGTCATTTACCATTACCATATAACTATCCTCTTCGTCACCATACTTTCCGTGAACCTTTTGGAATACAAACCCACTCTTCACTAGGTCGCTTTTCAAAGCCTCGTCACGCTTCGCGACATCTTCATCACTCAACTTAACATCTTCAGGGTCGTTCGGATTAACGCCCGCACTAACAAATCCGACCATTCCATTATGCAACACGGTCTTGACCTCATCTGTTGTCAATTTAATCTCCTGACCCTTACCCGCTTCTCTTCGCTTTACCTTAGCGTAAAGTTCAGCGAACTGTTTCTCAAGTTTGGTTTTGACTTGCTTTGCAGCCGTTTCCTCAACTTGCTTCTTACTTACCTTTTTGACCTGACCTTTATCCGTGCGAACCCACACGTAGGTACGCTTTCCGTTTTTATCTGTAATTGGCTTTTTGACTAATCCGCTTCGCATTGCTCTCTTTGTAATCGTTTAACGCTTTCTATTCCGATTTGGTGATGTCATTACTATTCGGGTCATATCCTCCTTTTTTTGACCAACCCCCTCTCATGACTTTCTGTAAACGGGTTTGTAAACGTGTCTTCCATCGGCTGCCATCATGCCCCCTCCTTCGACCCTTCCATCAAACTCACTCACGTAAAACTCGATATACTTGTCGCTATCGTTCCATGATGGTCTTACTTCCCAAATCTCCACAATGTCATTCTTGGTAACCCCTGACTTTACACCAACCTCGTATCCCGTCCCTTGACTCTCATCATAAACCATCTTTGGTGACTTTTTCACCTTTATGATGTAAGAAGGCTCGGTCATGGTTGCTTGCTTGTGCCACATTGTAAATCCTGCCGCGTAACTCCTTGCTACGCTTGGTTCTGAACTGAAGAAAGTAATACCCTCCTGAAACGAAAAGTTTCCCGATTGGTCTGATGCTATCTCCCCCGACCCAATAATATTCTTCATTTCAGCGTGTGACATACCCCTGTACAAATGGTCAGGGTCATTTTCTCTACTGTCGAACAATGACCCGTCCTCGTAAATGTTCTTCCAACCGTTCTTCAGGTGCTTTTCCCAATTGTCCTTGTTGGTATTGTAGTCATTGAGTTTCGACCCATCAATAACCTCCTTGTCATATTCAATAGTGACCTTATACGGCTTCTCTAATTTATTCCCCTCCCAATCTGTCTGCTGCATGAAACTATAAACACGCTTCCTTGTGGTTTCAGGGCTTGTTATCTTGTAGATGTACTTGGTATCACCACCCCAACCCGCTTTCTCTTTCCTACTCAGTAAACTGAATGTGACCGTCCCTTCAAACATGGTCTTATGAGGCTGAAACCCATTGTCGAATTTGAAGCCATGCAAAGTCTCGTACATTTCCTCCCCCATACCCCTGTGTTTTGGTTTTTCAGGTGCTTTAGGTAGGAAGTCAAATCTGTCGCTGACCTTCCTGTGAACCTTTGTCTCGTGATGTTGAGATGGTCTAACCCATACCGTAGTATGACGACCCCGCCTATCAACCACTCGTTTCTTTACAAGTCCGTTTCTCATAATGCTTTGGTGATGTTTGGGCTTTTCGGGCTGAACGTCCCCTTGTTACCTGTGGCTGATTTTACTTGTCTAGGGTCGAATACAATATATGAATCCTCGGATTTCGGGAATAACTTCTTAAACTCCCTGTCCGATAATTCCATACGTCTTGCTTCGTCTATTCGTTTGTGGTCTGCGCTTTCGTAAGTCCTATCCAATAACCCCTCAAACCTATTCAGGTAAACAATTCCATCGTACCCCTTCTTTCCTAAGAAGTCGTGTAACATACGAATATCGTTCTTCTCAATATCTGCCACGGACATTGTTCTTGTCCCATATTTCCGCTTACCATTATCTAGCATTTCCTTCCACTCATCCATCGTCATTATACCCTTGTCGATTAGCTGCTTAACTACATCAACAAATTGAAAAGCCGAACCGTCCATTAATCTCAAAGGGTTTTTAATGCAAGCGTATATAGGCATAATGCTTACGGTGTAATCACCTACCTCAGCCCTGTCTCTTGCTTGGCGCATTGTTCCTATATGCGCTCCCGCTTCCCCCTTTTTCGTATTGAAAACATCAAAGTCGGCTCTTGTTGCGTGGTACATAACTTTTGGATTCCCGACCTCATCAACAACTTTGCTGCCTTTAAACCACTCTTTGAAACTGTAATCCCTTGACCTGACCCAAACATTCGTATGCTTGCCGTTCTTATCGGTAATGCGCTTTTTGACTAGACCACTTCTCATACCATCATTTAGCACTACATCACGGTGTACCCAATTGCCGCTCCATAATGTCTTTGATTTTTCTAGCCCGCTCGTTAAGCACCACTTTGAACCTTTGGTCTTTTTCGTCCCACTCTGAATTTGGGAATACTTTTTGAAGTTCACATCTACACCACGGGTGCGTTGCTCCAATGACGGGTTTCCAATCTGCAACTTTGCGACCTACATTAGTTCCGTTAGCCAACAACTCAGTTACCTTAAAAACCTTTGGCTTACTGAACGCTCCTCCTGTCAAGTACAATCGAACGCAATGCTTACACGCTTGGTCAAATACGTGCTTGTAAACTTCAGCCCCTTCACCGTCCCTTTTCAATAGGTCATACGCCCGTCCGTGGTCGTGAGCATCGTGTAGAATGAAATCACTCATCCTATCAAAATCCCTTGTCCAATCTTGTGTCTTGTGTCCAAGTTCTGAAGCCATCCACCTGAAGTCCTTTCGGTTCTGAATTGCCTCTAAAGCCGTGTCCTTAATATCCTTTTGATACGAAGCCCGTCTTTTCTTGTCGCCCTCGATAATGATTTTCCTCAAATCACTTGACCACTTGTTTCCAAGTCCCTTAATCTCATTGAAGCTATTATATCGAATGCGCTCAAGTGCTTTTTTCTCAGCATAGCCCAATGGTAGGTAGTTCTTTGCTTTGAGTTCCCTAATCATTTCATCCATTGTCATAGTCATTGACTTACGACCAATCATATCACTCAGCATTCCTAGCTTGAATGCCATATCGACCGTTAGCTGACCTTCAATCTTGATACCGTACTTAGCCAATCTGTCCAATTGGATTTTGGTCAAATAGGAAGGGCTTAAATGACGTGCAATGAACCCGTCAACCTGAACGTCAATTAGGTCGGTGAGTTCTTGTATTTGTTTTGGACTGAGTTGCATTTGGTATCGTTTACTTGTTCACGATACTCATTTGCTCGGCTAACCTCTTCACAACGCTTTTGGTTGTTGCTGCCAATGTCTTTGCCATATTCAATTTGAACTCTCTTTCGTAGTCCCTGACAAATCGGTACTGAGTACCCTTGTTCTTTTTCTCATTCAAAAGAACACCACGCTCTCCTTTTTCAAGCGTGTCACGATTTGAAGCGCATAGTTCACACATTAACTTTCCTTGTAAGCCTTATACCAACTGATACCTTGAATTACAAGCCAAGCCACCAAGCAACAAGCGAACGTCACGAATAGAACCCACTTAGCGGTTTCTGCATCTGACGAAATAAGACCCTCGGTGTTTTTCTCAACTATCAAGCAAATGATTGCTCCGATAAACGGTGGTAGTATGAACCAATTTCTGAGTATTCCTACGAACTTTTTCATAATGTCTATTTGTGTAAAAATACAAAACCCCGACAACACTATTTGGTTATCGGGGTTCTGCCTAATCTTTATCGTCAACGGGTTTACAGATAAAATATAGAATTATTTCTTTTCAGCCGCTAAAGCACTTTCAGTCTTGTGGTTCAACGAAGCGAACTCCACCCCGTCCCATTTTCTAATGAACGGAACTAGCTTTTTGATAGGCATATCAATAACGTTTGCCTTAACCTTATTACCCCGACCAACCTCGTAAGCCCACCTGTGGTGACCATCCAATATGTAACCGTCCCGTGAAACTAGAATTGATTTTTCTTTGGCTTCTCCGTCCATCTGAGCCACTAACGCGACTTTACTATGGTCTAGGTGCTTTTGGGTCGGTTTAAGGTCTTTAGAGTCCTTCCAAACGTTTTCGTCCATTCCGACCCCGTTCTCTTTTAGGTATTTCCTGAAGTCATCGAATTTACTCGACCTGACTTGAGGCATCTTTTCACGGGGTATGTTGAACTCATCGTTCATCTTCACCCAAACTGAGGTTGCTCGACCTAGCTTATCTGTTATCCTTTTCTTGACTAGGTGTGCTTTCATTTCGCTCCGTGTTCGCTAATGAAATCTCCCAACTTCATAACCATATCCTCCAATGCTTTTGTTGCTTCTGCATCGTCATCACCGCTGTCCTCGCCCGTCTTGTCTGCATCCTCCTTAGCTTTCGCAAAGGCTAATGCGTGTGCTCCACGGACAAATAAGCTATGCTCTACGAAGTGCATTCCCAATCCTTTTGCGATTGCCGCTGCTCCACCCGCTAAACCTCCTGTAACCGCTGTTGAAGCGACCACAATTAACGTGTGCTTTGCAACTGCTACTAATGCGCGTTTCTGTTCAGGCGTAACCTCCTTGCCTTTTGCGAAATTAGCCAATCCTGTACCCGCTTCTTTCCACCCCTCAACCTCGCGCTTTAATCCGCTGACAATACCTTTGGCTTTCTTTTTAAGTAGGTCACCCGCCTTCTGAGTTAGGCTTAGTTTTTCAAACTCACCATTTAGGTGTGCTTTCATTTCTTCATCAATCTCATCTGACTTGCCGTGGTCACCGCTGTAAAACGCTTCTTGCTTTGACTTCCAATCCTTGACCTTGTTTGATGTTTCGTTAATCTTATCCTCCATTGCATCTGCAACGCCCGCAAGAGTTAGCCTAACCTTTGTCTCGGTCTTACCCATCTTCTTATTGTCGCCCTTAGCTTGCTTTTCTTGCTTTGGCTGTTCTTGCTGCTTTTGGCGTTGATTGGTCGGTGGCTGAACTTTCTTGTCCCGACCCTGACTTACGGGTTTACCGTTAGAGTTCACCCAAACAAATGTTGGTTTGCCGTTCTTATCCGTTATCCTCTTCTTGACTAGATTAGCGTTCATTACCCCTTTTTACATATAGTTTAACCCCTTACCCTACTTAGGAAGGACAAACATCATTTCGTCATACCAATCCTTACCGTTCTATTGTTGAGAAAACCTTTTCAGGCTTAGATTTCTTACGTTTCCTTTTGTCGCCCTTTTCAATATCCTCAAGAGATTGGTCTTGAGTAATATCCTTTTCAATCGCCTCGCTTTCTGAATGCTTGTCTAAATCGTTACCATCCATTGTTCCACCGATTGTATCGTCAAAATCACTTGTTATCATTTCACTCTCAATTGTTTTCATGGGAATATCCTCCAACTTACTCCAATGCCCGCATATACCCCATGATGAACCCGTCCGTCAAATGTGAGCATCATTCCATACCCCGCATTCGCACTTAGCCCCCAACGCTTATCGCTAACCTTTAAAACATAAGCCCTCATATCCTTCACATAGGCATTCGGGTTATTGTTCTTTAACTGAATCTCAAGTTCTTTCTTTTTGAATGGATTGTATTTGCGCTGCTTTCCAATGGTAATCTCAAATTCATTCTTGACCCAAATCTGACGGTATATCGTGTCCTCAGTAGCAATGATTTCACCTATGCTCCACTCTTCAATCCAATCGGTTGCGTAGGTCGGGTGGTTTTCAATGTAAACCGTATCTCCATTAATAATCGTATCGACCCTGTTTTCAGTAATGGTTGTTGCTGTCGCTCCCTTTTCGATTATCTCGCTTATCACAATAGCCGCTGCATTTAGCTTGCCCTTGTAATCCTTTACGACCCCCTGAAGTTTCTTAATGGTTTCATCTTTGGTTTCCATATTCAGGAAGTCCTTTTCCCGCTCCGTGGTGATAACGCTTATGGTCGCTGTAAGGCTATCCTTTGAATAAGTCAAGCTATCATTTGCCGCCACGTACATAGCGTTGGTTTGCTTGAGCCTCTTTCGGCTATTACAACCGTGCCAAAGTAAAATTACAACGGCTGTCACTAGGACAACCGTTATAATGTAATGTATCTGTTTGAAGGTCATTTATCAAATGTACCAAATATTAAACCTTACGATCAACGATTTTCACTAGAACAAACTCCTCCTCAATAGAACTTGGTTCAACTACCACACCAATATGTGTAACATCCCCATCCAACTCAGTAGCTTGTCTCACCGTACCTCCTTCGTCAATTACCGCAAAAGAAAGTGGAGCACCCATCAACATAGGGTCAGGAAATCCTGAAAGGTCTGCTGCTGTCCAAACCGCCAATGCTGACTTCTTGACCAACACATAGTTCAATGCTAATTCGATTGAAGTAGTGCTTGGAACTCCAACCAAAACACCAATAAACATTGCTCCGCTCGAATTCCCATAACCATCATCGAAATAAGCGTAAATCTGTGGAACGCCTGAAGCATCGAAATAAAGCCCCTTTCCAATGTCATCGGTTGTGAGCGTGTGCGCTTCAGTATTCAATAGCTGCTTGTCAGAACCACCACCACCTGAAACGGGTAGTTGTTCTGCTGTGTCAAACGCTGCTTTAATTTGTGCTGCTTCAGCGGGTGATAATCCGACTTTAATTAAAGTGTTTGTAATATTCATTATCTGATTTTTATGATTTTGTAACTAGTTATTTTATTTTCATCATTTCACTAAAAAATCGACCGCCCGTGAATACGAATGATTACTTCGGCTCACTCTTGACCCCCTTTCCCCTTCCCAATTGCATTCAGCATTGCTTGAATTACTACTTGGTTCTTTAAAACCTTTGGGGCTACTATTATAATAACGTGCATTACAAGCAATACAAATAATGCTGCAACGTCAGCTAAGTCTATCCCATCCCTATTACTCAAGTAGTCGTAAACCATTTGAAGGTGTATAGGGAAAAATAATAGGGCGCAAATCTGAATAAGCCTCGTAGAACTATTCGTAATCTTTCCTGTGGGGGGGTCGACTTCTTGTAAGAAGCCAATCTCCGCATCGTTGGGTAGAAATCTATGTATTAAGTCTTTAAACATCTTAGTGTAAATTCTGCCAAGTTGCACCGTCAAACACTTGTAGTTTACTTAGGGTAACATTCCAATTTTGGTTTATTAAAAAGCGGCTACCTGAATTAACAAATAGCCGCTCAGTATTAGTTTACACTATTTCTTACTCCTTATACTCTTGCCCAATCATTATCGGTGGCTGAGTAGATATAAGTAGAGCCAACACCTCCTACTATCTCAGTTGCCGCTCCTCTAAATTTTGTTGATGTATCTGTCGCATCAAATGCAAGTGCTGTGACATCTTCACCGTTGCTCATTACACCGAACTTCTGTCCATCAACAGGGCTGTCGGGGAAATTCACAGTATGTGTAGCAATTGTCCCAACAGGACTAATCTTCACGGCATCCGTTCCTTCTGTTGCGCTGCTAGTTCCACCGTCCGTAGCCACAAATATCTCTACTATTTGCGTGCCCACAACTGCTGCCTCAGATGCTTCGTTGGCTTCTAATTCAATAACCCTCAACACATTCGCGGCTGCTGAAGGTGACATACTTTTTTTCAACTCATCTAAGAGTGCTGCTTTTGTAGTTGTAAGTTCTGCTGACATAGCTTTTTCAGTTTAAGACTTGATTGTTTAGTATAATATACCTCTTTAAAATATCACGCTAAATCTTGTTCTGTCAAAAGGGTGTAGGTGAATGAGTTACCCCACTCCTTAGCCCCGTGCTGACATAGCGAAAGGAACACTTCAAAATCGTTATCATCTTGAACGACCTGACAACCCGCTGACCACTTTCCTACCACCGTGCTTTTTCCTTCATCTTTTGCTCTATGACAATTAATACCGAACAACCCCTCCTCAATAGTCTTACCGTCCATATCCAAACGGTCGTCTTTGTTATTGTCTCGAAACACTTTAATCTTTCCACGCTGTACCAACGCATCGTATTCACCTTTATGCTTTCCCAATTGCCACAATCCTCGATATTGGTCAGGAACGACTATCGCTGTACCTCGCTCATTCAAGGGGTGCTTCAACCAATGCAACCCCGTGTCTGTGGTGCAAGGCATTGTGTAAATGTTCCATCCGAATTTGTACTTCCAAAACACACACAACGCATCATTGAAAGTGTTCGTGTCCAAATCTTCACTCCTTATACCGACCACATTAAGGTTGAACGGTTTTGAGTTGTCATCGAAAACCTTGTAGCCTTTACGCTGCATAGTTTTCAGTATCGTGTCAATTGCAATGTTTCTCATTCTTGTTGGCATTAGATACGACCCTCTTCAATTCCTATAATCATATCCTGAAACGCCTTACTGAACGGGCTGTCACCTCCCTCTTCATCGTCACCCTCGTCAGGTCTAGGTGCAAATCCCCTATCGTCCATTTCATCCTCACCGTCACCCTCGTCAAAACCTTCATCCTCACCCTCGTCCATTCCTTGTTCTTGTTCTTGCTGTGCCATTTGCGCTGCCTGAACCGCTTGAAAGTATGTAGGGTCAAGAACAATGTCACCTTCAGGTAACGGCTTGAGGTTTCGTTCTTTTCTAACCTCATTCAACGTCTTGAGGTTCTTATTCTCTTTACTGACTTTTTCTAGGTACTCCTCCTCTGTTGCGCTATTGTAACCGACAAACTCAAAAACTAAGTCAGGGTAAGACTGCGAAATAATCATCTTGTTTATTTCTGCCTCCCAAAACTTCAGTAAAGGTGATAACCCTTTGTCCTTTGAATACTTGATACGGCTTGCGTTGCTTGTCTCAAACATTGGCTTTTGACCGCCACCACCTGAGCCAAAATCAAAACCAATTTCTGACGGGTCAATAGTGTATAAGGCACAACCTAATTTGATGTTGTACTCTTGCCACTTGCTGAACTCCATATCTCGGTTCTTGCCTTGTAGGTCAATCCATTCGGCTGTCTCGCTGTCAATGATTGGAACTCGGTGTGAATTTTCAACCCCCGCTACCATACTCATCCAACGCTGTCTGAAGTCCTGAAGTCTTGGATTGTTTGTACCTCCCTTAATTCTCAGTATTCCTTTGGGTGCTGAACCTAGCTTGAAAAAGTTTTGGTTGTATTGGTCTGACCAAAGCATCGCTGTGGTAACTGAAACCATATCCTCTAGTTCCGACCGACCATAACCATTCGTGTAAAGACGTGCTGAAGGGTTTCTTAGCCCGAATGCCATTTCCCACGGGTAAAACTCAGCATCGGGAATTGGTCGCTCCATATACACCTGAACTGCGTGTGGTAAGTAACCGCCTATCGTTTTTCTCTTAGCCGCCTTTTTCAATTCAAACGGGTCGTACCCCGCTATTCCCGCTGCTGCTCCTCCTTGCTGCATCATCTTGTAAAAGTGTGACCTACGAACCGTTGCACAATCCACGGTAACCCACTCTGAAATGATACCTGAATTGTTTCTTACGACCTCGAAATTCAATTGGTCATACGTGAGGGTGTCCTCAGTACCTTTTCTTAGGAATGTCTCGAAACTGTCTCTGTTCCAACTCTGACCCATACCGCAATTCAACACAAACTCAGTAGCCTCGTCAATCCGTTGACGGTCTGCCTTGTTCATCTTATTGTTGTCGTCAACGTAACTCCCTTTCTTACGAATAATGAACCCCGTTGAGAACATATCCTTTTGAGGTGTAGCGAATGCTGCTACTTGGTTCTTTCGGGTCTTAATGATTGCGTTGACAACGGGTGCTTTCGCCATTTTGAATAGCGTGTCATACGTCATTGATGAAGGTCGGCTCTTGAAACCAAAACCCTCATTGAATGTCAACGGGTCAACGTAGTACGCCTTTCTGTCCTCTTCAGGAACGGCATTCTTTTTAATTGTAACCAACTCCATTGCTTTTACAATGTCCTCAGCGTTGTCACTCTTCAACGCCTTGTCTAGTAGCAATGCTTCTTGAGCCTCAAGAATTTTCTTTTGCTGCTCAATATTTCTGATTTCTTCTATGTTGCTCATCGGTTGCAATTTACAAAAAAGGTCACCCCTTTAGGAATGACCTCAATGTGTTCGGACTGAAGGGTGAAAGCAAGGGTGGAGGTTGGTTTCACCACCGAACGATTACTCCTCGTCAGTACCGTCAATAATCGTTGGTGCTACAAACACCTCAACGTGTGCCAATACTTCATCTGTGCCGTCCTTATGGATTGGCAATGCTTTTCTAATCATATTACGATACACGGGGGTCGCTTTCTCAACGAAGTCAAACTCCTCCTCGGTCATAAATGATGTTTCTCCTTTTTCAATCAATCGGTCTAAGTCCTCACCCAACTTCACGTAATTAGGCTTGTACATTACCGAACCACCGAAACTCTTTTCAAGGTCATCCTTAGTAAGAATGTCCACGTTTCCTTTTTTAACCTCCTCCTGAAAAGCGTACATATTATCGGGTAATAGGCTTTCTTTCAGGTTACTGAACTTCTCAGCGATATTAGCCTTAGCCAAAATCTCATCGTGTTGGAAGTTTGGTGATAGAATGTTTGTTCGTTGCTGTTCCATAATTATTGACCGTTTGGTATTATTTACGTCTTTATTTATCAATACGTTTCAGGCGTGTAAAGATACGCCACGTTTCCTTTCTTTTCTTGAGCCTCAATCGCTGCTTTCGCCTCACCTTCATCCTTGTGGTGACTTATGAAGTACAACGCCTCGTCAGGTTCTTCTTGTGGGTCAATACCGACCACGTTAAAACCTTCCTTTGGTATCAACGTCTTTTTGTGTGCTCTTGCTTTCTCTATGTCCATATCAAATGTCTAAACAACCGAATGTAACTTTTATTTCGTGTGAACAAGGTGGTGCTGTTGAAGCCCCTTGCTTCTTATGGTTATCCAATGCGTTAAGTACCTCAGCCGACTTTCTAGCGTACTCATTAATTAAGTCAAGACTTTTCTCAAGCATCTTCGCTTGGCTTTCTGACTGTGGCTTATATACATCGTGACACCAATCTGCAAACTTGGTTTGGTTTGCCGTCCCCATCTGTAATTCAAACACCTTCCCGCTCTCCTTTTCCTGAAGTATCAAATGTACTCTTCTGTAACCAATTCCTTTAGGGTGTGCTATGTAATCTTTTTCATCCAACACATCATATTTCCCGCTATCCTTAACCGACTTGATGTGCTTGTAAACCCCCTTAATATCCTGAGCCGTTGTCCTGAAGCCCGTAAGGTCTGCTAGGTCGTTTAAATCGTAATCGGGGTTTGATTGTCTACGAATGAAAACCTTGTCCGTTGCGCTCTCAATCTCCTTGATACGACCGACCAATTGACCGTCAGGGACAAGTGCGCTCAAATCATTTTTCGTAGCATCAAATGTTTCTGAGTGTCTTGATAGCTTCTTTTCAACTTCAGCCTTGATAGCTGCATAGTCGCCACCTTGCTCACTACCACCACCGCTCTCATCTTTCGTGTCATCTTTCGTGTCATCCGAACCTTCAGCATCATCTAACCCTTCATCTGCTGCCTCCTCCTCCTCTTCTGCATTGTCGCTACTCTCATTGACCTTACCCGCTTTCTGAGCAATACCAAACTCATCTGCAAACTCATTAGTTTCCTTGAGTAATTGCTTAATGTCCATATCGACCTCGATAACCTCCATATCCAATTTCTCACCTTCCTTCAGGTTGAAACCTACGTGTGCCGCCCAACGGTGGTGACCGTCTAAAACGTACCCGTCCTTACTTACAAAGATTGGTGCTGTGATAGCGGGGTGTTTTGGGTCTTTCTGCAACGCTTGTGTCATTCCCGCAACCTTAGCCCCCACTAACTCGTTTTGAGTTGATTTAAGGCTATCCGCTGCAACTTTCTTTTGGGTCATCTTAACCCCGTTATCCTTGAGGTATTGCTTGAACTTCTCTTCACCGTCTGCTTCATCTGAGCCTTGTTCCTTTGCGACCCTTTCAGCCTCAGAACCTTTTGTCGGTTTCCCTTTGAGTTGTGGCATTTCCGCTCTTACCACTCCCTTGTTGTTCTTGCAAAATAGATTGGTGTTTGGAATAGAAATTTCACAAAGGTTGAAGTCAGGTGCTTGTTCTCCTTTGTCCCGTGCTTCATTGGCTACCCTTGCTAACTCCTCTAGCTTGACACCTACTTCACGTTCCTTTTCAATATCGCTACCGATTGGTTTGTTGTGCTTACTATTTCCCGACCCCTTACCTGAAGGTTTCAATTCCAATTTTGGGGTCTTTTCCTTTGGCTGCTCCTCACCGTTCTTTTTCCAACGGAACGCCATGCCTCTTTTGGTTTGAACTTTCTCCTTGCGAAGTTTAGCCGTGTCAAGTCCTTTCAGAATTAAGTCAGGGTAAGACTTTTTAATATCGGTTTCCGTACCTACGTGCCTAAGTATCAACTTAGGTAGCTTGTCATTACTCATCTTCTAATAATTCTTGTTGTTTAACGGCAAAACACAAAGTCAATTTGTCCACTTCTGTGTACACGGGACTTGTGAACCAAATCAAATCTAATTTAGAACCGTCCTTGCGTATGTAAACGGTTCTGTAATTCTTGAATGACTTCTTTATCTCCAACCCTTTAAAATAATCTGTCTTGACCTTTTCGGCTTCATCCTTATCCATGAACTTAGTCCACGGGGTCGAACACATTTCATCCTTAGTGTATTGCATTTCATCTGCAAACGGCTGATTAACGTATTTGAATTTCCCGTTGGGTTGTGAGTACGCAATGAATAAAGGACATTCAGAACTTTCAGCCAATTCCAAGAATTTCTTGATATGGTGAAAACTGTCAATAACATTCAGTAGATAGTTCACACTATTACCTACTTCGCCCCTAACATTTTCTTGATTAGTCTCGCTCATTTTTCAATCTCCATTATAAGTTTCGTGTCAACGTGAAAGTACATCGTACTGACTTCCAATGGTTTTATGGTCGTACTCTCATCTTCATTTAAGACTACAAGTCCCGTTTCGTTTCGCTGCTCCCCTTCAACCACATATATCCACCTAGTCGGCATCATTTTGTGTGGGTGTAGAACCGCTCCCGCTTTCGCCTTGATAATTATTGTTTTGCTATTCCCTGTTGGTTTGGTCGGGAACAACACCTTAGCCATTACGTTAGGGAATATCTCAGTCCAATGGTTAGTTATCTTAACGACCTTTTCACTCCACCCTGTTTTCAGGCACATTATTTTGAACTCGTGTACGCTGTCCAAAAGGACTTCGCAAGCGTTACTCAAATCCTCTCTGATTTTGTCTGTCGATTGCTCTAATGTCATCTTCAACTCCCTTTGATAAAAGTACGAATTAGGTCTGCTGTGGTAGTCAATGCGGGAATGACTTTCTCTTGCATATCCTTATGTAAGGCATCTAACTTCCCTTGTAACTCCTTGCTCTTGTCTTGCTCAAGTTTCAATTGTTCTGCAAGTCTAGTTATTTCCTTGTCCTTATCGGTTACCCTCGTATTCATTAAAGCTACAAAAGCCCCTGAAACCGAAACAACCACACCTAGTAATACGGCAATCGCCCACCTCAACCAACCGAACTCATCTGAGGTTATTGGTGGTGAAACTGTCTGTGCTGTCGCTTCATAGCATATTAACGAAAAAAGTATTAACGCTGCAAATCTCCTCATCTATCCCTTCTTACAAGTTATTGTTCCGTGGTTTCCTGAGTATTGTTTAACGCTTTACCCAAAATCCAAGAAACCGAAACTTGCAATACCCCCTCCGTGAATGACGTGATTAGCCCCTGTAATCGCTAACCATTCCATCATTGTACAATCATCGTGTCCTGAAGCACTTTCTAATTTGCCCTTTTTCGTGTACACGATTGAGTTGTGTTCTGAGTGAATTGTATCGACAATGTTCTTGCTTTTCTCGTCACCATAAGGGTACTTGATTTTACCTCGTTCGTGAAGCACCGCCAAAGCGGGTAACCCCTGAGACATACTTTTCTTGTCTGTTCCCGTTGTGTGAGGTATAACGGGAATTGCCGTGTCCTGAAGGTGTTCTGAGTAAATTGATTGGAAGTTGTTCGCCTCGACCACCACAACGTCAGGTCGGAATGCTTGATTGATTGATTTGATTTTGTTGATTTGAGCATTGAAACTCATTCCTTTCTCCCTGTGGCAATAGAGTAACCAAAACTCGTTGTCATCGGTTACTCCATACACTCCATAAACTGAGTAATCCGCTCCAACGTTTGCTGACTTTGCGCTGTCAACCCCCGCCACAACCCACTTGAATTTTATTGGGAACGCCTCGATATTGGTGACCAACTTGTACTTATTCATTCCATCAATGCTATTTTTTAGCGTGTCGTAAGGGAATAAGGAACTAGCACTTGACACCACTTGCATCATATACTCACGGGCGTAGGTCAACGCTCCCTGAATATCCCGTTGCTCCATTAGCTTTTCATACGTCCAACGGTTTTTCCACAATAGCGTTCCGTTGTTGAAAATTGCGGGGTATTCCGCTACAACGAATTGTGAACGCTTGCTAGGTGTGTTGGTAATGTCACCATACAAATCCTCCTCGTGCATCGGTGTTCCGACTAACACTAGCTGTCCGTTTGGTTCTAACATTGGAATAATCGTTGCGAAGAATATCTCCAACGACTTAGCCCGTTTGGTAGGGCTGAATGCCACGTCCTCTTTAAACGGGTCATCCACAATAACTGTATGAGGGTGAACCCCTCTTGTTGCTGACCAAAAACCTTCAGTACGCCAATTGCACCCGTTCTTGGTTGTAATCTCTTCTTTTTTCCAATTACGACTTCCTGAGTTAAACAGCCTCTCCTTGAGTTCTGCATTCTCCAAAATCATATTTTTCATTTCGTGAAGCATAATTGCTCCCAAATCCAAAGTCTGTGTGAAGTGCTGAATTAGCTTGTGGTCATACTTTGGAACTTGCGGGTCATACCGATACATCTTCCATATCGAATAAAGGTCTGTCCACCACCACGTTTTCCCGTGACCCCTTGAGGCTTTCAGCATTATCATATCGTAGGTGCTCGCTATACGCCCCCACTCTACGTGATGCCAATTCATTTGAACGTATTTCGGGTCGATTACTGAAGCCACGAAATATGCCATATCCTCACGCCTGAGCGTTTCCTCATAAGCCGCTCCTACGTGCTCCAACCCTATTTCACGGGCTGCATTCACCCCCGCTCCATTAGCAAAGGTCTTTTCGGTTTCCTCAATCATATCGTTGAGGAGGGCATCAATGTCGTTCTGATACCCTCCCAACAATTGTTTCTTGGTCTTGGCATCCATCATACCGACCATTGTATCAACCGCTTCTATGGCTCTTAAATTAGCCAATGTCTATTCCGCTCAACTCGTTAAAGGTTCTATTCGCAATATTCTCAAATTCCTTCGGGAACAATTTATCGTAGCCTCTCTCCTCCATCCACTTCATTGTTGTCGGGTGTGTCTTTTTCATTTGGTCAAGTCCGACCTCTTTAATTCCACCGTGAACCTCAATCATTCTGTCAAGACAAACCCTCAATCGCATTCCTGTCAACTGAAGTACGTTTGACGGTAACTCCAAAATTTGCGGGGCTGCATCATTCAAGGCTTTCCTGAAGTCAGTCATTGCCTCCATTCGCCCCTCATCACTTTCCTTCATTAGAATACACGGGCAATCCGCATCCTCCCCTCTCCTCTCATTATGGTACTCTCCCTCACCGTAACAAACGGGACAACCATTCAACGGTGCTACTGATTTTGTTTCTCTGCTCATTCCACCTCTTCAAAATTGTCATTAAAATAATCCTTCGCCACCAACCATTTATCCTCGTGGTTCTTTGGGTTTCGTGCAATCATATCTCCAACCAACGGACTTCCCGCTTTCAGGTCTGCATCGCTAATTGAAACACCCTTCAAAACCTCACCCTCAACATACGGTCGCATTTCCGCTATGTTGCTTCTCTTGTACTGTTTAAACTCGCTCATTTGACCGTTCATCTTCAGCAACGCTTTCTCAACGTGCCTCAACTCATCCTGAAGTGGTGTTTGTGTTTTCCACAAGTAATCAATGATCTGATCTACCTGAACCAACCCCTCAGCATCATCATCGGGAATAGAAATACTGAACTCGACCTCACATTTCATTATGAACTCAACCGCATCCAAGCTGTCGAACCCTAAGTCGTGAATGGTGCTATCTTTTTCAATTGTAACCTCACTTACTTGTGAGTTAATCATTTTGTGAACTCGGTTTTTAACCTCTTCTCTAGTCATCTTAATTTAAGTTTATTTCTCCTGTTAATCTGAATAGCATATCCAAACGGTTCTGTCTGCGACCTAACTCATCTACTTTGGAATGCCCGTACTTTTCTGCTTCTCCATCCTCAAGAACCTCGTGGCTTAATTCAATCTTAGCCTGTGTTCTCCCTGTACTCGCAATGAAATAGTCTTGAACTATCTTGCTTGATTGCCTCCCAAAAGTAACGAATTGTGCCAACGCGCCTACATCGTGTGAATACTCTCTCAGCACTACTGCGTACTCACCCTTGTTATTCAAACTCTCATTGAAAAGGGCTGCTGCTGTTGTTTCGGGGTCTTGGTAAATTGTGTCGTCACTTTCGCAATCCGTGAATGCTGTA